>JGI24159J19872_10013081_pt1 | contig 10806 bp, 6 predicted proteins | sample Ectturendosymbi4_FD_19872 | JGI IMG/M metagenome (IMG submission 19872)
ATAACTTTTGAACCAGAAACCCTAGAAAGTCGATCAAAGGCTCAAAAGACTTAGACTCGAGCCTAGTTTCCAATGAAAACTTCAGCGAAACACTTTGGCCTAGCAGGCAACATGAGCCAAAATAACCCTAAGACTACTACTTCGCTTATGACGTCAGTCACAAACAATCTGCACCCCCAACCAAACAAAATTTTTACGAGTGCAATCTACCAGACTGGCTGATCCGTTTGAGCCGTTGAACAGCTCTCAAGTGCAATCGTCGGAGGAGCTAGGGCGTTGGTAAGGCAACCGAAAACTGCTGTTTTTTAGGCCGAAATTGAAGTACGAATATATCGTAGGCCAGCTGCCAACGAGTTAAGTAGTTTTGGTCTAATTCTTCTGCAGTTGCTGTACACAATCATAGTTGTACAAAGATTTAAAAGATATGACAGTATTTCAACATATAGTGAATATTTCCTGCAGATGAAATGCAGCAGATGGTTAAAGTGCCTAAATGGAAGTTGATACAACATCGGCTTTTCATGCTGCTACATGCTGCAAAGTGCACCACCAAGGTGGTAAGTCATTTGTAAGTAAATTAAAATGTAATTAAATAAAATAAAGTTTATTAATATAAAAGTTTAGCATAAAACTTGCTTTTGCATCAATTGGTATTCAAAATGCCAAATCTTGTCTTGTGATGGAATGGTGCATATTTGATCAATTATATGTAGCTCAACCAAACCAATTTGTCTTTGATAAAGTTGTCTGATTGATTTTGTGAGACATTGGTTGAAAATTATGTGCACTTGTGCATTGTACGTAATGAAATTATTTGCAAGAATTTGATGTATATTGGCTTTATGCCAGCTTCGACTATAAGAACTTTCAAATTGTGTTTAATTTTGGTCTTTGTTTTTCTTTAATCTTTTCAAATTTTGTCTGCTAATTGCTTACCACACTGCACTTGCATTGTTTCACAATTATTTAAATCTATATTGTCAGTGAACTCTCACATTTAGTGGTGATTAAATTCATGACGTCTGTTAATTAGTATGTTGAATGTGGTCTTTTGCCTTTTTTATACAAAATGTACAGTGTTGCTCTGTGTCACATTGCCACACAATGAGAAATGTTCTGGAGCACATGAAGAATTGTGATGAAGGCCTGCAATGCCGTGGTGCGTTTCTGTTTTTTATATTTTTTCCATGCTTTACTTTTATGGTTTTGAAAGTATACAGTTTTGTTAACTACAGTCTATGGTGTGTTATCATTTTTCAATGTGAATATCCAAATATCAAATATTTTTATGTTCAGAAGGCTTTATGCTGACATGTTTGCATGGAAGCATTAACACGACTATAGCCATAGGTTGTGAAGTTTGCTTCAAGATTAGATGCAAAGCAGGTGACGTTGGTTAGTGACATGATAACTCTCACGATGCATAGATTTGTTTGCCTTGTTTTAAAACGATTTTTACCATGAAGAAAATGAAAAATTTTTTAAACAGTAAAAATATATAAGATACTCAGAATTTTTCTGCAATTTCAAACTTAATTTGAAACCGTGACAGATGTCTTTGGCTGCATCATCGAAAAACTTCTAGATTTTATAATGTGCACTCTGGCTCTTTGTGAGAAATTGTTGATTGACTTTCGCTTGCATAACTTGAATTTGTTTTGTTTACTTTTGCATGCAGAAATACTTGGTTAAATGAGTTCTGTTAAAGTTATTCTAATATTTTGAAGTTGTGCATTTGTTATTTAAATCGTCAGATATGTGCATGGGCATCCGTGGGGGGGGGGCAAAACAACCATTTGCCCCCTTCTGGAAATTGGGGCTAAGAAGCAAAAATTTTTGGAAAAAGGTGAAGTCAGCAGTTTACTTCTGATCAGTTGCATTAATTCTTACTATGGCAGATTGTTTGCTGATATGACACTCACACTGCACAAGAATCAGGTTCACTGTTTTGGTAACGTGCTGTTATGAGCTTCCCAGTTCACTAAATCGGATTCTTTGCTTGCAGAGGCAGGTTGCGAAACTAGGGAGTGAATTGTTCTACTATTGGCCTTTGTTGCATAACAATAACATGGCAACAAATCTTCGAAGATGCACTTCCAAGTCATAGCAGTCCCATCGCCACGGGGGTTTTGGTGGGCTTAGCTCCCCCATACAAAGCTCCAAGTCCCCCAAATTGAAATATGAAACACTATAAACCAGTGGAATTTTTGTCAAATTTGAATATCAAACCCCCTTGCACAAACGTAAAGCCCCCCTATTCATGACTTTCTAGCGACAGTTCTAAGTCCCGGCGGTAGGCGTTTTGCTCAGTGTTGCCACTTCTGATGTTTTCAGAAAAATTTCTGATGTCTGACGTTTTGGCTACAAATCTGACGTTGGCTAGGCTGCTGTTTTTGTTTTCCATATTTTAATCTCTTTTTATGATCACAACAAGTTAAGATTCATAATTATTAGGTTTCTTTCAATCTCTCACCCTGGTGTCTGTTTGGTTAGCGTTCCAAGCAGAAGAAGCTCTCTTCGCTATGCTGGGATGAATATTTTACATTTCGCATGACTGACTTCTCCAGATAATGACGACACGTCGTTCTATTTTGGATTCAACAAGGTTTAATGCGCTTGTTATGTATTGGTAATAGAAGCATTTACATTATATGAAACGGTACCTTAGAAATCTAATGTTATCTGATATTGAAGAAGGCAGCAATCTGATGTTAATGAGACTCACCCCAGTGGCAATACCAGTTTTGTTGCAAACAATTATTGAACGCAGACATCGTGGCAGGTAATGCAGCAACTCTTGATAGCGGTAAGCCACGTAGATTTATACCACTGGTGGGCAAACTGCAACTCGCCGACATATTTTGTGTGGCTCTTCTAGATGAATAGCAACGAACTGTCCAGATTTTAGGGTACTTTAAAATCAAACAAAAACTTAATACTGACAATTACTGTACAATATTAAATGCAAAACTTGCATTCTTACCGTATTTGTATTGACACTACAAACTGGTTTTGCAGCTTGCTGGTGTTTTTGGTTTTCTGCAAATGAAACATCCATTGAACAAGTTTGCCCACCCCTGGCTAAAACTATGTGTAAAGAAGCATTGCTTCCAACAAAACGCATTTTCGCAACCAATGCTCCATCTGAAGGTGCGCAAATGCACTGTACCACCAGAACATTTACTCACTGAAATCTCATCTTCCGCACTTGCAACATTCCAAAACATTGGAAAAGTATGAAAAATCTGAATTAGATGTGTAGACTGTAGTTTGTTCGTATTTTCATAAGACTTTACACTTATTCAAAAAATTGACAAAGTTTGTAATTCATTCAGAACTCTGCTAACTCAGTCTTGAAATATCCATGCTCACTAGAGCAAACATTTTCTTAGTGTAAAGTTTTCTTACAAGGAAAACACTGTATGCAACTGTTGCCATAACATCAAACATTTTCCTTTTGTATACGTCCATTTGCGTTGCATCACCGACAACCTGAAAAAGATGAAAATGTCGATTTTGCCCCACCTGGAAAAATTTCTGCAGATGCCCATGGCTATGTGTTTGTGTTATATGCACTATATGATATGTGACACATCTAGTACATATAGATGCAGGGAATGGCTAATATTTATATTATGGTTGCAGTCACGCACTGTGCATCTTCACGAAAAATTATTGCCCATTGGAAGCAATGCAAAAGACCTAACTGCATTGTTTGCCCTCCATTGAGGAAGAAGTTTACAGGTAAGGTTGTAGTCAAGGATGTTTTGTATTACAACTGGCTGGTGAACTTAATATTGAAAGTTTCTGCAGAGCTCCTGCGTTTAGGTATGAAACCCTTGCTGAAGTATGTGAAATTGTTAAATTGATCATCAGTTTTATTCTACATTACGTTTGGAATTTCAATTAAATTACACTATTTGCTGCATGCATGTTTATAATTAGGATTGATAGATACCTTTTGTGGCAAACCTTTCAGTATTTGATGACCATGAAGTAGGTTGTCAACATGTTTTTTCTTTAAAGCAACTGTGAGAGAAGTGCATAGAAGAATGGCACTAGTTTCATGTACTTTGGTTTGACCATATCATTATATTCTTGCAAATCTAGCAATCTACCTGAGTTACTGAGTGTCTGCCACAGGACATCTTGCGTCCTGGCTTGTAGAGCTATGATGTATGGTGGGAGAAGAGCCTGTCATGTTCGGATATTGATTTGTGTATACTACAGAAATGTCATTAGCTCGATTCAGTTGTTCAGTTTGCACAAAATGCATTGCACTGTTTCATCCTGCTGATTGCACATTTGACATTTTATTTTGTGGCTTCAGAGTCTTTCGCTTTCTGGAACTTGGTGTTAAGTGCCTGATCCTGCCCAACAGAAACGGGGGCCTAGTTTCTGCTTTATTTTCTAGGCGTTACCATCCATCCCGTAGGTGTTTCAAAAGCGTAACTTTATTATTTGCTAGGGGCATCGTTTATGCTTCGCTGTTTTCCTTTCTACTATTACAGTTGTGGGCCAAACGATCCTTTTTACAACGCCGCAAGCTTAACTCCTCCCCTGTCGCGCTTTCTACGTTCATAGTAAAATAAATGTCAACAAAAGTTGGATATCACTCCCACACCAAGGTACTGCCAAAGCCATGTCAAAGATAGCAATCATCTCGCAATGTCTTTTCCCCCGTAAGAAAATTCGCTTCGCCTAATAGTGAAAACAAAACAGGGTATTCACATAATTTCCAGTCTGTGTAGCCTATAGCTGTGAAAATATTATTTTATGGTTAGTGCTGTGTGCAATGCATGATACATCACTGCGCTATGTTAGATATTTTTCCGCAACTTGAGAAATTTCTGTTCGGAAGATTGCTTTACGTGCTGAATTAAATTAGGTTAAACTGAAATTTTGAATGATCTAACCAATATTCGCCCCAATTTTTGCAAAATCAATACCACTTGAATGCCAGTACATTCTTTATAAAGAGCTTACAGAGCATTTCCAACAACATCAAACCTTCATCCCTCGGTCACGATTCCAGGCTGTGGAGAAATTTCTGAAGTTTTGTTAGTGCAGAAACTTGCAACGTTTTAAATTCAAAGCAGCCCGTGGCAGGCAAACAATCTGAGCAATTCATTAACCTCTACGTTTGGATTTGATCGAAACATATTTTTGCTGATGCCGACAGGTCTCCAGCGAATTTTTAAACAAAGATCGTGCATTTGCACGATTGCGTGTAGGTCTGCCTGATCAGTGGTTTTCAACTTGGGGTCGTGACCCCGTGGGGGTCGTACGTCATTTATCTGGAGGTTGCGAGAGCTTCTGATAAAAATGCCCATAATTGCGTCTAGATTTTATATTTCGTATATGGATCCACTTTTGTAGTAACCAAAATAATAGGACCACCTGGCAAAAATGATAGCCTACTTTTTCATTCAACATTGTTTTAAGTGTGATGATGACCATTACAATACTGTTACGTTTGCCAACGCACGAATAACTCTGTGGCGTAAGAATATGCTTTACTTGTAAATTAGATATCTGATTGCGGTCGCTAACTTTGGAGTTATTCTAGTTTTCAATGAGTTGTGCTTTGGAGTGATTTGTATACGTCACGGGTCTCTCTCACTGATGCTGCCATATGCGTCAGTTTAATTAATATTCTTTATTTAACATAGTGATATCGGATTTTTTTTAATCATTGTGATTTTCTATTGTGCAAACACAACTGCATTTCACATGCTTGGCTGGAAATTTTCGGAAGGGGTTGTTTGGTTAAATTGGGTTGCAAAATGGGTCGCTGCATGAATAGGGTTGAAAACCACCGGTCTAGACTTAAAATTTTGTCACAAATTTGCGCATCCTGAATAAAGTTAAGCTTTATCAGCGTTACGGACAGGGTGGAAAAAAGGATTTGCACTTGATCGCAAATTTTGTTAAATTCATCGAAATTCGAAAGAAGCAAACTTGTCCGAATATAAGGACTTGAGGGAAAATGTCTGGTTTCCCACTTTCTTAACATTATTACGTCATTGAATGCATTTTTCATCTTCGCCAGATCTCCCCAATCATCAATCGGCGCTTACCTCGGAGGTTGGTGTAAACCCCGGAATTCGAAAGGAACTTGCGGAGCAATTAATTACTCCTGAAGCTGCTAGAAGAACTTGTGCTGCATCTTCCATAAAAGGTAATGAGAGCTAGCAACAGATCGGCTTCTACTATTCTAGCTAGAATCGACTAAATCTCAACTATACAACGAAGCGACAAATGAAACAAGCAACGCCTTCGACTCAGTTACAAATCGTTACATATTTAAAAGGNANGTTAATTAAAAGGNATCCGCGCNTTTNTGAAATGCACGGCACAGAACGCAGAAAGAGAAACGCACGAGCACCGAAAAGATTTATTGCAACAGGTGAACATTGCTTGCTGCGTTAAGTTTATGAAGGATTCCACGAAGAAAACCAAACCGGAACTGAAAAAAGCTGCGTTGGTTTTGGATATTTGTTTTTGGTTCACAACAGAAGCCATGACAAGAAAACCTGTCGGTAACCCTGTTTTTAAAATTACCTTTCACTTGAACTTGCGAAGATTCGGTGCCAAACTTGTCATTGATGCAGTTAAATCGCTCCTTCCGAAACGGGGCCTTGTCAGTCATGAGGGGGTTTGAGTCAAACAACGCTCGGATTCCGGGAAGGGTAGTTGGAAATTTTCTCCACACAGCGTTTGCCAAAACATGTTACTCATTCAACTCATATCTGCATCTTAGCTGAATGATGAAAAACTGTAGCTCGACTAACGTAAGCTGCAGGAAATTTCCTTCGTGACTGGTAAGTTATGTGAAAGTAGTATGGCGAAGATTTAAACTGCACCGTCAATCTCAACGCCATTAAACTACCATTAAGCATGATCAATCTAGCACAGTGATTCTCAACGTGGTCCAAGTGGTCCATCAGATGTTTTTTAAAAAGATGGTCCATGAGCCAAAAAAGGTGGAGAAACGCTGATCTAGCCAGCAGGACTAGTCCGACCGATCTTGGCCAGCTACAAAAGGGTGGCGGTATTTAGATGTGAAAAATTTGCGGAGTGTTTGTCAGCGGCTAAGGAAGTTTGGAATTCGTGCACGAGAAGACATGGAGCCATAGTTTTTCCCGCCGCTGCGCAACCAAACGATTTGCGTGAAGTTGGTTTTACGCGGCACCGTTACATTTAACCGAAACTTCAAACCAACGGTGCACAACCTGCGACCTTCGATAATGAAATTTGCGACCATCCACATGTAATTTAAAATATAAGATTAGGCGGCCATGCTGGCGAATATTGAAGCAAAACAAACGCTAGGCAAGAAAATCAGTCGACACGATGCGTAACAATCTGGATGATGATGTTTCTTTTAATAGATTCATTAAATTTTTTGACATTTTATTATACTTTTAGGCACAAATTAATGAGATATACCGGATAAAACCTATTCTTTAATTAAACGTATCTCATAAATATAACTCGAACTCATTGGCGGCTGTACTTCATGTAAATAAAAGTAATGCGGCCGGCAATAGCAAAAGGTTGTACACCACTTTAATCAAATGCCGAGGGCTATTGTGTCTCAGCAGAACTTTCACAAAAGTGTGAAGTTAATTGAAAGATCGCTTGGTGTCTGTTTTACACCATGTCGTAACCCATACCAGTGTTTCCAAGTCCACGAAGACAAAATATGTCGAATTGTGTTTCAGAATTTGCCAAACAGGACAAAAGTATCCCAATTTATTTTCGTTACAAAAGACACCTGAAAAAGGAGCAGTAAGAAAGACTCACATATTTACTTCAGTTTGCCGCACAATCGACCATTCATATGAACACTTTTTAAAGCCGTGCTGTAACATTCATGTCACCCAGTACTGACTGGTGAGTGGGGGTGACCATTGCATGCATCACTTTTAAGTACGTGGTCTTTCACTGCGTTCATATAATGTACATACAGTACAAGTTCAAATTCACCAGGCACTGATCAACAGCAAGACAGACACGTTCAACATGACCACATCAGAATTAAAAACAGGTGGATATTAACAGTAGATATACAAAAATGCTGGAATAACCCTTGAATGCATGCGTAGAAAAATGGGAAGCGTTGGGAAGTATTTATATTTTGTAAAAAGCTACAAGATCTCACAGCAAAAACACAGCCATGACATGTTGCAATACTTAGCGTCTGCAGCATATCTGGTTCTTCATCAATGTCTTGGTAAATATATACAGTGAATTTTGGTGTGTAGATAATTGAGACCAATCTCAATTCATTTGAGAACACTTCATTTGAGACTACGACATTTGCGACCTGTTCAATCGATACCACATTCATTTGAGACCTATTCAGTTGACACCCCGTCCATTTGAGAAACATTCGTGCCGATTAATTTTTTACGTATGACCTGGTAATCTCAAATGATTTTTTCCATTTAAAATTGAAATTTTTCTTTTGCCTGAGACATCTTCATTTTGATTTGACAGTTACGCACGGAATGGCTAAAGATGTGAAGAATTTGATCTCAAGTTTACTTTTTAGTTTCAGATTTTTTTCTAAAACAAGCCAAAAGAAATTTAAACAGTCTTGTTTTTTCATCATGTCTTCAGTCTCGTTATTCAGCTGTGCTTAGTTGCCAGTTTTTATAGATAGAACTAAATTGAATTATCGATTGGCGTCTGAAGCTGGAAATTTTGGTTTCAAACAAGCAACATACCATAGTAGCAAAACGATGCAATAATAGAAAAGTTGAAAAGCTTTGGCATCAAAAAGTCTGTTGAGCATTTGGTTTTGTAACTGTTTTGAAAAACCGTAGTATGTTGCAAGTTTTTCCTTTTTTCCAGTTCTGGAGGAGTTTTGTGATTTGACGTCTGAACCTGGAAAAGACTACATTTCAACGGTTGAGCGTTCTTTGTGGATTGTGTTTATGTGCAAAGATTCCATAAACAGGTAAACATTGTTGGCTGTTCAAAAGCTTCAGCGAAATTTGCGTTCCAGCCTCACAGCCCTGACTACTATTATTGTGTGCAATATTACCGTAGTGCCTATCCGTTACTACGCAGGTTTGGACTACTCAAAAAGAAAACCATGTCTCGGTTTGAGGGAGGAGAGGATAACGTCGATTGTGACGCACAAACCGCTATTGATGACGTTTTCTTTGCTACTCCTGTGCTGGGGAAAGATAGAGTCAACGACAACCAGGCTCCTTATTCATCACCATCTGGACCGTCGGCGTGTTCGGAAAAGTTGCAACCGACGGTTGATGCAAACTTCGTCATATCCTTTTTTCGTCAGTGCTCCAAGTATCCTCGTGTGGAAACGCTACTCACCAAAGCATTGTCTTCTGCGCTTTCAAGCGTGGGTTTTTGGATAAGCGTGTGCACTTCAAATTATCTCAACCTGTACGTTGTCCTGATGGAGTACTTCGCTCAGCACAATGTTGAAACCATTACCACCGCCTTCGCGAACTTCTGTCACGCTTTGGGCGGATTGCGTGTGTTTACCCAAGTAGCATTAGTTGAATTCTGGTCCGACTATTGTGCCGCTGATCTACAAAGGATGGTTGAATCTCTGCAGCGGTTCTTAACGGCGGAGGTAAGCAAGCAGAATACAGTAATGGTGCAATAAACTTTAGGCTCAGAAAGTTGGAAGTTTCCACGATATAGTATGAAATCAATGTTGATGTAGATTATAATTTATACCATAAATGATTTCAAACTACTGTGTATTTCGAAAACTTCAAACATTCCGAGCCTGACCTTCAAACAGCAGGCTACTACTAGTTACCCAAATTTTTATTCATTCCAGGAGTTCCCAAACTCCCATTTTTACACATTTTTTCAACGAAACTGCGAAAGCGTTGTCGTGGCGTAAACAGTCATAAAATTGTAACCGTATCATGGTGCGTGTTGACCACTTTCGTTTTCTGTTGCTGCAAGAAAAATGCGAATCTGCCACTGAGCTGTTTTATTTTAATGGCAGGAGTGCTACTAGCACAAGAATGAAATGATTTTGTACTCTGCACTGCAGGCTACTAGGCCTACAGTGAAATAGTTAAAATTCAATGTAGAGTGAACTACTTAGCAACCAAACAAACAGTCATCTTAAACATCGCGTACTTACAAAGAATACCTTGTTCTATGTAAGTATAACAAAGACATAGACATTTGTATGGATGTCTTGCATAATTCCTCCCGCTCACCTCAAATGGCTGGCCTGATAAACTACTGTAAACGCACAGGCAGCAATTAATGTGCAAAAACGCGTTTTTTTTATGCTTTATCCCCGAAATTTATAATTCGTTCACTTCTTTTAGTGCTCTGGTGGAAAAATAGAGCAGAATTGCCACAAGTTTACACTATTGTGATAAGTTATTAACGGTTAATGCGTAAAAGACAAAGACTACCACACGAAATAAAGATTTAGGAAAGCGTGTATGTTTCTACCGGGAGTATCTTAGTTCGTATGTTGTTTGATAGATCGCTTCACAAGGTAGTGATGATTCGGCTGTCCTCCAATCAAGAAAGGTAATTTCTGCCGTAAAATGTCTCAACATCCTCTACTATGCATCAATCCTTGGTGGCATCAAGGAAACCAACATGACACCAGATAGGTCAGCGACGGAGTTTTGTCAAGGAAATGAGAAGCAAGAGGTCTGTGGACAGGGTACGTTGGAGGTTGTTTCATTTTTTGTTTTCACAAATTTCTTGCTTTTTATATCCACTACTGCGGTCTGTTCCTACGAATATTTTAGCAGTTAGTCCCGGTAAGAATTTTGAAAAAAAAAA
>JGI24159J19872_10013082_pt1 | contig 10806 bp, 7 predicted proteins | sample Ectturendosymbi4_FD_19872 | JGI IMG/M metagenome (IMG submission 19872)
AGTACTGTAGAAAGTTAATATCATGCAGGTGTACGGCCACATTGCAGAAAACCACGTTTGGAAGGGACACATTCCCGTTAAAAAACGTTNTATGTTGCAGAGCATGTAAGGGCTCGCGCCCCCATGGAAATTGCTTGACGCCCCCCTGGGGAGGCGCGCCCCCCCGGTTAAGAACCACTGCTCTAAATACTCGCGAGTGGTGTCACTTTCTGCTCTTGAGAAATTTCAGAAAAGCTTGAAGATTTTATTGTTTGTGTGAGATTTTCCAGGTTTCAACATGTTCATTTTTTGCAAACTTGTAAATTATGTAAAGGTTTTTGAGCAATTTAGTAAATAGATACATCATTTCAAGCAAAACTGCGAATTTAAATGCAAAAAATTTAAATCTTGTGATTTTTTTCAGATCTAGTGAATTTTTTTGTGAATCTAGTGATTTTTGCCGAGAAGCCTGTGGCAGCACTGGTCAGTGTTGAACGCAGGTAGTGCAGGGAGGCAGTAAGTTCTGTTCGGATAGCGGATAGCCACTTACTTTTATAGCCTACTGTGTAAAAAGAAGCAAGATAAGTTTGAAAAATCCATTACTAGTGTGAGACGCTCGTCTGGTTTACGTGGATGAACGTTCACTGTGAAAAAGTCAGTGAAGAAAACCAAGGATTTATAGAAATGGTGTTTGATTGCTTTGGACGACATCTTAGACGTTTGCAGCTCTTGCTGCTAAGTGATGCTGACAAGTATTGCTAGGTAAAATAAAGGTTCTGCAGATAGTCCATTTTGTAAATTATCACAATATACTTGGCTGTTGCTGCCAACGAAGTGCATTTTTGTGACTGTTGCTGTAAAATGGGGCAAGCGTTTTGTGAACGTCCGTTTACAATGCATCGTCAGCAACCTGAAAAGTGTAAGCAAAATTTCGACGTTGCCTTCCATCGAAAAATTTCTGCGGACGCCTTTCCTGGAGTGGAGTCATTCTAACGAAAGTTTGCCGATCGCTGCTGTGCGCAATACTGCTGAACGGAGCTTCAGTAAGTTGAGGCTAATCAAAACAACGTTTCACAGATGGCTGATAAAAGGCTAACAAATCTGGCAATGATATTGATATCTATTAAAAGTGAAACTGCTAAAACATTAGATATGAACGAGTTGACAGAAACATTTGCATTCTTGAAAACTTGGGAAAAAATCATTTTCCTAGCTAGAAACATAGCAAATGCTTAAGTCCGTCTGCTTAATACGTTGTGTTGATGCTGTTAAATTCTTTCATAAGCGTTTGTTAAAAAATCGATGTTTTGATTACATAAATACTATGTGTTAAATGCAGTGTATTGTATATTGGGGGCCCCAACGTCCAGGCTCGGAGGGGCAACTACTTAGCGCTGCGCTTCTCAACCGGTGGGCCGCGAAATGTTCCGAGATAACTCAAATATTTTTTGAAAAAAGTTATTGGTTGATACAAACTGCATTTTTTATAGAAAAAGTTATGAAAAACGAAAGCCAAAAATGTATTATTGTCGCATTCCATCCAAGGAATGCTCCCATTTTTAACCCTGGATTGCTATTGTGGGTTCCACAAACCAAGGCAAGTGCGATCCGGTGACCACGTGTTACATGCGTAAGGACGCGTCGGGGTCGGAGCGCTTTCCCCGCTTCAGTAGCTTCATTTTATGCGACTTGCTGATAGGTGCGCCTACGGTCGCACTCGCTCTTTTAGATTTTGCAGTGTACAGGAAAGGTTGTGATTTCGGGTCACGCGTACCCGACGATATAGTTAGTGTGAGGATTGCTTCATCGCCATAATTACGCCTAGTCATGAGTTCTGAAACAATTTTTTCGTGAAGTGGGCCCTAAATCAAAGCTGTTGGTGCATTATATTTTCCGATACCATGGTGGCATAGACTTGAAACTAGAAGATTTAGTGCTTGGAATTTGGTTCTTAACCCTCGCAGATGATATTTTGATGAATTTGGTGATATATCTAACAAATTGGCTTGGTGTAACCGGAAAAGGTCTTTTCGGGGGAAGGGGTTCCGAACCTCGCCTAGGACGCACCGGCAATGTTACGATGGGCAGAGAGAATGTATTTATTTACGTTTGCCAAATACAATCGGTGGTCAATATTGCAAAAAGGTCAAGAGGTCGTACCACGGTTTATTGAACAGGGTTGTGTCATCATAAGCGAACATTTCTGTAAACTATGAGAGGCCCCTGAAAATGGATCTTGCCTAGAGCGCTGGGATGGTTTGCCCCGGACCTGACCGGGGGTGAAACGAGGGGAGGAAAGGGAGGCACATTTCTCCGGGCGCTGAAAAGTCCAAACAATGTCACAAGTACTTTCTTCAATACCGTACATTTGCTTCCGAAATAGCTCAGGTACGAACATGGGGACGCCCAACTTGCTTCTTGCCCCGGGCGCTATCTAACCTCGCTATGCCCCATTCTGCATCTCACCATTTTTGGCCACAACGGACAACCAGTTTAGTTTCAAAGCTAAACATGGCACTGACATATGTACTGTATTTTTTACTTAGACTGTGTCGTGTTTTGTAAGCAAGGATACCCCAGTGTTTTCAGCATTCTTCGATGCGTCTAAAGCAGGGGTGTGCAACCAGAAGCTGAAGTTTTGTGGCCCACGGAAAGGTCCAGATTTTAAAGAAAGCATTACGGCTTTTAAAGGGTATTGCCAATCTTCCGTGGGTGGCAAACGAGTTGTCTAACCCGCAGAGCTTGACACATTCAGTTGTGGCCTGCGGACCAATCTGGTTATGTGCATTTGGCCCGGCAGTGCTGCATGGTTGCACACCCCTGCTTTATGACAATATCTTCTGGCGGGAAGCTACCAAAAATCCCAGTTTTACGGTACAAACCCCATACATTGTAATATTTGGAAGAAATATGAGAGGCCACTATACAAGCAAAACTTAGTCCAGTCCCTTGAAGATTAATGGGAATATGTGCTTAACGGTGCGTGCTCACATCACGTTTTGAAAATGACAGGAGCATAACAAAAGAAGGCAAATGTGAATCGTTGCAATGAGCAGGGTTGCGGAGTCGGAGGTAAAATATCCGACCTTTCCAAAATTTCCGACTCCTAACATAAGGGGAATGAAATTTGGCTGTTTAAAATCAATGGAAATCGTGGTGCACAACAAGAAATCTGCTTCAACAAAAGCTTCAAAAGATATTGAATCATTTCAACAGAAATTCCCAATGTAGGAGTGTGATGCAAAAAATTATCCAATTGGACATCCGAAGTCGGACAAAAAAATCCGACTCTGACCTCCAGTATTGTTAGGAATCCGATTCCACCCAAAAACCTCCGACTCCGCAACTAGGGTACGACCAGGGCCTCGGCCGGGATTGGATTTTTTCCCCGAGAAGCAAAAAATGCCCGGGTCAGGGGACACAGATTGCTCCTTTTGTGTTAGCTTTTTTAACAGAACTTTTTTTTTTGCACGGTTTTGCCGTTCTGAACAGTTGAAAACACTTGGTCAATGGCAAGCACCAACATTTAACCGAGTTTGGAGCATGTTATACTGTTCTGACCAAACAGCATTGCTTTTGACAGCAAGCACTGTTTAGCTGGTTCAACAAAGCTTTTCAACTCGTGCTTTTTCAGTGGTCCGCTTCAAGGTTGAGCTGATTTCTGGTGTCTGTTAACAAGGTCTCACGGGATCCGTGCTTCATAGTGAGAGGAATCGCTATTTACACAGGTCGGCAATCGACATGCACCTACAGTACTGATTGGAATGGGATTGAAGGTCTACCAATAGCAGATTGAAAGGCGTTGAACTGATAATCACATTTCTGCGCCTTGCTGTTGTTTTGGGAGACTGAAAACTGAACAGTATTTTCTGTTGATAGGAGTTGAGAAGGTAGTGGTACGGGAGGTTCCTGCAGGGAAAGTTATGAGGTGGACAAAAAAGCTTCAGTAAAGCTGAGAGCTTGTTAGAGTAGCTGCTGCATTGTGTATTATATACTGTTAATTACAAATCTTCTATTTCTTTTGGATAGCATCTCTATAATTTGAAAACTAGTATGGCCTACTGTGCACGTGAAACGCGTGGGTTAATAGTGCTGAGGTTTTCCATTTCCACCTGCTCCCCTGCGCAAGCAACAAAAATTTGTTGCGGTAACTTTTTCCAAGTGCAGTTGTTGTGAAGAACACTCAAAACTTTAATTCCACCAAAAGTCTTCTGGATCATTTGCATCGAGCGCATTGCGTTGAATATGCTCGGCTGAAACAAAGAGTCAGTAAGCCGATAGAAACCACAAGCAGTTCCACGATTCGCTTATTGAACGATAAACCTGGTTCCAGTACAGAAAAACAGCCAAGTCTTGTAGATCTCGTGGCTTTCCAAGGCTCTCTCGTTTTGCTGCGTTTTTGTCAATTGATGTTGATTTTTGCGTTTGGAAAACTAACAATGCCAGTAAAACATCTGTGTAAATTAACTGGTGACATGTGCTTTGCACCTATACGTATGGCTAGCAAGTTGCAGGTTTGCCATGTGTTTTATTAAGATTTGTGCTTCACATTTCTGAAAAAACTCTTTGTTTTGCATTGCGAGAAATTGAAAGAACACATTTTCAGCATCACATCCAACATGGCGATGTATGTACAGTCTACATTACTCTTGTTTTCTTTCAAATAACTAAATTAAGAAAACTGTTTGACTCTCCCGGCCCCCGACCCCGGCCGGGGTAAAGTTCAATCCCTGGCCCCGGCTAAATTTTGTGCCCCGCTAGTTCACTATCCGCAACCCTGGCAATAAGACACTGCACTCACACAAGAATATCTGCAGGCATTTAAAAACATATTCAGCGCAATAGCACCAACGAATCTTCAAGTTCCAACAGTATCAACGAAACTGCAAGTTCGAACTAAAAGCATGATTAAGCAAAAAAGTTTTTAAAATATGTTCTTCATTCCTCGTCTGAAGATAATAAGACAAATGTGGCACGAGATGATAAGCTTGAGGTGGATTTTTCCTGAAATCAAATTTCACTCATTAGTATGGCATTGTTTCTTGCACCGAGTGCTGTGATTCACATCACAATGTAACGGAAAAAAACTTGTACAGCAAAATCAATTTTCGCTAAAACATTTTTCAAAGATAAGAATGAATCGTCTTGCACTAATGCAGTACTTTTCAAACTTTATACCAGGGATGGGGAACCTGCGGCCAGCGTGAACATTTAATATGGGCCGCATCAGAATTTTTGTTACCCAAGTTAGAACACAACATCGCGTTAAAATGAAACTCTCTGACAAGTAGACAGTAATTCAAAAAGTCTCACACTCTCATTGACGTATTTTTCTCTCCTTATTTTCCTTTGGAAGATAAAAGCAGCGGCCTGCAAATGATATTCCATAATTCATGCGACTCGTGATAGTAAATAGGTTTCTTATCCCTGGTTTATACGTTGCGGCAAACTTTGCCACGTCAGGTTTTAGCGAAGCACATTGATGATTACAATTGGGACATGGCTGTCATGACTTGTAGCACCTGTGCACTTGACAAACTAAAACTTACATCCAGTTGTGTGTGGTGAGGACGACTGGTGTATGGAGGAAAGAGCCCATATTTCCTGAAAAAATCTGGGCAGAAATCTTGAAACTCCAGGCAAAAATGAAAACAGTGTTTGACTTCAAAAAATGGCACCCAACGTTTGCAGAAAAATAAATGAAAACTGAAGACGCTTTTTTCGTTTTTTTTGGAGGCCACACCAAAAAAGGTCTTCATGATCTTTATGGGAGAACATGCGTACGCAAAAGTTTCACAAAAACTTTTCGGGCAAGTTAGGGCATATTCGGGCAAAAATCCTTCGCACCCTCAAAAATTTGCTTGCTCCTACACCTATGTTTCTTCCCAACAGCATAATATTCTATATAACAGGGGTGGTCAAACTGCGGCTCGCGAGCCGCATGCGGTTCTTTGAGCTTTCCGAAAAATTATGTATTTCTTTTTTATTTATATTGCAAAGCGTAGAAATATTGTAAAGTGGTACTGCGGAAGCTACCGTGCCGTACATTATTTTTGCAAGTCGTTCCAAAAAGAATTGTGGTGTCACAGAAGCGTAGATTGCAAAAAAAATCGTGCGTTTAGATTTTTATGTTGCGGCTCTTTGTAACTTGGCTTTTACGATATGCGGCTGATACATAGAGCAGGTTTGGCCACCCCTGCTATATGATGAAGAACCCTAATGAAACATCACAATAATGTGAACATCTTTAAATTCTTATTGAAAACAAACCAACCATCAAATTTACTCAAGGCTTTTGACTGAGCAATCTTCCCCACCTACATTAAATTAAGAGCCTTGGCCAAGGCAATTCGTCAAGTATGCCTCCCTTTGAGTATGCGACTGGCGACAGCATGCTAAGAAACAAATGCAAAACATGTCGCCAAAATAAATGCAGGAAAAATCTACGGGGCCCAAAGTCTTGCTGGACTGTTACCACAGCCTATCAACAAAATTTAAGTTAGGTTTTGGTTAATGGTTTGACACCGTGAACGCGCACCCTGCTGGCCTGCAATACAACAAACAGAACTGCCTGATTCAGTAACTCTTGAGCTGCAAATAGGCAGTGATGCCAATGCCTATTTAATCGGAAGCGAAAGCTGCAAGCTTAGTTACAACACAAGGCTTTTTACACGACGCTTTTAAGTGATCTCATTAACTCACTTTCCTGGTCACGCAACATGATTTCTGCTGAATCACCAAATGCTTGAGTGATCGAATGAGCTTTCGGGAAAGTATGCACAGCCCGCCCGTAGTTGCTTGGTTCGTGGTGAGCTCCCTGGCAAAAGTGTGTTCGCGAAGGTGTCTTTGCTTTGGCTGTCGCGTTAACGTCTGCTTATGGTTGAATGATGCAAGAGTGAATTTAAATCACGTCTGTTTTGAAATCGTACAACGTGTTGGTATTATCTTAGTTTTGCAATCCATATTGCAGTAAAACGACATCGAACCGCCGTGTGAATACAGTGAAATACTGTAGGCTACATAACATGGCCTGGTTGTACTGTAGTACGCTAGACCAGGGCTTCTCAAACTTTTTTGTTCTGCGGCCCCATTTTAAAAAACGTTTTTCTGTGCGACCTTCTTGATGGATAGCCCAGATGCTAATGATACGTGTAAACGCCCTATTAAAATTATCAAGAGGCATTTTTGTCCATGGTGAAATCATGCAAATGCACACAATCCACGAAAGTAACTACACAATAATAAAACTACCACGTAATGGAAACTATAAGGGGAAAAATTAACAGAAAACAATTCAGTTTATAGAAGTTATCAAGCATAACTAATGGGATGTATCAACTTGTTGATATTTACACAGATCATTCGTACATTGATACAAGACAATGAAGGACATTTCTTAACACTTTTTAAAAAGGATCTGATTTGAACGTGATGATTGTCAATTTTGAGAATGCCGCTTCTCTCAAATATGTTGTACAAAATACTAAGAGTTTAGGAATACCTAAATCAGAAATGACTGGGTTCATTTCTTGTTCTTATCCAAAAATGACATAAAGTTTGTTTTGAAATTTCCAGTTGCAAACTTTGTCGTTTAATAACTCCGCGAACTCATCCTGGACAATGGTAAGTGTGTGGCCGCCTGAAATTGCAATTGTGCATGGTTTGTGGCAACAACTTCTCCTGACCAAAGTCCAAAGCCTAAAAATGCAGTAAACATGGATCCACTGCATGGCTACTTTTAATTTTCTTGTAAAGCTTATAAACACTTTTGTCTGATTGTCAAGACAATTTGTTTCGCGGCCCCATTGGGATAGCGACCCATAGTTTGAGAAAGCCTGCGCTAGCCTACTGTTTCATTGCATTACTTTATTTGGTTTTGAACAATATCAAAGAGGTGAGTTACAGGTCGAACAAAGTAATGAAGTGAAAGCACGCATATATTGTGAATGGCAATATTGTCCATTGAAAAATGCTGTTGCTATTTACATACAGAATTATCGACCTGTACAGGCCAGTTGCTCATGGTGGTTTGCCTCTGCAAAAGTACTGTAGGCCATTGGTGCCCAACCTTTTTTGTCCCAAGATCTACTTTTCAAGTAGCCATCCCTCCCGAGGTCTACCAGTTCAGTGTCAACATCGCAAAACCATACACATCGTTTCCAGCCTGCAGTAACTTTTCACAACACTTTTCTTGCTGACACACAACACAACAACTAGACTTCACAGGCCACATCACCAACTTTTCCTCTCTCAAACACGTACACGTTCATACACACACCAGCCTGTTTGATAAGCAATGACCTTGATATGAACCAAAGAGAAAAATGAACCAGATACAAAACAGGTGGATCTATGGTTTTGAAAAAATGAAATTGCCTCCATACACAGCAGGGATCTGCCAGTGGGAGGATGGGTCTAGCTTCGCGTAGTCAGGAGTGGAACAGCTGGTTGCAAGACGTAGGCAAGCAACAAGGTGGTTATCAATCATTCCTCTATACTTGGATTTAATGCTTTTCATGTGCGAGAAAGCAGACTCAGGTTGATCCAAAAAGAGCTGTTAAGTTCAAATTACATCTTCTGAGATTGTGATACTTCTCTCCCACCAATATTTCCCAGAGCACTGCATGCTCTCCAGGTTGAGCGGATGTTGATCTAGATTTGATCTGAATGTTATTTTTCAATGCCAGAATCCAATCCTCATGAGTGGAGAGCATGCAGTGTTCTGGTAAATATTGCTAGGAGAGAAGAGCTTTCCAAGTCGAAAAGTGATTTGACTTTGGTGGCAATGTCACCAACATCAAAAGAACAGCGGCAGTTTTGTCTCCCTAACAAATCCCACGAAAGCTTTGGAAATATCCTCATCTTTGGTGTGTCCTTTTAATGACAAAATGATGAATAGCTCTTCCTTGGAGCTCATGTCTTCCAAAGCAATGTTGATGAAAGCACATAATTGTGCCACATTCACCATATCAGTCGACTCGGCATATGGGAGGGAAAGGCACGCACACGCGTCTATAAACTTCCTCAGTTGCTCCGCCACAGCCTTTCCCTCACATTGCCTTGTAGAAGTATTTTAGAAGAGTTGCACTTTTTATGGCCTTCACGGTCTGTGTTTCAGTATTGAAGTTTTCAAAAAGGCTATCTGCTGCTTCGAGAAAGGCTTCCTTTACAATATCGCCATCTTATAATGGCTTCTTGTGTTTAGCAAGGACGTAACTAATGTGATAGGAAGCAATAGTTGCGGCCTTACCCCGGTTCCCGGTTTGGTGAAGACAGACTGCCGTGCTGCAAGCTGTGCTGTCAAAACCCGATTTTTTGTGGCCCGTAAAGGCGTTTTCGCCGGGAAATCCCTCTGGTAGCTCTCCTACAGTATACTGTTTTAAAATGCCGCCTACAGCATACTGTTTTTTAAAATAACATTTTAAAACGGTATACTCCTACAGTATACTGTTTTAAAATGTTAATTATATTGCTTGAGAAACTCAAGTGAAAAGGTGCTGGCTGGTTTGACAATCATTTGTTGTTACATGTAAAGTTTTGGTTAAATTAAACAGAATCTGAACTCTTACTATATTATGATTATACTTTTTTGTGATGACAAGAGTCAGGGTTCCCGGGTATTTTTCTTCAAATATATAGGAAAGGTGAAACATGATGTATTAATACAAATTAGAATGTAAGGATTGCATGAGAAATGAAGAAATAACAAGTTGGTGCATATGCAAAAAATGTGAGCGACAATGCAGTTTAGCAATAGAGGAAGCCATGCAGCAACCACAATCCATGGCTAATGATGAAGGTGAAAGCACAAGACATACAGTACAACAAAATGCAATGATGAACAGCACAGACTATGAAGATATAACAGTGTGATGTGCGCAAATAACTTATAGTGACATGTTAAATGTATAATAGTGTTTCTACCTTCTGTGCAATTGTAGTCTGGTGCCATAGCCAGCCTCTGCTCTCATTTTATAGCTGACCTGAACAGTGTTTGCTGTTTTCGCTGACATTTGAAGCTTAAAAGCAACATTAAATTGTTTTGTTGTACCCTACATATAACATCAAGTTGTGATATTTGCAACCTAAAAATAATTCTAAAATGTTAATTTATGCAAGGGATAGTAAATTGTGTGCTATGTTGATCTTGCTATAATTTTTTTGCTACAGTTTGCTTTTCCACTTACGTTCATGGTTCATTTCAGCGCAGTCATAGTTCAGAGGTTTGTCTGAATATATGTGTGAGGTTGGAATCAATGTTCATAAACACAAATAACCACTAATCAGGTGCTGACCTTGGTAATTTCAGACAAACCTGTTTCAAAGGTTGAAAATTAAAGATAAATTACAATAGTCAGATACCCGATTAACAATTGCAAATTGAAACTACCATATTTTTCAGACCATAAGGTGCACCGAACTATAAGGCGCAGTATCAAAAATTGAATGCTAGATGTTATTTTTTCACAGATAAGGTGCATTAAATGAAGTAGAACTTAGAAAAGTCAAGCTGGATTCAACTCTTTCACAATAACTCCAAAGTGCTGGAGTCGCCAAGTAGGAGTTTCTGTCAGACATGCCTAATCCAGTCGACGCAAATAGAATAAACGTTGTGCACCTTTTTGATTCGGTGTGCACCAATGTAGTCAGGAGCCCCACAGAGTAATGTGATCTATGGTATATGCTAGCTACTCTTGGACACTGCTGATTGAATGTTGGTTTATTACAAAACACCAAATTGCAAAGGCAGCCTTCCGGCTATGGGTAAACTGCAATAGACCCAAGACTGGTGACATATACAGAAACATGACTGAAACAAAAAAAGAT
>JGI24159J19872_10013083_pt1 | contig 10805 bp, 6 predicted proteins | sample Ectturendosymbi4_FD_19872 | JGI IMG/M metagenome (IMG submission 19872)
CGTGCCCATTTGGAACCAGGCCCGTAGCCACGGGGAGGGCATTCAGGGGCAGTGCCTCCCACAATTTTTGAGCCCCCTCAAATTTCATTGTGCCCAGAAAAATTTGTTTGAAACATATAATAAAAACAAAAAACTTTCCCCCCCCAAGAATGCATTTGGCCTCCAATTTTAAAACCTGGCTACGGGCCTGGTTGGAAATATCCTGGTAGTGCGTTGATGCATTGCTTCTTGATTTGTTTTTTCGATACGTTTAAAAACCAGAAAGACTTTAACCTTTGAGACTGTGCTTAACCTTTGGTCGATTTAAATTGTTGAACATTGCGCCTGGGACCGATAGTCCTTCAACAAGCTGACAATTGGCCTTTGTTTTGAAATAGTCCGCCACTCTGATTACCCTGAAGGATCCGTGCTGCTTCGTATAATCTACTTGAGTTCCTTACTGAGGAAACTAAGTACTTTTGAAAAGTTTGCACTGAAAGACTGATCCTTGGCGTTTCGTTTATCGCTTGGCGGTTTTTCGTGATTTTCTATAGTTATTTCTATCATGATTTTATTGCTTCAGTGTTTCCCGGTGCAGGGTTAGTGGCGATTTCCTTAAATTATTGGGCGATTCGAGCCACGTTGTAGGCGATTGTGTTAAGGTTTGGCCATTAGCATTGCACGAAACCTGCTTGAATGTGCGATTGCTAACAACAAACAGCCAGCCGCGTTTGCGCTCTCAGTGCAATCAGGCACGGTTTATGCAGTTGTTTTCAGTTGATTTATTTCACGACAATATGGCGAAAACACAATTAGCTGCATTTTTTCGCATGATTAGCTGTCTCCAGAGAATGCGATTGTTTTCATAAATAAAGTTACATGCATTTCGCCATCACAACAAACAATATGAATTATTAACGGAATATAGTTAAGAGCATAAGGAAGTATTGCTGCAAAGAATACTTGCAGGAAATGGCAAAATTGCGAAACAAACGCAAAAGTTCATTCAAATAAATTCTAGGTAGGTTGCTATGTCCATCAAAATTATTTCACATTTAAATCTTTTCTAAAAAGAAAACCGGTGTTTTCAACAAATTCTAGCCCTATAAAGAGAATACTTGCCAAGTGAAAAGACTTAAACGAATTGGAATTCGATAAACGGCATTCACGTAATGATTGCAATTTAGTCTTAATGTTCAAGGTTAAAAAAACAACGTCTGCTCTTCTTATATACGTTGTCTTTATCAAACGTTTTACGTTATATGTAGCCCGGTTTGCAACTTCTACTCAATGGCAATCTAACATTGACATTTAACATGACATTGCGCTCCGTGCCTTGGCAATTACAGCTGATATTGTTTTTGGAGGAATTGTGACGCACTTTGTTGATTTTGTGACGAAACACCGGACTACGTGGACTGTCTCGGGCCAACGTTGTGAAACTTAGGCATTGGCTATCTTACCGATACCACAATGTCGCTTGCTGATGTTATCGTGGAAGGGGAGACCATTACTCGCGAACCCCCGTTTCGCTTTTGGGTTGGGGACCACCGATATATTCTACGGTTGCTGCTGGTGATGCTCTGGTTAGAAAGAAAAATAGCGATTAGGGACCACCGATATATTCTACGGTTGCTGCTGGTGATGCTTGCTGGTGATGCTCTGGTTAGAAAGAAAAATAGCGATTGTTTGTTCAGAGCCACTGCTTACTTGAATGCGGTGATAGTGCGATCGTCTCATTGTGGCAGTGCTCGCGCGCTGATGTGTTATCTTGTACGCATTAACCAGCTTTTTCCGACAACAGCAACAATACGTTTCAATTATTTATGATTTGCTGTTGGCTTGATGTTTTCACTCTCTCTCCTTAAAATTCTCCTGAAAACGCTTGAAACCAGTACGAAAATAGATACTGTCGCACTTTCTTCACAGGTGAAGCGTATACACAAAAATCACGCGCAGGTTGTATTTACGAGAAATTATTTCGGTCTGCAATCATCGTCAGTTCCTCATGCGCAAATACTAGGTGTATTTTTCAAACAGAATCTGTTCGAANATTCAAATCTGTTTTTCCCTGAGACGTTTTGGGCATTTGCCCGAAATTGCTTTGAAACTTGCTGTNATCTTTCGTTCTCGGACATTTTTTGACCGAATTTATTAAATTTTTTCGGTCATTTTAAAAACGAATTCGGTCAGTGATCGAAAAAAAACAAACAAACAGAATAAACAGAATCTGTCTGTTTGAAGCTTCATTCAAACAGAATCTGTTTAAATACATCCAATATATGGATATATTCCAACAACCGTCCATGAAAATACTGTTCACCAAACGACTCAGACAAACAACAGATTCAGTTGAAGGCTGGTGTGGAAACAGACGCGACAATCAATACTATGATAAATTGCACCTCGGACCCTCCACATCAGGCCACATTGCACTGCCTGCCCGCTGTTGGTCCAAGTACTTGAAAGCCCCAGGGCAAGGCCGTGTGGAGTAGCTTGTTAAAGAGAGTTTCAAGCGAAATTGCCTGTGGGGCTTGAAGTGTGAGTGGCAGTGATGGAAGGCACGCGCTACCTGACCTTCACGTAACCTCTCCGCTGAAGCTTGTGGAAGAAAGCCAGGCAAGGGAGTCTGAATTCCGTGTCATGTATGATTTTCAAGTTACTAAACGGACAAGGTAGTGGCTGTTCGGGTTAGAGCTGTGAGCGACAAAACACCGTTTCTTTTTTTCAAAATCTTGCAAATACCATTGATTTTTGCAGAAGTACCATGTGTAAGAGGACGATTTGTTTAAAAGATCAAGAAACGAAGCTTGCATGTTTATTATTGTCTAGAAAAGTGGTTCTTAACGGGACCCCACTCCCCAGGATGCCAAAAAAGTGTTTTCTTTTAACCCTGAGACGCACAAACAATCACGACCACTTTGACTAATGACATAACCGCAGATGAGGGGTTCCCAAGCCAATATCTTCAGGAATAGGGGTCCACGAGATCGGAAAGGGGAAGAACCATTGGTCTGGACGTTCAACTGGCGAAGAAAATGTGTTGACGTGTGCAGTATGTTCTCTGTGGCTGAACATTTAACTTTATCAGGGTGGACACGAGAATGGTAGCTTACTGCTTGCCGTTACCTCTTTTTTACTCCACTGAGATTGCACAGGTATCCAGTACTACTGTTAATTTCCAATAACTGCATCTGTGGTACAGTCCCGTTTTGCAGCCAACAGTTACTACCTGAAACCTCTACTTTAACCCGCACACCAGCAGCCACTTCGTTTCCGAAAATCTGTAACGTTTGCCCAACGATGTTCTCAAGTTTTATAAGCTACATCTTTAAGTTTGTTGTCAGCAGACGTCCAAATATTGCAGAGAAAAACGAAACCAACGTTACACAAAGTATTCTGGAATGTTCTTCGAGCTTCTTCAACGGAGCTGTTTGTTCTTTTTCAGGGTGGACATTACAACACCGATCGTCTGACGCTTTTGGAAGGCAGTTCCGAAGACGAATTCTGATAATTGTTTTTGCGTTCTCCCACCGGACTTCTTCAATCTCTACTCATATTATGAGGAAACACCAACAAACTCGTGACCTGGAAAACTCGAAGGGAATTTATGACAGTAATGCTGTTCCGCAGGTTTTTGTATCGTTACCCACGGCACGCCCTGAACTTTCAAAGCATACGAATGCAGACGGCAGTGGTTTCTTGTTGCTTGCTAAGCTTATCTGTGCCTACTAGGTAAAGCGGAGGCCATGTTTACGAAATATCTTGCCAGAAAAGCTGAGCGTGCATAGCGGCTTGCTCGGTTTCTGGCTCGAGCTCCTCGTTTTTCCAAGGCATTTTAACCCAATGCACACTCAATCCACTGCTCAGGCTCTCGAATCTACTAGAAAACCATCCGGATGCTGCGCTTGGCTCGATAAACGCAAGAAGCTGTGGGTCGACGTTGTACTTGTTTCGTTTTTTTTGTTTGTTTTACACGTTGACATCTCGCGTCGGGATGAAAACTTAACGTAGCACTGCAGCCGAAGCCAATACCACAGAGCTATTGCCGCCCCGGCAATAGCTGAGTGGTAGAATGTCCGTCTCTCAGTTGGAAGGTTGGGTGTTCGATCCACAGCCACCGAGTGAATTGCCGTAGCGCTCCTTGGGCAAGAGCGTTCACCTCAACCGCCCCGGCAAGAAGCACGGTTCAGGCTCCGGCCTGCCGCCAACTACCGTCACCAAATAAAAAAAATATCAGAACCCAGTGTTTCCGTTTAGACTCTAGAGAACCGTTTCTCGAATTCCTGCACCCGTCAGGCACGTGTTGGTGGAGACAGCCTGCTTAAAACCGGTTGGTTGTTCTTTCCAACGTGCCGCTTCCCTTTTAATATTTGCGCATTTCGGGAACAACGGGCGTCTGCACAGTGGACCCGTGCAGCGTCTTGGTGAGCTACGGAAAGAAGTGATGTGCTGTTTTTTGCATCATCTAACACCGGGTTTGGTGAGGCCTTTTTTTGTGGAAATGATGTTCAGGTAAAAGGTCGAGTTGGTGAGAGTTGTTTCCTTAACTTCACGTGCCCTTTCACATGTTTGTTCCTGGCTACGGTGCAGTCCCTATTGGCCACGCCATAGTGGCCTTGTACACAGAACAAGCGTAGTTGTGCTATATGGCCAAAGCTAGTTCTAACTGTTTACTTGCAACAGTAGATGAGTCTGAAAATCGAAGGTACAGTGAAAATGGAATTCTTTTTAGCAATCGGTATTTGAGAAAACGCGCTAGCAGAAAGTAGCTCTTGAAATATGTCTTATGCCTTGGCCCCTTGACTAGGCTCTGTTTCTAATGTGCTGCTGCAGTTTTTTGTAGCAACTTCACGTTTATGCCGCATTCAAACGCGTATTCTCATTTGTACCTCGCGTGGAAATCTCACAGGGATACTCAACGTAAAAGCAACCTCAGAATTTATTCTAGCCAGACAAGTTCCACAGTGAAAAACATTTTCTGTAATTTTATTGTGGTATGGTCTGTTGCATATTTTTAGAATTGGTGAGTACACTGCATTAATCTGATAGTCAGTAAACATACTACACGCTTACTTTTTTTTTAAAGAGTTTTATACTTTTTCTGTATTCTTATAATTCGTTGTTGACGATACCTATTTTTTATCATACTGTATATAATTTGCTTCGCGTTGCTTTCGGTTTTGCCCTGATGAAGCTGTTTTCTTTCGTTGGGGAGGGGTGTTTACGAGTACTCTCGTCGTCCTGCAGGCTCAAATGCGTAGTTGACATCGAACAGAAGAACGTTTCTCTTCCGCACCGACCTGAGAAAAAGAAAGAATTGCGTTTTCTGCGCAGTGCCCGTTGCGGTCCTTGGTTTTGCGTGTCCATGCGTGGTCGCTTCTGTAACTTGTTTCCTCAGAGCGCAGAAAGAAACTGCTCGTTTTTTTCAATGATCACAACGAATCCATTTCCTTTATTGCAAGGGTTGAAAGCGCTCTGCAAATTACAAACGAGACCTTTTGTCGGCAAAACTGATCAAAAATCAAACCTCCGGATAGCAACAACAGCAACAACAACAGTCGTACATCACTTGCGAAGGACCTTCCAAGGGTACCTCCCAAACAGCAGCCCAGTTGCGGCGTTGCGTGCTTAGCTGTGCTTTCGCATGCGCTGGCACTGATTATAATCTTAGGCATTTTTCTTTTGTGGAACAGTGAGATGAGGCATGTAGTCGAGTTGTTATCGCGATGCCCTGTGGAACCGTACAAGGAACTCGTACACTCTGTGCCAATGCTGGCGATTCGTCTGTTCAGTCGGTTTGAAAACACTTTTCTATATTCGCTTTCTTTTCTGTGAACAACTTTGGAATCTCAAGCCTTGCGCATGGCGTCAGTTCAGCAAAGCATTGTTGTTTTCCAGTAAAAATCAAGTACTATCGGTTGTAGGAAGCACAAGAAACCCCTCTCGCATCACAGCTGATTTTCCAAGCCACTCGCTGTCACTTAACGACGCCACTATCATTTACTTATTGTTTGAAACGGTATAGAAATTGTCATCGAGACCCGCGCACACTTTTTCTGCCATGGCTTTCGATCGTAGAAACCGAAACTTACCTCTGTTGCAAAGTGTCAACCCCACGTTCGACTCACCGACATTTAACCAAGCGACCTTTGACTTGACTTCCAACTGCTATTGGTGAGACCAGCACGGACGTTGTGTTTGGTCTCTGGTGATTTGGGCCACGAATAATTGGTTCCGAACAGGACCATCCAGGGAGATGTTCTGGCCTGACCGCGACACCGCGTTTTACGCAACGCAATTGAACGCGACGTGTTTTTTCCCAAAGAACAATGCTTTGGTCCATCAGCGCTTTTCCGCAGCATTCGAAAGCGAAGAAAGTCCAACTTTGCGCTCAGCACGCTTTAAAGTGCGAACGAGACGTTCCCAGCAAACCAGCGGCGTAGTGCTGTTCACGAAAAGAACTTGATCAGTTTTTCGACCTTTGTGTTTTTCTCTCGTCTGAGGAAACTAACTTTTCATTGAGCTTTGAGGCAGACAGACGGTACCTTGGTGCCATGTAAGGTATTCCATGCATGTGGGGATGTGCCTGCCTTTTTTCTACTGTAGTTCGGCCACGTACACGTGCCAGCCTGCGATCGTTTTGCTCCTTTCGTTCGCTCTATTCGAAGTCTGACGCAACGTCGGTCCCTGACCTTTTCGCGGCCGCCGGCCCTCGTTTCGTGGCCGTCTGTTAAGCGGTGGTGGAGACCGAAATAAGCGAATGCCGAAAATCCAATTCACGCAGATCGCATCCCACAGCACCGGAAACAATACATTCTTGTGCCCTGCGCCGAAATTCAAACATGGCTTGCAGGTCAAGAAACCATTTCGGGAGACATGGAAATTGAACTCCGCTTAAGTCAGTTCACGTTGAACACAGGCTTCGGAAGGATTTTTTCTAGAGGGGTGGGTCAATAGTGGATTTTTTAATGTACCCACTCAAAACAAAGAAAACAACCCTTTGTCGCTAAAATTTTCGAAGGAAAATGTTAAACTTCAAAAGTCCAAGGACCCCCTTCCCCCCCTCCCGACGCCCAAGTCACCTTAGTGATCATTTACGGGCGGGGCGTGCTTGATATAAATTGATTTACCCGCGGTCAGCAGCCACACTGCACTCCGTCCTTGGCTTCATGTGCAAGGAACTTTAGTCGGTGATGAGCTGTAGTTGCGAGTCGATCTCAGCCGTGAGCGTTCAGAAGCAATAAAAGTCGACCTTGGTTGACCTGCACTTTAATCGTCACTACCTTGTATCGCGCCCTCGTTCCGAATACTAACCCCGTCGCGCTTTTGTCTTTGCCCTCCGGCCGCTGTCACTTCAGCTCGGCGCTTTTTTTGTTTCGAGAGCGGCTTGTCACTGGGTTGCTGGGGCAGTAAACCCCCCCCTGATTCGTTTTGATTACCTAACGTTTCAATTCGTTTTGAACTTGAGGTGTCACATTGTTCGGCAACTGGCTATTACCAGCGGTAATATTTAACGTAGTTGAAACACAAGCCGACCTTACCACATGCCAGTCCGCCTAGCATAGTAGATTTTCATGCGTGTTAGTAATCGTTAGTTACACAATTGATTGGTTGACCAACCAGATATGTTGTCTCTGTTGCTCGGCTTAAAGTGAATTCTGTACATGCTCGTCAACTGTTCACATCGCGCATGAACGCCTGTCTGCTACTTCTCGTTTCGCAAGGAGGGCTTGGAAATAAGTCCACGTGCTGTAAAATCGGTGGAATGTATCTGTAGCTCGGCTTTTTTCTGTGTGTAATCGGTTTTATGGCAAAAGAAATCTTTTTTTGAAAAGCTTCGTCTTCTGCACCTCGTGTGAGGCCTTCTCTAGTTTTCAGGCAATTGACTCGTCTCTAAATCTGTTATGAAATGCGTTCAAGTGCCGCTTTCACACCGCCCGCTCGCGCCTTGACTTGCTATGCTGCTTATATGTAGATCTTCAGTAAAGCTGTTTTTGTTCCCTGTGGTGTTTACTTGCTGTTTTGTGCAATTGAGTATAACACTCTTTATACTTTTACGACCTGCTTGGAAGCTTGTATTATCTTTTGTCTTTTGACCAAAGATGAAAGGACCGAAGAAGGTCACCCCTACCCGCGTTTGCGAGTATAAAATTGCTGGAACCTGTGTCATAGTTTGTCTGATGTCAGTATTATTTCTGTCTAATCAAATTTTCCATCATAAACTAAAGCAGCAGTTTTGCCCTTTAATATTTCAAAGCAAGTTCAACGTTATTTAGAATGTTTGCGATCAGGGGGTAACGGGCCGGGGGAGAAGTCTTTACCTCCCCTGTGATACGAAACTGAGGGCAGTGTCGTTTGACTTCAGGGTAAAAAGAAAAGATTACTGTCGAATGACCCTTCGTGGTGAAAGGAAGGAGATCAGGGCAGCGCCAATTCGCGTATGGACTGATTGAAGTTAGGGCGCAATCCGATCTGAAAAGTGGCGGGGGTGGTGGGTGGGACAATGAGGTGGTGATTTGTTAACTGCTACTACTAGCGGAGTGTTTGGAACTTAAGCTAAAAACGGGCCAGAAGATTGATGACTCGACCCACCTATTGTTTCAGTGAAAACTTCGGCAAATCGCAGTCGATAAACGTAGTTTTTAGGCAGTTTCCCACGACTTCAATCAGAAATGAGTCCATGAAACTTTTCAAGAACAAACAATTCACCGTGTTTCAAGCGTTTACCATGCGAATTAATGACATGAAAATCGTAACATTTCTAAATTTTTGTTGCGTAAAAACGACAAGTTTGTTGGAACAACTCTGTGCTATAATTTCTCAAGTGTGTTGATGTTCGTTCTTGGCTGTTCTATCACTCAGACAGTTATGTCCGCTAAATAGTGTGAAACAGCAAATCCTCTTAGGGCAGCATTTCTTATACATTTGTGGGTCACGGACCCCTAGTACATCCTAATAAAAGTTACGGACCCCTCAAGAAGAAACGTTGCAATAAATATTCGAGAGTAGGTTTTAATTATCGAAGTAGTAATCGAAATGCCTGCAAACCCTATTAATCCTTTCGACATGTCAGAGGAAAGGTTAACCCTTTAAATCGCGTTCACGGACCCCATATTAAGAATCCCGACTCTAGAGAAATGATCATTGGTCAGCTTGAAACTTTGGTGAGTCGACCTGACAAACCATGCTCCGAGTCTTGGATTTTTCGATATGGGTTATGCAAATAACTGCATATGAGTACTGGAACGTCTACCACCATCTAGTATGATGCACACTTGTTGCTTGGAAGCTGTAAGTAAACTTGGATTCAGTTTATCCCGAACAATCTTCATTCTGTTGGACTAAAATACGGAACGTTTTCTGAACGCTTGGTCTCTTAACAACAAAACTTTTTGCAGACAAACGTTGAAATGATTCGCAATTGTAAGTATTAAGTTTTTAATGCAGCAAGCTGTAACCTGAAAAATATATTTTTTTATCCCATTGAAAAGTTAAGCAATAAAGAAGAACACCATCAACGCACGAAATTAGGGGAAAACGGCACAGATGGGGAAAAGGACAGAAACATTAACATAGAAAAATCGTCGACAGAACTCAATTTGCGAATCTTTTAACGAATGAATATTTCTGACCTCGTACAGGCGAGCAATTGCTTTCACTGGCATGTAATGTAACATTCCATAGGCGCTGTTACAAATTGTACTTAGACGTGTAACTGCTTCAATGTTTGCTGGCGAACGTTCGCATGTCCAATCTTGGTTGCCTACCCTTCTCGTGCAAAAACACGTTCGGTGGCTGATGGTTACGGAGGGTTTTCTCATCAAATAGCAAACACGCTGACATAAAATTCAAACAAACAGATTCAGAAAGCATTGGTGAGTCCCAAAGGGTAGGCCTACTTCACTTGATTTCACGTAGCTACCAATACAATTGGTCTTCCTTTGGCGCCAAACGGCTAGGAATGTTCTACTTAACATAGTGCCACCTAGAGGGCGCTCTGTATATAGACAGCCTACCATATATCACATCAGGTGGCAGCCAAAGTACCAGGAGTCAGGGGCGCAACCAGCTCTTCATTTGGGGAGGAGGCAGTTTTCATGAAATTTCATTAGATGACGTCATCGTGCTTATTCAACCGTGGTACAACTTTTTCGCAAACGTTCACAATGTATTTTTGCCCGCAGACACGAAGTCCATAGTATACAAACACACACATTCTGCACAACGCTGGTTAATAAAAACAAAACGTTTTACAACAGCGTTGGAAGCTGAATCAGCGGTGTCAAGCGAAATTTCTGACTTCACGCCATATGCGCATTCACAGAGCAACATTCTACATGTAAAATACGCTGAGAAAACTGATGATTAGGGCTTAGGATTTGGTGTTTAGGTAAGTGTGTTGGGGTAGGGTTTATGTTACAGTTAGAAAAAGAAAAATACTCATTCCCGTACTGTAGCTTGTTGTGGGTATCTGACATCTAACCAAAAAGTTTAATTTACACAACACACGTCAAAAAAGTAATCGCCAAAGTTTATTCCTTTACTCTGAGAAGCAAACTAAAGCCTCAAATGTAGGAATGTTACATTGAACCTAATGATTCATGACTACTAACACTCGCTCCCCAGGGCAGGTTGTAGAGCCCTGCATCCAAAATTACAGGCCACACGCAATCTTTGCATGCATGCCTTTCTGAAATTCCACCATAACTGTGATGCATCCATGGGTGTACAAAAGGAACGAAAAAGTACATTTTTAACTGCATTTGAACATCGGGAGAAGAGGCTCGCAGCTTGTTTGCTGCACAATATTTTTATCGCAGTTG
>JGI24159J19872_10013084_pt1 | contig 10805 bp, 5 predicted proteins | sample Ectturendosymbi4_FD_19872 | JGI IMG/M metagenome (IMG submission 19872)
CCTGAACTGGTTGGTGGCACCAAACATCTGTTTGGTTGCCAAGAACGTGGTTCGAAACGCGCCACTAATGGACATTTGTGACCTTCCAATACATGTTCTGGACATTTGTGACCTTTTGTGGACATTTGTGACATTTGTGACCTTTTGTGGACATTTGTGACCATTTGTGGACATTTGTGACCTTCCAATACATGAGTTGGCTATCCCGTGTTTGAATGCTTACTCGTGTTTGAGCTGTGCAAGGAAATTGAGCAGTTTCTGAGATACTGAGGTAGTGGCACAACACAGTACTTTGAAAATTAAAAGTTTATTATGTCCCCAGTATACCTTGCAGATGTATTCAACCACCTTAACTACTTTAACACCTCCATTCAGGGAACGGCGATGAACATTAACACAACTAGTGAAAGGATACCTGCCTTCGCTAATAAACTTTCAATCTGGATTAGCAACATTGGATTGGACAAACATGCTAATTTTCCACAACTTCATGAAAATTCCAATGGAAAAATATCGTTACCCGTTGTCCTTGAAACAAACAAAAATATTTGCAAGTTTCGGCAGTCCTTCCACGGATACTTTCAGCCAGGAGAGGTTTCTGTTTCACAGGCTTGGATGCAGGACCCACTTATTTTTAACCAAAATCCGTGAATGACAATGATAAATGAAAGAAAATCTAGTTGAAATGAAAGCTAGTAGAAAATTTGAAATGGAGTTCCATTCGATGCAGTTCGATACCTTCTGGTGTACGCAACCCGACACGTTCCCCCAGCTGGTAGAAACAGCTTTGGAAGACCTGGTGCCATTTGCAAGAAAATACTCATGTGAAAGCGGTTTCTCAGCTCTCCTGCACATCAGAACTAAGGCCAGGAATCGTTCAGAGCCCGGTGATGACATGCAAGTGGTTATCGCAAACAAAGAGCCTCGCTACAATATGATCATTGACAAAAAAACAACAACGAAAGAGCCATTAAGTAGCCCATGTTTGATTGTTGGTGTTCTTTTAATTTCATTGTATAATTACATTCGTTGCAACAACATGTTTGTTTGTATCAATACTATTTGATTTCAGGCAAAGGGTGCGAGACGATTTTATAAAAGCTCAGGGGTACGAGGGCGCAAAAAGGTTTGAAGCCACTGCGTTAGTGTCTGTCCAAAACAGAAATCGCTGTTCGTAGTTTTCGCTCAGGTTTTGAAACAAAGTTACAACGCATCTAGAGTATCTCACGAAATAAGAAGCTGACAGTTTTACTTCTAGAGCAGTAAGTGAAGACAGATAAAATAACATAAATATTAAATATCACCAAGAAATCGGTTGTTTATCTGTGATTGCAGAATGCCAATGCAACGGACACAGCACTTGCGAATCAAGTCAGCCAAACGTTTGTGACAATTGCGAACATGGCACAACTGGACAGTTTTGCGAAAGTTGCGATGTTCTTTGGCACGGCGATCCTACCAACGGAGCAAATTGTACAGGTAAATGAACAACGCTTTACGAAGTGTTGATTCTTTCAATAAAAAAGCCAGCTGTCTAAGCATTCGTGCAACCGAGATAAAGAAAGGGCGTTGCATTATGCAAACAGCCGTGTTTTACTTTCCACTCTATCGCAACTCCGTTTTAGGAAATTGGTGTTTTTGTTGAAACACTGTTTACAACAGACTATGAATTAGATCTGATTTCTCGAAATGACATCCATACAACTTCTGGTTTATCTCACAACTACAATTTGTGAACGACTGCCTTGATTTGTTACGTTTGTAAACACAACCAAAAAGTAGCAATTCATCAAAAATAAGGAGAAAGCAAAATATAAGTAAGCAAATCGTTTTGTTTAAAACTAAAACATCGTCTTTACAAATCATTAATGTTTGCAATAAAAATTACATGAACGTTTGATTCGCCGATGTGAGAATCCTTTGAAAACAACGCGAACACAAGTAGTAAGATCTTTAACAGGCATTTCATGTTTTTCACGAAAATTTAATTTTCTATACAAGTCTTTTGTGTACATTATCACGAAACAAGTTATTTAAAGTTTTTGGAATGAACTTTTTGTCTGAAACATTCTTCGTTTTCTGAAAGTGCTACCATAAATGATTTTTATAACTTCAAAATTAAAATTTAGTAAATTGCCTTAGCAACACAGGTAATAACAGATTTGACCTTACTTGCAGAGTGCAATTGTAATGGCCATGCCCGCCAGTGCGACGAAGACGGTAGTTGTTCCTGTTATGTGCAAGGAGTTTATGGAAACCATTGTGATGAGTGAGTGAATTTTAATGTTGGATGTTGAAATAACGCATCATCAATAAATCATCTGTAAAAAATCGACGGTTTGTACACCTGATCCGCAATAACTTCGACGGAGTGTTAGACGTTTAAATAGTGTCATGTTTTTTTGCTAAAATAACTTATCTCCCTGACCATCAAGCAACATCTAGAACATTTGTGTTCAAACATCATGAAAAATTATCTTGTACCAGATTGTCTCCGAATCTTTTTGTCACCCCATCACGTCGAGTTCCAGTTTCTTTTATTCCACAGGTGTGCCGTCAACGCTGGTTACTATGGTGATGCTGTCAACGACAGTTGCTTCTGTAAGCGTTTGATGTTTCTGTAACCTTTGATTACTTCGGAAAATTTTACTAAAAACGAAAAAAGATTTATTGACGGCAAATTGTTTGATCAGATCTTGAAGAGGAAATTTTACTACTGATTGAGTGACCCCATCTTGTCATGTACAGCGACAGAAGCGAACGCTTATTTGTACTAAGTGCAAACACAACTGTGGCGACCCTAGTCCATCGCGATTCGATGATAACGCTGCTCATGGCTCCCTTCATTGTTTTTTTGTGTTTCCGTGTGTGACTTCTCAACCCACAGTCGGAATTGCAGGGCACGAGGAGCAGATTCTTTCAGATTCGTTTGTGCGAAATGCGCTGTACTGCGAGGGTTTTGGCGTGGTCTTTTGACTAAGCTGTCATTTCTAACCCTAAACTGTCGTGTTAAAACCCCAAACATCTATCGGTTGTGATGTTTGCCGACTGTGCTGTGTCAAGCACAAACGAATTTACAATATCATCTTCTGGTGGAAAGACTGCATACATCAAAATACTCACCAATCAATCTGTCAAATTCATTGAAAGGGAGGTTCTTGCTTCAGTTCTCAGACAAAGCAAAATATAACAATACTGCTGTTACAAAAGTTATGTTTCCAAATTAAAATCAAGCTTCATGCAATTTGAATAAGATAAAAATAAAGTTGCGTGCAACGTTTTCAGAGAATTTTAGTTGTATGTGAAAACAGATACAAATCATGTGTACATCATTTTTATTGGCTCTATTTGCACTTTTGATGCTCAATGTGTGAAACCAGTTGATGCGATATTGCACTTTTTGTTTTAAAGTAAAGTAGACAAAAAGATTAATGCAGTTTAAAATTGATTGCTGACAGTTTCAAATGAATTTTGTACTTCAAATTTCTGTAACTAGGTGATGCCACAAAATTCTCGCATTTTACACTTTTCTTCATTAGACGCAGAAGCATTGACTGAATACAAATATTTTGTAATTTTTTCACGAGTTTCACATTTCGCAGACACGCTGATAGTTCTTTATGAGTACACATTCACCATCTATGGAGACAACGAGGACGATATGATGCAGATTAATTTCGCCGTTTGCCCGCCGTTTGTAAGTTGTTCGCTATTTTTTTACTTTCTGTCACTTATCAACGAGTTTGGCAATATGAAGTACAGCAAACGGTTTTTCAAACATTTCAAAATCGATTAATAGTTTTAGGTTTGGATGAGATGCTAGTTTATAAAAGCATGTTGGAACAAGCAAATAGACTACCTACCCGGGAAGACCCATATGTGTCCTACTTCATGTTTTCCTTCGGAGCAATATCTATGATAAGAAACACGTAGATGAGAATCGAATTGCAGCCTAAAACTAATGAAGACGTTTCCACACTAATACGTTTGAGGTTGTAACACACGTTTTTCAACTTGGGATTTTATTAACAAAACAAGAAGTTGTTTATTGTCTTTTCATGGCAAAGCAAAATTAGGCTCAAAACATTAATAGCATTATGATTCAGCAACAAGTCTCCACAAATGGTGACGCAGCTAAATCTGCTCGTAAAGTGTTTTACTAGGAAATCCACTTCATGTCATTTATGCATCTTCAGCCCTGTAACTTACAAGCAAAAACCTACAGGTGAAATGATGAAAAACTTAAGTAAGACTTGGAGTAAGCACGCGGACTGTACAGCAGTTTAAAACACGCGCTGTGACCATAATTTAGTTACCACTGCAGTCATGGTTGTTGAAGGGATTTTTCCAGGGAGGCAATAGCGGACTTTTAGGGAGGTAGCAAAAATATTTTTCTAATGGGGGAACAAAAGGGGGTGACTTTTCCTTTTTCCCCTTGAAACTAAGACAGCAACCGAAGAATAAAACGTAAAATTTAAAATTCCAAGGGGCCAAAGCCCTAACCCTGCACCCCTTTCCGACGCCCATAACCGCAGCCAAATAGAAAAACTAACGCCAGGGGACGGCTGACTTCAAACAACCAGGCGATAAGACAAAAAAACATTGCTTCGGCGCCTATGGCCTGCTCAGCTAAGAACTGCTCACCACCGCTACTGGGCTCTAAAATACGTAGCTTGTTTTTAATTCTAAGCGTTTCTTTTGCTCAATCAGTTTTTAGCTTTTCTCTTGCTTCACCACATTTCTTACGTTTCTTGAAAGCTGTTTCCAAAGGTTTTTTCTCCTCATCGCAGTATGGTATTTATTAAATTCAGGGACTTTAACTCTTTGTTTTTTAACGTTTCACAAACGATAGAAAAAAATGTCAAAAATTTCATTTTTTCAGTTGTTTTTACGAAGTAGTTACACTAGTTTCCAAGCAGGCTATTCAAGTTTTGTAAAGAAGGAAACCATTTNCTTATGTTTCTGATTGGACCGGTAGNAAATTTTCTCCATTTTCTTCAGCAAATATAGTGAGAAAGTACATCTTCCATGAATTGTAATTTTATTTTGTGATCCATCGGAATTTTGTGATCCATCGGGAAAAAACATTCTTCTTCTTCTTCTTTTGAGTGAGTTCTTCCTTTATTCAATGCTTGGCCGCGCTAGATTTCAGGGCAGGTGTTGAGCAGCCATTCAATTGTCTCATCGTCCAGAACCGTCAGGCCATGCAGTCCATGGCGAGGTCGATGGATTGGACATTGGAGGACAACATGGTCGACGGTTTGTTATTCTGCGCCACACTCACAGGCTGCAGAGGAGGCCATGCCTCATTTCCACGAACAGGAACGGAAACGTCCGACACCGGTGCAGAGGTGGTTGAGCCGGACCAGGTACCGATGTCTGGAATTAAAATACGGAGTCTTGTGGGGTTGTCCGTCCACTCCACATGCCATTCATGATCCCCCCACTGCGCCGCACGTATGTTTTTGTCAGAAAAACTGATGACTTGCTGTGCGGCGGGTACAAATGGGTCTCAATTTGAGGCGCCATGCATCTGCTCTCGATGGACGGGTGAGCGCTGAGTGGAGAAGGTGTCCAGGCTCCATGGCACTGCGTCCTAAAGATAGTGTGCCTCCACTACGACGAAGCTCAGCAGGTTGGATGCCTGCGAGGATTGGAAGGTTGTCCACTGCTGCAGAACGCAGGCATTCAGTCGCAATTTGCAAGGCGTCGTTGATGGCAAGTTCGATGAGGCGGGTATGAGCACTGCGGCAGCAAACAGGAGCGAAGTACTCTGCAGTTGAATGCACCAGGATAGGGTGGCTGTTAGCAACATTGTTGCTCCAGCACTCCAACTGGAGCCAGCAAGCCGCCTCAGAAGTGCGACGCGTGATTTTAGAGTCTTGCGAAGTGACTCAAGGTGTCGGCGACACGTGAGCGACCGGCCCAACGTTACTCCGAGGTATTTGGGCTAGGAGCAGAAGGGCAGGAATTCTTTGTTGAAGTTGACTTATAGCTCACGCTTAGCTTCCTTGTTGTTGAGATGGAAAACCGCCGACACAGTTTTTGGACTGCTGAGCTTTAGCTTCCAATTCTGGAGGTATTCACCTAGCGTTGACATGTCCTTGATCATCGCCCCTTTCACTGCCGGCGGCCACGAGGGATACAGTGTTTGGCCGCGTGTAGTAGGTTCTCGCAAAAATCCTGGTATGCCACCTCAATGTTTGGTGTGTCCGTAGGTGGCAATCTTTCGACGGATTCACTTGTGAGAAGGCAAAAGCGCTTCCAATCGGCCTTGCGAAAGTTCCAACGCTTCACCGGATCGCTGTGGACGTTACGAGGGAGGGCCGATGTCGTGTGAACTTTCCTAGAACACGTCTGTCCGACAGTCGGCTTTCCTAGCCGAAACTCGCAAAGACTAGATCTGGATTAGTGCCGACGTTCCAACGGTGAGAGAACAAACTGGCTGTTTCTTTTGGATTGTAAAACAGTCCAAGATTGTTGGATTTTGCCCAGGAGTCGAGGCTCTCACCTTCAGGGAATGTTGTGTTGTAACCCCAGGTGACATGCTGGCAGTTGAAGTCACCAACGTACAGGCTGGGGTGTGGAAACGTCGGGATGGTCGTGTGGGGTGAGTCGCGAGCGTGGAGGTTTGTAGACGTTGATGATCTTGTATCCTGCGACGTCTACGCACAACCACTCAGGCTCTGATTGTTCTGGAGACTGATCGACCAGTGACCATTCCAACCGCTCGTGGACAAACGCGGCAAGACCGTGATTCCTGTTCAGGATTGACCCAGCCAGTGAGAAGTTGGGAATCACTTGCTTGTCTGCAGTTGTCTAGTCGGTCTCCTGTATGACGATGATGAAAGCCTTGTTCTTATAAGCTAGCTGCTCAATGACGGAGATCTTGCCTGCTGTAAGCCCCCCTGTGTTCAGCTGGATATTTTTGGGTCATGGGTCGTCTTCGGCAGCATTTCTGCTGCTGCACTCTAAGGGCGTGGCTTGGCCCATCCCACGCTGAGCACATCCAGCGCGAGTAGCAGCGGTTGCCCTCGTGGTGGCAGATTTGTAAGCATTTTCAGGAAATGTCGCAACAGGGAAGGCAACGTGAAGGCATCTGTCCTCTTCCTCAAAAAGCATGAAAAAGTTAGATGCGGTTGATGTCGAGTTTGGTTGTATATCAACTTTTTTCAAAAAGCGGATGCTTTTCAAATATTCAAGGACCTTTTATAAGGTTTCGTAGTTTGTACATGTAAGAACAGCAAAAAATTATGAATCAATATCAATCTGAATAACACTGATGGGAGACAAGAAAGCATTTTTTCTTCTCTTAGCCTTCCCGTAAAAAGCCATCGCTTAACGTTAGTTTTTCTGAAAAACACCTACCAAAATTCTATTCGTTTAAAAAAAGATTCCATTTGTTTTATACCAATGTTTCGCGATGAGTGCAAAACACCAGCAGTGCTCTTTTTGCACGTTTTCCAGTGCTTTTTATGCAACCGACTTTTGATTTAATATAAGAATTATTTCAAAAGACAAGACTGCAAGCAGAGTTGATCTACTGCAAATCTGCTTGAAACTTAATACCGTCCAATAAACTCGCTGAATGTCGTTTGTTATGTTCGATCCAATAATTATTGCATTGTGCACAGGACACTGGTGACCGTTTTCAGAGGAAAAAAATAGATGCCAGATAAATCCCACAATCATTTTTGCACAACGCTTTGACTTCAGTCTAATTCATAGGGCCAAAGAGCTGATGATGCCTACGGAGGAGGCGAAAAATATACTCTGTTATATCTTAGTGTCTAGTTCTTTGCTGGGAAAGGATTCGTTTTGACATACAGTCTATAAAGCTAGGAGTAGATATTTTAAAGGTTTTGTTACTTCTTGTGGTTTTATCAGACAAGTGATCTCATCATTGACATCAAGTTGATGAATTACACAAGAAACCCCGTTGAAGTTGACGTGACGACCAATCTCACCTCAGGTAACCTTTACCTATATTTCGAAAGTTTCAACGTAATTTGTTCTAAGCGGACAAAAGTGACTGGAAGCAAAATCTCTTCTTTCAGGTGGAAACGAATCGTCAAAAATTACGTACAACATCACTGAGAGACTATCGATTCCGATGCGTCAGTCAATGTACAAGTTTGGGGAGGCAAACCGGCGTTGTGTGAGAATGTTCGTGAGAAATATTTCTCCGAAAGAAGATATTGTGGTATGACAATTACGTTTTGCATATACTGCTCAGGCGTTTTGAAATGTACCATACGTTGATAAATCCAGTCCGTTTAAGATTTGAAAACAGTGGGCAGGAGGAAATATAATATAATGTGCCTTTCTTATTATTTCAAAACATTGCCAGTTGCAAACAACTGTGAAAAACAGTGCTCGAATATCATTTGCTGCGTATTGTGATTTCATGACGTATATCTGCATTTTTTGTGTATTATTGAAATACCAAATACGGCCACACCAAACAATAAGAGTATAGCTGTAAATGTGTATGCAAACCTTCCTTGTTCAAGATCACGTTTCTATACTTCTGCATATTGTTTTGGTAAGTTAAATTTCACTCAAAATATTTTGTTTTCCTTTGCATGCATTTCATGCACAGCAAAATGTTTCAAAATGTTGGTACAACGTTTTCAAAAAGTATTTAATTTTTACGTTGATTTCCTATTGTTTCTTTCTGATTGACGTTTGCAATCTTATTTTCAAGGTGTCAGTTACTCAGTACTGGGGAAAGATTTGGTGGATCATACCTGCTTTTCTAGTGTAAGTATAATGTTTGAATGTTTCAAATGAACGCACATGTACTAGCAACTTTAAGACTAATGCTTTCCTTGCTTATGGCCTTCACAGTANTAATGCAACATTTTTNATCTCCACAAAAAAAGTTTTAATATTTTCCAATAAAATGCATGGTTTTGTTTAAATAGAAACTTTCGTAATCGAGTTACATTTTTCCCAATATATGTTTGAGCCAGATTAGCATTTTCTGGTTGTGGATTGAAACATGAAACATGTTTTTAAATATTAATAAAGATGAAGGATTCGACAGACCTTTTGCAAATTGTTGAATCAGCCTCTCATTGAATGAAACTTAAAAGTGCTTATATGCAGCCAGGGCCTTTGAGAGAATTTTTACCAGGGGTACGAAAACCGATACCACCATTGATTGGGTCTGGGGCCTTCGTCGAAATTTGCACAGCTTGTTTGTATAATATTTAGAATATAGATCAAACGGCTACCAAGCTAAGATTGAGAAATAGAAAGTTGTTATACTAGCAGCTAACTTAGACATATAATTTTGGGCTTGATTACAGAAAAACAGCGTGGGTATTTAATCCTCCCGGGCTCCAGTATCTACCGGGCCCGCGTACGATATACTTCTTGTACTCCCTCTCGTAGGCCCTCTGTACAGCGACGTTGATGTTGTTTCAATATGTGCCTTACCAAGAGCTTAGGGGCCCTGAAAAGCTTTTTCCGGAACTAATTTCGTTTCCCAACCCGGCATTTAACTTTTCAAACAGGTCTGCTTTGAACAAGTGGCAGAAGACATACCCGCAGACTTCGCATTTCTTCTGTCAAAAATACATGAATAATTAGTTTGCAGTATGATTTACAAATTAGACTGCTTCAGCTACATAGGTAATACTTCAGATTTCAAAATCATTTTGGAACAGAAGCAAATTGGGGAGTTTTGAAAACATCTACGGAAAATGATCTGTTTCACTTAATCATAGAAAGCCATTTTAACTAAACGTTTCTGTAAGGGCTTTATAACTGCGTTTGTTCTTCCAATCCGTGTATCAATCTCCTCATTCCGCCTTCCATCACTTATGATTACCACACCAGGGCACTTGAACTTGTCGACCTTCTGTTTCCTTGCAACGTACATTGGCTTGTGTTTCTGAGGAGACACTATACCTCGATCTTGTTAGCGATAATTTTCATTGCCGGTCTGTGGCACGCAACTGAGAACCGATACAGTGCACGTTAAAGACCCGGCTCAGAAGATGCAAGCAGAACAAAATCAGCGGTCTAAAGCAAAGATTTCATCCTGCAGCATCCAACAGTGACACGTCGACTCGGCATCAGCAAAATTTAAAAAAAATTTGCTGATCGATTCCTTGCTTACACCCATCGTGGAAAGTACATACTTATATAGAGATATGTGCAAGTTTGAATCATGGCAAAAAGACGAAAGCAGATGGCAGTGGACTGATTCCTCGAAAGCATACAGAAACACTAGTGCTTTTAAGTGTCGACTCGGCAGTGATAGTCTATCCCACGGTGGTCCAAGACTGCGAGCATGAAGGGCCACATTACGGTTTGACAAAAAATTTGCGGGCCACAAAGAGAACTCCGTCGCAATTAAAAGACTTGTTTGCTGCTCCTTAGACCTACTTTTTGCAGTACGCCTAATGCAATTTTTGATTCTAGGGTAACTTTTACGTTTTCTGTTTGTCTGCGACTGAACATAGTGATTTTCTGTTAGAAAAAAGATACACAACACACCAACAAAATAACAGAACAATTTTTTGTTTCTTGTTTTTTGTTATAAAGATAATGTCCGCTTTAATTTCTGTAGTCGGCAGACGCAAGCAGGCATGCAGGTTTCATCAGCCATTTTGTTTCGTGTGTTGCTTTTCAATCGCCTCGTAACTGAGAAAGCATTTTCGCAAATTACGAACATGGAGCACATCTTCAGTGCAAAGTCTCTTAAGCGGGAGCAATAGCCGGTTGCCCCTCCCTTGGTTGCGGACTTGGTCACCCTTCAATTATTTCAAAATGCTTCCTTAGGTTTTCCGTGG
>JGI24159J19872_10013089_pt1 | contig 10803 bp, 10 predicted proteins | sample Ectturendosymbi4_FD_19872 | JGI IMG/M metagenome (IMG submission 19872)
TGACAAAATGCAAGACTCTGTAAGTGATCTGGCCAAATTTTGTTCAGATGATTGACTCCATACAGTATGATTCCATGATTGAGTGGAACACAGTAGACTACCACTCATGGTATTATAAAGTACACCACAGTTGTGATCAGTTCATGTTTCACATTCTATCCTTCTGCTGGCATTGTGACAAGCTACAAATTGTTGATGCTTGAAGTGTTATTTTTAGGTTGTAGTACAATGTGAGGTGTGTCTTATGCCTACGTTAATCTTAATTGCTGCAGATACATTACTGCGCTTTTATTTTTACAGCAATAATGTTGCCACGTCACAAACTACCAACATTGTTATGTGTGCTGTTCAAACTTGTAGCACGAGAAGTGGGCGAGATAATGGTGTTTGCATGTTCCTTTTTCCAAAAGCTGAAGCAAACCTGGTTTATCAAATATCGGAGGGAAAACTACATCATTAACGAGCATGCAAGAGTGAGCGAAAAACACTTTGCAGATTCTGATTTTGTAGTAAGCAGAACGTTTGCAGCCTCTCTTGGATATAACAGGAAGTTTAGGTTACAACTTAAACCTGATGCTGTTCCTACTATACTTCCTGAACCGACAAGTAAAACTCCATCTTCATCAAAAAGAAAATTAACGAGGACATCTATGGCGTTGGAAAAGCGTCGTCGTTTCAAGGTGAAATATTTTAGTTCAATAGATTACATATGTTGTGACTGCATTTGTAAGTATGAAACGCATACACATTTAACTTTTTGTGTATATTGTTTGTTTATTACTGTACATCCATTACACTATATGTACGATCAACGTACTTGTTTTTTTTCATTCTTATCAGAATGTCAGAGAAGTTATGGCTCATTGTGAAAATCTGCTTCTGTAAATGGTGATTGTGAAATGTCCCAGAAAAGGTTTCAGAAAAAGCCATAGTACAAAGAAATTGGCTTGCATGTGTGTCCTGAGAGCAACACTGTCTGCACACAGACAAGAGAAGTTGCGGTGTGTACTACAAGTTTTTATTTCTTTCAAAAATTTGCAAAGCTAATGGCACTTTTTCTTATGTTCTAAGAGAAAGCGTCATGTCAAAGTGCAGACTAAGACCAGAACTATAAGAAGCAAACGGTTGAAGAGTCGAGGTTGCCAAACAGATTTTAATCATCCTTTGTGGAATACCAGCCTTCACCAATACAACTCATCAAATGAAGATTCTAATGACTCAGACTGGTTGCCTGACACCAGAGAGCAACTAATATTGTACCACACACCTGTGTTACAGTCCCACTTCCTTTTCAAGCATACAAAATATTTAGTTTTAGAAGAACAATTACTTGAACTGGTAAAGTTTTGCCGCATTCGTGATACAGAACAAGCAGGTATACAGAAAATCTTAAATGGCATATGTGTTATCTTTTGGTATAGCTGAAAAAGAAAAAATAGCAGTGGAAAGTGTTACTTTAGTAATGTTAGCTGGAATAATTACGCTGCACAATGTTCTTTTCAGTAATAGCATGTGGAAGTTTTCATAAATCTGTTATTTTGAAAAAAGTACTTCTAAGAACATACAAGCTCTCACCCTTGAAAATTGCGATTCGGACACCTGAAATTGGACCCCCAGGGATTAAGGAACCCCCAGTTGGGAATCGCTGATCTAAAGCTTCAACAACCAAGCTATCACTGGCAATCGAGTTGGAAACAACCAAACGTAGGATCCGCATTACACATGCTACAAACTTATCTACGAAAGCTCATATGTTTCAGAAACAGTTTAATTGAAAAATCGCTTAATGCTACAGACCAATGTGCTGCAGTGACTAGGTCTCTAGAGTTTCAGAAGTGACTAAACGATTTACTGATACAACAACTTTGACAAGTGAAAGCCACCACGAAATTTAATTTAGCTGAAACTCTAACTTAGATATAAAACACTACAAAGAACAATAAGGTATACTGTAAGACAGGGGCAGAGCTCTCGGGGACATGTGTGCCATTGCAGCAAAATGACGTCACTTTATGAACATTTCTTGAAATGAATGAGCAACGCAAAGTATCCATGTTTTTGATCACCCCAATCAAAAATTTTGGCTGCACCACTGCTCTAAGTTTTTCTGTAAAGTACATTTGAAACCATTACAACAGGTAGCCCTCACTAGCACAAGCAATTTTATCCATGAAGAAGAGGGCAAATATGTAAGTATCTATCAACTGATACCAAATGTTTGCCACCACTATATCCAACATCTCACAGTCTATTGCAAAGGTTTTTTTCATGCCTTCACGCAGGCAAAGTTATCAAAATTTTTCACAATTTAGGACAGTCATATTATATCAGATTTTAATGCAAGACCGCCAGACACTGCAAAACGCGATGAAAAACAGTTTTGCCATTCTTATAACTGCGCAATAAATTATGTTATTGTGTTGTTACTGTACTGATAAAAGTCTTGCCGCTTGCATGTTTGCTTGTTTCAAAGTAAATTTTAAGTTATGCCTTTGCAGTTTCCCCAATTTTAAATTTGCAATCAGTCGTATAGGAAGGAGTTAAGTGGGGCCCTCAGCCATAGCCTATGTGTAAATCCGTCACTGCTGGTATGGCAGCATAACATTCGAAATATTTTATTCCTTAATTTTGCTGTCACTTTTAAAGATATTTGCCATTGCTATGTTGTGTCGTGTGAATGCTACACAGTCTTGCAAAGTCAAGTGGCAATTGTTAATTGTTACTGCAAAGATACTAACAGGTCTAGCACAAACTCGTTGTGTTGGATGGCAGCTCACTAGCAGGAAATGTGGCGATTCTACGCAAAGTATGCATGCGGAGAAAGTTCGGCAGTGATGTTACAGCACTACGAGTCACCGTTCAGCTATTGTCAAACTTTATTTGCCTCTCACAGCATAACCTTAGCACCAATGTTAATAAAAATTAATGATTTGGAATCAGAACAAAAAGTTCTGTCAATGCGAACAAAAAACGAAATAAAAAAATTCTTGTCACGTAACCTTTAATGCTGCATGATGATGAGCGAATATTTAGCAATGTTATGATCGGAGGGCCTGAGCAACAAGCACATAAAGATTCACCCTGTGGCATCAAGCAACAAGAGATGACATGCTGCGCTCACTCTCATTGCTTGTTCATACCACATGCATATACAAAGACCCTATTTTCGCACACAGACACATCCAATTGCATGCAGAGGTCTGGTGATGTCCAGGGCAACTACTTGATTGTATGCCCCACTACCAAATTTTAGTACTGAGCAGTAGTGTGGTGGTCATTGTTACTGGATATATTATGCTGTTTGTGGCATCACAATACTTGATGTCTTATCCACGTTTGCAAACCAATGTTTTGGTGAAGTTTGTTGATACAGCATGCATATTATTATTCTACACGCACTCTTGTTTACCCCTTGTTGTACAATCATAGTTTATCCTCGAGTGGCCTGGAGATTATTAATTTTAATTGTGAGCTACTCCTTATCAATCACACAGACATCAAGAAACCCCAAACAAGCAAGCTCTTTCAAGACCAATTCCCATCCCTCTCCATACCTGATCCCATCCATTGGCAGTTACTAGGGTCTCCCCTGCACCAGGAATCTGCCCCACTACACTTTAAGACAAAAACCAAAGTGCTTGACAGCATTACTGAAAATCTTGAGCTAATTGAACCACATCAAGTATTCTTCATCTTGAAAAACTGCCTCTCAATCTCTAAACTCACGTATCTGTTGCGTAGTGCCCCATGCTTCAAGTGCAAAGAGGAACTTGATGCGTTTGACACCGCAATAAGAATAAACACGGCAAACACGGGAAAAATATGTAATGTGACTTTTGGAAAAGACAGTTGTTGTTGGTCACAAGCATCCCTGCCAATCCAACATGGAGGCCTTGGCCTCCGTTCTGCCACAGAGTCAGACCTGTCTCTGCCATGTTTCCTATCATTGTCCTTGGCCTGCCAGGGCCTCGTCAACAGGTTGCTTCCCTCTCTCACATTGCCTCATGCGTAAGTAATCAACGCAACTGACGCCTGGTCCGCACTTCTTCATGATTCATCCCTACGACATAAGGAAACAATCGGCTTGGGATGACCTTCCTTGCTAGTTGCTTGCAAAGATTCACTCGCCGCCGTGCTACTGCTTGACACCCCAAACCCCAGGAACCACTGTCGGCTACTCACTGCACAGAAAAGCCACACCGCTGTCCGGTCAGAAGCCTTCCCAATTGCTAGCGTCGGAAACCTACTGAGCACTGATGAGCTCCGAATCACACAATTCCCCTGCGAACTCTGGTGCCAATCTTTTCGAAAGCACGGAATGCCGCTGTGGTAAGTTTGTTGACAGGCTGGGGCTTCATGGCCTCTCCTGCATTAAGAATGCGGGCCGTTTCCCCAGACATTCAGCCATAAACTCCATCATCAAACGATCATCATTGACCCGCATTGGTCTCCCCTCTGTCCTTGAGCCCGTCGGCCTGGGATAGCACTAAACGGAAGGCCGGCGGGCCCGGCGAGCTAGAGGACCGTGTTTCCAATTGAAAAAGATGCATTTCCGCGGACCGGCGGGCTGCAGGACAGGGTTGCCAGATGCTTGACGTAAAATATGGCAAATGCTTGTCTAATTTTTGGCAAAAAAAAAATGAAAATGGCAATATTTTTGGTAATATTATTTTTTCTTTGCAAAATGGCAAAAATTTTGGCAATATTGATTTTACAGCTTTTTGCAATTCATACGTTTTCCAAATGTTACAATTTTAAGTTTGACAATTAGGGAAAGGTCTGTTTTAATAAGAATCACAATGCGTAGCCTACTCAGAAGGCAAAATATATCCTCTATTTAGTTTAGATCAGCGATTCCCAAAGTGGTTTCCGCAGAACCCTAGGGTTCCACAAACATATCTGAAGGATTCCACGAACTATACTTTCCAATTTTAAGCAAAAACTGCTGATATGTCCTTTAACCCTTTGGGTGTGGCAGCCGCTATCGTTTGATCTAGCTTTCTTTTTTTCTCTGTTTTGCTCATTGGTGATGCGCAGTGTCGTCACAATAAGCTGTATTTCGTTTTTCTGGCTGTGTAATAACGGCACTTTGGGTGAAAAAATGTTTATGTTTACTTGGCAGTTCTGGCAGGGGTTCCTTGTCCACTTAAAATATCTTGCAGTGTTCCGCGGACAAAAAAGTCTGGGAACTACTGGTTTAGGTCATAGACCCTGATTCTTGGCTGCAAAACGATTCCTTGTGATGCATAGTTAAAAACTTGAAGTTTTATCATTATTAACAGAATCATGCACACAAACCTAAGGATAGCAAGACCTGAAACACAGTAACAGCAATCAATTTTAAAACACATACAGCTAAGATTGGTTGTTAACCAAATGAAAGACTGCAACAATTACAACGATTCCTCTAGCAGTAAATCATAATGAGACATAGAGTCTGATGCACCTGTAGAAGATTCATAGATTACATCACTTTAAATCGATGCAACATTGCTTCAGTCGCCTTGAAATCTTTGCAGCAACAGTTTTTTAACGAGCAGTGGTCTGTAATCATCAATCTAGAGTTCAATAATTTCATTCCCATTTTATTTCGCAGTGTAGCAGTCATGCAAGCGCGACCGCTACATGTGAGCAAAGTCGGCCAAAGCAAGGAGAAGGGAAAGACCAAGCAAGCGACACTTACTACGCAGGACTCAACAACCGGAGAGTTCCGCTTCATTGGCTCATGATAAGGGGCACCTTCTTGAGGAGCTGGGATGGAAAACGTGCGTCGCATGGAAAAAGCAACAAAAAGAAGAGAAGAGATGAAAAGACAAAGAAGACAAAGGCTCAACGTACCGAAACCCAATCAAGCATGACATGCACGTCATCGGACCTGGCTGGACTCTTGATGTCAATTGGCAAGATAGTTTAAAGAGAAGAGAGTGGGTCACGCAAGCGCGACCGTCACGCAAGTGCGACCGCTACATGTGAGCAAAGTCGGCCAAAGCAAGGAGAAGGGAAAGACCAAGCAAGTGACACTTATAAGTGACTTCCATGCACATGGAAGTAGGAGCTCTCTTTGGCCGATTCGTCTGGCGCGGAGTTAACATCGATGACGTCACAATCTGTCCTTCCCGAGGTTCCGAGGATCAATCCCACATTGAAGCAGGACTCAACAACCGGAGAGTTCCGCTTCAGCAGCTTATTCTTTACAATCGAGACTTGGCTGAATAATCTTTCCACAAAAACGTTGCACAATGGCAAGCTTAAATTTGTTAGAACTATCTTTGCTAGCATTCGACAAAGATCAGGATGGTCTTCAGCTGCTTTCTTGACTTCGTAAACATGACAACAAAATTTTGTTTGGTCATACAAAGCAACATTTGCACTCGACCAATTAATACAACGGACAGCCATATACTGCTTCTCAATTTCATCGACATCATAATTCAGCAAATGGAAATCAGTTAACTTCAAATCACAGAATTTGGCATTATGGGTCTGTGACAAGCAAACATCTGGGTGGAAGCACTTCAGAGTTTCAAAGAATTCAAATTTTTCCGGCAGCCTCTTGCTTCGGGGAGGTGTGGGACCCATGGAACCGATTTTTTTTAATGGGCGTAGAACCTAGATTACCCGGCGAAAGTTGCTGAAATTTTGTTCAGTTGAAGGTTTATGGACTAAAATGGTCAATTTCAAGTTTAAAAAAAAACAATGAATGTTTTATATTGTTTTTTTAGGTTTAAAAATTTTTCAATTTTTTCCTGGGTCCCACCCCAGTGGGACCTTCGGAACATCCCATAGGGACAGATGGAACAATTCCTTATTATAAATAATAAACAACAATTAGCTTGATGATGCTTGCCAAATTTTTTGGGTATGCTCTTTCATTGTCAAAAAAAATTACCAGCAAAAATCAGTTCGCATCAGCAAAGTTTTTTTGTTATACAGACACGCTTTCTTTTTGTTCAATGTGTACGTTGATTTTGATAAGAAATGTCCTTTAAAGCACATTCCTCTTCTCTGGTAGCACAGACACTTGCACAAAATATAGGCCTAGCTTACTTTTTGTTAACCTTACCTTGAATCTAGAACGTCAAAAAGTGAAAATCAGTTAGGTCTATCTCAACTGCGACCACAGACTTCCTTGAAATCGTCTCCCCACTACTCTGTGTAAAACTATTGGGTTTCAAATCGGCTGCTAAGATGTAGAGTGACTAATGGAATATCTATTTTTTGCCACCTGTCTTAAGTTCAATGTATTTGATTTTTTGACATCATAAAACACTATATTTAGGTTGTTTGCAGTAAATGAACCTCTATTGGTCTTTTCTTTGTGCAATAAACTTTTGAAAAAACAAGGAAATACGAATTGAGGGACCAATGGAACACCCGCGTTCCATGGGTCCCATCAACACCCATTTTTTAACAAGTGCACGATTTTACGCTGCACCCCAAACCTACCATCCCAATTTTCTCTGAATATATATTTTTAACTCCTACCCTATCCTGGGAAACGCTTGCAGGTTTCTACACTGAAATTATGACAGACAAAGAAATCGCAAAACGATTGCCAAATATTTTACTTCGATGCCCCAAAAATGAAAAATGTGCTTAAATTTTTTTCAGATCGACACAGATTCTTCCTGTTAACGGACAACACTGTTATCCATAAATACGATATTCACAACCACATAGCAAGAGAATATGGTCACCAGCTGGGGAGTGATTTAAATGTTTCTTCGGTCCCCGTGTTCCATGGGTCCCGCACTTCCCCTACCTGGTTGGTAGCAGTTACAAGAAAGTTTAAACATCTACTTTTGATATGAAACGCTTTTTCACTAAAGAGCTTTACCTTTTGAAAATTTTGAACCAAACTGTACTTCATCCGAAGATCTTAATTGGAAATCCACAACAGGCTCTAACATATCCACATATGCTTCCTTGCATATTCTGCTTCTTAGTGAACGGTAAAACACATGTAAATCTTGAAACAACTGACACTGATCAGCTATAGAATGCTGGAATGATGAATTAGTCAGCTTAAACTCAATAATTAAAGGTAGTACGAATACCAAATACAAATAATTTGTCATGTCACTCAGCATTTTTTGCAGCATTCTACTACTGCAATTCTTAATGATAGCCAGTGACTTGAAATAGACTTGGAGTTCATGCCATTGTGTTAGAATGGCATATATAACTTTTCCATTAACAAGCCAGCGAGAAGGGGTGAGAAATCTGGTAGGGCTCAAGTCTGGTGTGTTGGCATTCATAGCCTGAAACAAAGTTTGATAAGCATCCCTTCTTTGAGAACTAAATTTAAACCATTTAGCTACTTCAGAGAGCAAGAAGCTCAGGTTTGAAGGAAGCTCGTCAAAGGCATGTTTAGCACACAAACAAACTATGACAAATACATTTCACCAAAACACAAGAAGGTGACATTTCCTTTATCCTTGTGTACACAGAATTATTACAGCCACAAAGATTTGATGCACCATCTGTACCCAAACCAATCATATTGGACAAAGGGACTTGGTGGTCATCAAAAAAAAATTTAATAGTATCAAACAATGATGCTGCAGTTGCTGCAATCACTGGCACAACACGTAGAAAGTTTGTAGTAACTGACACATTGTTCTCATTGAAATATCTTATGCACATGCACAAGTGCTTAATTACAGACACATCAGTGGACTCATCGATTATTAAGGAAAATGGTGCAGTCCTGATGTCCTTTAGAATGTCTTCTTGCAGGCAGGGAAAAACCACATATTGTTTAAAATCTCAGAGTATTTGGTGTGATGAAGTTTCACATCATGAAGAAGTTCATTTGCAGCTGACGAGTTGCTAATGATATCAGTCAGATGATCCGTAGAATGACATGCAATGCCAACACTCCACTTTTTGTCAAATATCTTCATTTTTTCCTGTTGCAAATTGAAATATGAGTCAACACTTGATGTACTCTGAATTGCACTGGAGGACACTTTATGCTTTTTTGGCTGAGCATGAAGGTCAGCATTATACTTGTTGGGTTTTACATTGCACTTGCAGACGTTGCATCAAAAATCTGTAGAACCTGTGGGAGAAGAAGTGCGTAACCATGCCTTGCATTCAATCTTCCAAGCTTTCTGAACGTACTTAACTTTCGGCATTTTTTCTCAATGATATGATGCTGACTGCTTGGTCCTTGCTTAATAAACAATACTGATACGCAATAGCTGTAAGACGAAGTAACCACTAACGACTTTTAAAGTTTTTCTCAGTTCTTTACACTTCCCTTGCGTCTTCAGACGTCACACTTTCCTAGTACTACTGTATTTCTTTATGCTTTATATTTCACTGCCCAGCTGGTTCTGCTCTGCGACCAAAACAATTCAAAACACCGAAGACAAGCATCAACTTAACTACAGTTCAACTGTAAAATACAGACTGCACAGTTAGTATTCAGTAGCAACAGTACCAGTAACTACTCAACAAGTTTAGTTCTAGCCTAGGTGCTGGGCTTCGCCGAAATTCAAAGGTGCTCAGAATGTTCACAACCACCAATGTTAAGCTATACTTTCTAAAGTTTTGGTATTCATTTGATAAATTTTGTTACTATCAATAGTAACAACGTCAACTGGTATTTAAAAAATGGCAAATTTGTGGCATGGAAAAATACTGCCAAAAAATTGGCAAATTTTTAAGAAAACGGTAGTTTTTGGCAATATTTGCCAAACTTGGCACCATCTGCAACCCTGCTGCAGAACAAGGCGGGTCGGAGAGCTGAGAAAAACGATGTGCCCACGTTAATGTGCAGCTCGTTGGTCCGCCCTAAATGTGCAGTCCGCCAGCCCGCCCTGTTGTGCAGCCCGCCAGCCTACTCTTCTCTGCAGCCCGCCGGCCCGCCTTTTTCTGCAGCTCGCTGGCCTGATCTGTTGTGTATCCCGACGGCCCGCCCTTTTCCACAGCCCGCCGAAATTTATTGTTTTTCAAGTGGAAACACGACCTTCCAGCCCGCCCGGCCCTCCGTTCAGTGCTATCATTCGGCCTGACGGGAGATAGAAGAAGGCCCAATGGTTTGATCCTAAACCCCTGGTACAGAGGTAGGAGCCTTGTGTGGGATGCGACAGTTGTGGATACCTTTACAGAAAGTCACTACATAGTTATTGCCGCTATACCAGGCAGTGTAGCAACTGATGCTGAGACCGACAAATGCCAGAAATACAATGACCATCTTGACAGTTATTACTTTCAACCAGTTGCAATCGAAACCACTGGTGTGTATGGCAAGTCCACTGTCCTCTTCTTGAGCTGTCTTGCAAAGAAACTCTTTGACATTTCAGGCGACCCCAGGGAGGGACAGTAGCTCCACCAGCGCCTGTCTCTGGCCGTGGTCAGAGGGAACACCGCCAGCATATTGGCCTGTGTGCAAGTTTGATCTGATTTTAGCCACCTTCAGTGCATTAACTAGTGTTCCTGCCCGTCACTTGCCTCTCTTCAATGAATAGCCATCGCCTTCCTAATGTCTGTGTTTTCTGTGAGCTTTATTGCCTTCAGTATGTTTTTTATGCTTTCTGTAAAGCCTCTGTGCAGTATTGTTTTGCTCCCCTTGTCAGTCATCCTGACAACCCATTTTGTTTATCAACAACAACCATACGATGTGTCGCAATAATGAGCATAAAATATCAGTGCTCCAAGTTAGGAAACGGGAGCAATAAACACTAAACAGCACTCAACGTAAAGACAGAGCAGTTCATAACCGCAAAAATATCCAGCAATGTGTTGAAACACGGGATTAAAACGCACTCAGTGCTACGTCAGCGTAGTTCAACT
>JGI24159J19872_10013091_pt1 | contig 10802 bp, 7 predicted proteins | sample Ectturendosymbi4_FD_19872 | JGI IMG/M metagenome (IMG submission 19872)
GGGGGGGCGATCATCTCCCCTAAAATCACGAAAGTAACTTTATTCACCATGATTGTGTACAATTCGGAAAACAACGTTCACGATTAAAGGCCATTTTGTCGTCCATTGTTTTGCCACAGCAGTATTGTGAAGTAGGCCCTTACTTCATTACTGAAATCGCTCCCCCCCAAACTTACTGGCTGAATCCGTTCCTGCTGCTGGCGGCCATAAAGAAGTCCTCAGCCCCGCCCACCTTCACCTGCAGCCTTTTGCTGCTTCGCTGCTCGTGCGGCCACTTAAATTCAGTTGAGAGCAGCCGCCATGAGCCCAGGGTTACACATGCGCGCGAATGCCTTTTGACAGTAATCTCAAAAGGATACTCACGTGCAAAGGAGAGGATCCTTGAAAACGGGCAACTGTCCGTCGTTCGGCACGTTCACCAGAAAAGGCTCGACAGAAAAGTGCAGGAGGTCGAGATTGACCTTCCACTGACCGGTCGACGTCGATTGGTTCGCAGTGAGGCTTTCCGCTCTGCTGACGGTCATCTTTGCGGTCAGTTGACTGTCGCATCGGTACGACCTTTGAACGTTGACCCCTGTTAAGAGGGCCAGGGCGTTGCTGGACAAGGTGCGCGACCAACTGGACAGCAACGTCGGCGGAAAGCGCGCCGAACCGTGTAACGAGCTTACGTCATCAATATTGAGCGTGATATTGACAAGGCGCCAGTTCCCGACATCGCATCTGAAAAAAAGCATAAAATATTTAAAATTCAAACATCATTGACTGATTTTGGGGAAGAGTATTTTCCGCTCTGCAATTTTTTGAAAAGTTTTTGCTGCGCTTTTGGTCTTGGTTAAACTGTATTTTTCGATATCTGTGGGCCTTTTACAATGCTTTGAAAGTCTTGCCCGAAAAACATTTGACCACTTTTCTCAAATTTTGGTTTCATTTTCCGACCATGGGGAGCCGTGATGTATTTGCACTTCCTTGTTTTATTATAAAACATCGAAACAGTCCTTCAGCCAAGAAATGAATATTTTATTATTTAACCACAGCGTCAGTTGAACGGCTCCACTGTTGGGACGACGCTACACGAAACTCGCAGCTGACACTTGACATATGCACTAAGCTGGCGTTGAGGCTTATGGCAAACATACAGAGGCATATAGTTGAGGGTCAGTCAGCCTGAAGCGCAGCCCTGACCGGCGTGCACTCGATCATTTCCTCCAGCACAGTAAACAGCTTAAAATTGTTACACGTTATGACGGAGACAGAAAGAAACAGAGGAATTTGCTTCGCATCTTATTATATTGTTAGCATGATTTGAACACAGATCAAAGGGCACACGATCATTTGAAACTAAAAGTTCAAAAGCCAAAAAAATATCGAGAATTGCTGTAAAAATAAAAATAAATCAATGTTTCGCGATGGGCTGCAGCAAATAAAACGCAAACTTTATAGGAATTTACAACCAAATCCATCAAGAATCGGAATCTTGTCAAAGCAGGGATTATCTTTGCTCACCACCACCTACTTCTACATGTTTTTACTCGATGTGTACTCAAAAAGTTTCGCAATTCTGGGAAGTGGAGGGCTGGCAAAAAAAGTGTCTTTTTTGACAAGCATCAAAATATTCATTCACCGTTGCCTGTTCTTCATTGCTTCCCAAAGCGCTTCTCATCGATGTTGTCCGCTGATCTGGGGTAATACAGCATTTCGACATTTCCAATTGTTTTTGAAACTGTACCCGCACTCCTTTACATTTTCTGTTTGGTACCCTGATTTTGTAAAGTCACGTCTCTCTCCAAAGGTTTTTATTTTTACAGCAATGCTGGCTTTTGGTTCTGCCGCAGCATTATTTTTTTATCGAACTGATAACAATACAAGCAAAATTCACCCACACTACCGATATCCGCACTGATATGTCGGTACAGTTGTACTGTTCACAGTTCAAATGCAAACACTTCAATTTCTACCATTTTTAACCTCTAAACGACACGTTGCTGTGGACCTTTGCAAGCAGTTTGCGGGCGCCAGCAGCTCGGCGCACATTTCTGCTCATTTCCTCGAGCTTCTTGCGTTTAAAAAAAAGCAGCTCGAAATGCTTTATCATGTGCTACTTGCCAAAAAGAGATGGTCAACACGCGAGGGTGGCGTAAAAGAAGCGCGTTGGTGCCGGGAAGTTGTCTCACTTCGTCAGCACTTCGAGATCATCATTGAGCAGAAAACCGGCATCAATCACGTGACCCCACGAAGGAAGGTTTCATCTTCGGCACATGCCTACGCTCGTTTCAGGGTCAGACTTGTGTACACAAGCAAGGACTTCTGACATTGCTCTGTGCCGAGCCAATGCAAACAAGATTTCGTTTCAAAATCACAAGAAGTGATTTAAAGATCATTCGTCAAAAGCATAATGAAGGCAATAAACAGTCATATTTCATCTTTTCCCAAAAGGAGTAGTTGCGAGACTTGGAATTTCAACTTGATTTTCAGTCTGTCTGCGTCATTCACCCAAAGTTGCCGGTTGAGAAAATTTTAATTGAGGTTTTGAAAAATCTCTCAAGCGTGACGGTCTCTACAGCAGTGGTCGCGACGGTCTTCGCAAACCACAAACGACACATAACAAATACTAGACTTGTGCTGCAAACACTTCGGTCGCGAAAGTGACGCGCATTCGATGCAAACTGCAAAATCTGCCGCGCTGCGTGGCGAACAGAGACTGAGGCTGCGACACAAAGTTTAAGAGTAATATTTGCAAGCCTTTAGACGTTTGCTGTTGGACACAATCAAAATCTCTAGGTTTGCCGTAAGCTTTGAAGGAATCATCCGACTGGGCTTTGCTTTCATGACTTTGCGATGATGCGGACTTGTGCCTATCTGTGTTTTTAAAGCAATTACGCGCCGCAAAGGTGAAGCAGTCGAATTAATTGACAAATTTTGAAGAGGAAATCGATTTCGCGCAACACAACGCATTCCCAGTCCTAAAATATCCAAGCAATGCGCACGGGCGAAATGCTGTAGGGCTAAGCCAAGGGCAGAGAAAGCAGTTACGCACAAAAACGACCAGCAGGGTCGAAAACTTAGTGGTGAGCATTCGATTGTGCTGCTGCCGAGGGTGTGACCTGCCAGCAGTTCAGACATTGCAAGCCCAGAGTTTTGAACTGATAGCCTGACCTTTACCGCTAAGCGCCGGTATGCTTCTGCCATGCGGTTAAATATATGCCTTTTGTTAAACTTTCAACGCATGTCAAATTCATAGTTGTACCACGAATGGCAGTTTGATACGCATGTTCTAAGGAAATAGCGTGATTTTGACGTTAAAATATATTCAATATATTGAAGAATGTGACGAGACTTCCATTATATAATAGTTGACTGGGAACATTGGCACATGTACTAGTAATTTTGCTGGTTGCTGCGGAAACACCGTCGTGCTCGGCGGCACATCCTAAAGGAGTGGCGTAGCCAGCCAAAATTTTTGGGGGGCAAATCTTTTGACTTCAAACGAGCAACAGTATTTTATTTGGGACACGCCTCTCAAAGCGCAAAACGACAGATATGCTAGCAATTTGGCTCCCTTGCCTCTCCTGGCTACTCCTATGTTACTATGCCAAGAACCAGTCGGGCGATTCTCGACCCCAAAGCACATAATGGTTCCTACAGTTCCTCCACTGGACAGCGTCCAAGGCATGCTTGGACATGGACTAAACTGACAGGTGGAGCATCCGCACGAGGACCCAAACCGGGGCATTTTCGAACTAGAAAGGAAGAAACTTGCTCCAACATAAAAAATCTGAAAAAACAACTGCTCCAACGTGAAAAAGCCAATACCACTGTGCATAAAAGTGTCAGGAACTGGCTGAAGTTTGCTTTGCAAAAGCCGCGCTTCCTCAAGCATGAGGACCTTCGGTATTTTGAACACATGAGGTTAATGGACCAAATATTGAACAGAATGGAAAATCAATGAGTCACTGTTGAGCATGAAGATCAGCCGAATTGATTGAAATGTTTGGTAAAACCTCGGACCAAAGACCATACAAGGTTTTTCAAGGCGTTTGGATACCTGCCTTCATTATTTTTTGAAATGAAAATAGGAGTGCGACGGTGTATCTGATTTTTCAAAACGAGTTTCCAAAACCATGAAGTAAAGAAAGTTTGAGTATGACAAGTCGTCTGGCTTCCGTTAAATGAGGAAAGTTTGCGGTCAAAATCTTCAAAAGGGGTTTTCTTCTCTGCAACCCCCCCATGACGGGTATATTTCATGCAGAAAGATACATACGCAAAGCCTGTGTACAATAATAACAACACAAGCAAACTTGCGGTGGGCTGAGCAAACGAAAATTCCTGACCATGCACTTAGTGAAATGATCTAAAATCTGGGAGCCTGGGGTGCTTTTGTCCCTTAAGCCTTGGAAGATGAAGCCTCCAACGATAAACAGCAAAACAAAAAATCGTTTCTAAGCAAAACTGAAGCGTTTGTGACGACATAACGGCTACTTCCAAACTTGGTAGTCGGGCGCTAAATATTACGCCACGCCGATACCCTACCCACAGTAACAACTGCACACGGCTATCCCTCACAGGTGGAAAGTTTCTTTGTTTTCCCCGAAAAAGTGGTTTTGATTAATCAAGTTGGAGCGGTGTGTGGTGGCCCATGCGTGCCACCCTAAAATCTTCTTCTTTCTGGCATTTAAAAAAAATTACAAAAAATATAAATGGGCCACCACAGCGGTGTCAAAAAGTAAATGGGCCACGATAGCAGTGTCAAAAAGTAAAGCAAACGCTAACAGAGTTCATTTTGTTTCAGAACTACATGACCGAATATTAACAGGAAACAAAAATACTTTGCATTGTTTTTCCTCCTGTACAATATCAACAATTCACGTCAATCGCAGCATCAACAATCATCAACATGGACAATAAACATTGAACTCCAATGCCCGGTGTTGGTCTCATGTTATCGTTTTTTTATTCAAACAGCAGCTCTAACAAAGTTCGGGAAAAATCTGTGTGTGGTGAAACAAACAGAATATGTTGACGAATGTGTAGCAGAAAAATCAACTTTAGCAAAAGGCAGTTGTTCAAACTTCGCGGGAGATAAAAGCAGTACACTGGTTAGGGGCAATAATGAGACTAAATAAACATAATCAGCATGCAATAGTCGGTGGAACTGGATCAGGCTTATGGGAAAAATAAAGAATGAAAAATGCGAAAAGTACTGAAGAGGCGTTTGTACTTCCGAATGCGTGGGTGTCATTCTCTGACGTACGTGTCAAGATATGTTCATCAGGAGAACATTGACAAACAACTTGTGTACACTGTCAACCTAACTAGAAAACCGATTTGTGTGGGGCGGCAAACACAGCATCAGACGTTTACCTCAAGCAGTATTGGTTCTGCGTGGACGGCGTAACAACACGGTCTCTTGTGAAGTACATGGTCAGGTGAACGCCGTTGAAAGCAAGCGAAAGAACAGAGTTGAAATTGTAGTCGCATACACTTCCGCGCGTAGACGCCGTGGCAGGAACCTGAATTCTGCTCTTCACGGGCGCCTCACCCGATGGTCTGTACAAAAATTAGCAGTGACAACATTAAGTAAAACCATACATGATCGCCAGCATTTCGAGGTGCTTCAAACTCTCGTCTGACCTAGAAATAAGGAAAGGCGATCGAAGCTGAAGCGAACAGCTGCTTGACGCTGAAACACAGAGTTTCTACCGTGTGGGAAGAAAAAAAAAGTAACAGCTTTCTTGTGGTTCAAACTATTAAAAATATTAGAACAGCATAAAACATGCAAAAAAAAACTAAACACGTGATACACAAAACCGAAAGCACAATATGGTGGAATCTTACAACCTGAACTTGAAATGACGCTCTTGTTAGGAAGTTCAGCTACAACGATTGATCTAGTATTGTTCGTGGAAACCCATTAGGGACCCGGGACGTTGAAAAACAATCTTGGTGCGGGTTTTGCCATCGATGGCTGCGCCATGGTGCAGGAAAACTAGTGTGTCAGTTTGTATGGGAGTTCTGTCTCAAATGTCACCCGCTGATATAAAAAATGGAAAAGGTTGCGATTATCCCATTTGCGAACGAAGACAACCGATCATTTTAACAAACAGAAGTTGTTTTTGAAACTTCCAAAAGCGACAAAGCACGGGTCGGGATCAAAAGAGGTGGGGTTTGTGGAGTCTGCAGGCGTGGGGCTAGTATCAACAGCATGGGTATGAACGGGGTCGGGCTGAATTTTTGACCCCGGCAGGTCTCTAGCACTCACAGGCAAGAAGACGATAGTTTCCAGAGTCAGGAAAAATGTATTTACCTTGGAACCTAGACAGACTTGCGCAAAAACACATCGCTTCTGCAAGACTTGAGCAGCTTTCATGACAAGGTTATCTAGGAAAGCAAGTTGCATAGAAAACAGGTACTTTTTTGAAAAACGTAGGAATTTTGTCAATAATATTGTCTGTTTTTTCAAATTTCCATGATTTTTAACAACTCTTGAATGTTTTGCATTCTCTATAAATTGCCGGCACCGAAGTTTACTTTGAAAAAAAAGTTTCGCAGTGATTTTCGACTGAACCAGCAGAAAGTTCTTTCCATTCAGAAGATCAGGCAGCAAGCCAGAACCGTGGCCAGAAAGTGTTCTATGGGGGGGGGGCTTTACGTTTGTGTAGGGGGGCTTGACATTCTAAAAATTGACAAAAATCCACTGATTTATATTGTTTCATGATTCATAATTCAATTCCACTCACAAACCACCATGAAACAATCAGCCAGTAATGACAAAGGAACGAGATTTCCGGACTCACATGCAGCAAGGAAGAGTTTGACAAAAGGCAAAAAGATACCCGACCAAGTTTTGAAGTAAGGCAGTCGCAAAGATAATCGCCATTTGCGCTTCCATCCAAACGATCGGAAAGTGGCGCAAAAAAACGAAACGTCAGCGAAAAATCTTCTGTTTTTGCTCCCTATTTTGCAGCAAGTTAAACCCAACACTAGAAAAGTATTTCCAAAGCTCATAAGAAACAGCTGCCTCCTTGCAAGCAGTGTCACCAAATATTTAACAACATCACCTTGAAGTTAGGCCACAGTTGCAAGGCGGCACGACATCTGCGATAAAAAAGCAAAACACTAAAACTTTCAATAGTAACGAAGCAACTGAATCCCAACGATACAATTGTTAGGAGTGAGAATGCCCACTTGGGGGGAATGCCGGGAAAAAACTTGTCAACGAAGTCGCGGCGAAATACGGTTCAGAGTCTGCGGCTTAACCACTGCCTCAGTGCGATATCTTTGAAGTTCAGACACATGCAATGTTTGTTCCCGCGTCAGCGCAGCTTCAGATAAAAAGTCGCAAACAGCAAACAAAAATTTTAGATTTGATTTGAGAGCTAAAAGAAGACCTTTGAAAGGTCTATGTACAATAAAGCGCACAAATGTGGCTCAGGAAGATGTGACCTGCGCCTTGCAGGAAAAGACAGATTGCTCCAATGTAACCAACGGTTCCATGACTATTGAGACCAATTCATTTGAGACCATTCATCTAAGACCAAGTTTATTTGAGACCACGACATTTGAGACCACGTTCATTTGAGACCTATTCATTTGAGACCACTTCATTTGAGACCACGTTCATTTGAGACCTGTTCATTTGAGATCACACTCATTTGAGACTTTTTCATTTGAGACCACATTCATTTGACACCAGTCATTTGAGACCACAGTCATTTGAGACCACACTCATTTGAGACTTTTTCATTTGAGACCACATTCATTTGAGACCACACTCATTTGAGACCACAGTCATTTGAGACCACATTTATTTGAGACCACATTCATTTGAGACCACATTCATTTGAGGCTACATTCATTTGAGACTACATTAATTTGAGATCACATTCATTTTACGCCATGTTAAAGTGAAGCTGTTCTTTCACTTTTTTGCGAGAGACCTGGAGTTTTGCAAGGTGACTATTCATTTGAAATTTTGCAAGGTTGCGCCCTTCCGTGTCCAGGGGTGACTCAAGCTGGTTTGTAAATGCACCCGCACTCAGGGCCGGATCAAAAGGGGGGCAGCAGGGGTAATTGACCTAAGCCCCTCACTCCAAGGGGCACCCTGTGATGATAATTATTTGTTTTAAATAAAATACTCCTTTGAAAAATTGTGATTAGGAGGCGATACAAGAATACAAATCTATATTTCGATGTTGCAGTGAGTAGGCCTACATCTATTGATTTCCCTACAATTCTGACTTGCTGCCAGTTTTAGTAACCACTACTGAATTGTTCGGGTGAATTGTTGTTTCTATTGTTCGGGTGAATGTTGTTTCTTACCGAGTCACTCTCTAACCCAGTTGTTCTCAAAGTGGGCGTAATAGCCCCCTTGGGGGCGATTTTGATGGGCAAGGGGGCGATATAACACAAAGAGGGTAAAAATGCTCGATCACTAATTGATCACTGAGTTAACTTCAGTAGCCTACTACGATGACTTGTCAGTTTCTTGCAGATGTTAATTTGCTATAATAATCGTTCGAGGTTGTTGCTAAAGCAATTTATCTATTAAATCTTACTCTGGATCGTCTACGTGCCCGGCTACAGCGTGGATAATTTCAGGACTGCGAAGCCGTCGTAAAAATGACACAACTCCGGCTCTGGAGCTCTTCTTTTCATGAACATGGCTCCAGCTCCGGAGCTTTTGGTTTTCATGAGTGTGGCTCCGGCTTCTGTTCGTTTTCACATATTAATATTTTAATTGTCTCGCTGTTCCCCAAGTTCAGTGGAAAATGAATTAAATCAAGTACACAAAACTAAGAGAATATGCCAAAACCTTTTTGAGTAATTTAATCTGGTAGTTTTTTTACAAGCAGCGGTCTTACCATGAGGAAATCAGCGAAAAAACAACAATCACAAGTTCAGACGACTAAGAGAACATTTACTGGCAGAAAGGAAGCTCAAGATAACGGTAATATGAACAATTTCTGGAAGGGCAGTCGCTGGATTTACGGTCAGTGCCTGAGGACCTTCTGCTATTTCTACGACCAGAATCAAGAAAATGGCTCTTTGGAAAACTACATTTGTGTCCGAGCATTTAAACACAGACCAGTCTCAATTGACCAAGTGTTTTGCACTCGTTGCATGCTTTGCCTGTTGCAGTCTTGGCGATTCCAGCTAACCGCGCTGCCCGGGTAAACCATGCAAAGAGCGCAAAACACACAGTGGACTGTCATGTGTTCTTTCAAACACGCACACATTTGCATTAACACAAATGCGAAGATGTGTTTAAAAGCCCTTTGTTCGAATAAAAAGCATGACTCCCAGCAAGAAATTTACATTTGACTTTTCAAAAATCGCTGAAAACTTCTGATTTCTTATCTTTTGAACTCGTAATAAGCAGTGATGGATCGTAAAGTAAAGCACAATTTAGCGTGGGAACTTGTTACCATGCTGAAAACATATTTTTTTCCACAGATGAAAACTTCAAGAAAAGCCCACATTTGTTTACATTGATTTTTTTACCCTCTTGATAATGTACTGCTATGCAAAGCAATGCTAGTTCGCTACCAATTATTTGTAACTTACATGTTGTGCTACTGCTTGTAAACGTAATGTTTTCTAGTGAATATTCCTACTTCACAATGGCGTGCCGTGCATTTCACACGTATATATGTACTGACATCATGTCTCAATCATACTCCCTGCTAACAGCATGACTACATGCAGCTACAAAAGCTATGGATATTTTATTATGTACCTTCTCATTACAGCTCAGTTCTTTTTAGATCGCTACACTACTACAGACCCGGTTTGGTCATTCTGACTAGAAAGTAAGATTTTGTAGTAGTTAAGGTTTTTCTTACTTCTACAACAGTGGTTCTCAAGCATTTCGCTGAAATGAGCCAAATCCAGACCTACCATTTTGTTGGAGAGCATCACTAAAATTTTTTAACATAATTCAATTGACACGTTTTGTTTTACAGCAGAACGACGTCTGCTACACAAAATATTGGACGTGTTTCACTGCAAGACTGCTGAGGGCCACACAAAGGGTGCCTAGGAGCCGAATGTGGCCCTCAGAACCGGGGTTGAGAACCACTGGTCTGCATGAATTGGATAGACAGTCACAGCCGAGTCGACGAGTGTGTCACAGTAGGGAGCTGCAGGATCAACCGTTGACTTTTTGCAGACGATTTGGTGCTGCTAGCATCATCTGAACAGGGTTTCAGCATGCTCTCGATCGGTTTTCTGCTGCGTGAGACCGAGCCGGAATGAAAATCAGTGCTAAAAATACCGAGGTACTACTCTATGTGTCTCTGCAAACCCAAGGCAGTGCATGTGGCAAGTTAGCGGCAGTACACTGCAGCAGGTGGAGACGATCAAGTACCTAGGGCTGGTATTTATGTGTGACGGAAGGCGGAGTCCCAGGAGATTGATACACGAATTGGTAAGGATAATGCAGTTCTGCGTGAGCTTTATCGCTCTATGGTCACAAAACGGGAGCTTTCAAACACCGTAAAGCTGAGTGTTTTGAAATCGATCTGCGTTCTGATCCTTACCTGTGGTCAAGAATCTTGGGTAATGGCCGAAAGAATATTAACTCAGGTGCAAGCACCAAAGTTGGGATTTTTGAGAAAAGTCCACGGTGTGACAAAGCGGCGTACCGAGGATGAATCGCGCCCGGTGCAAGAAATTAGTTTGGCGTCTCCATATTTGAACCTAAGCTATTTTGGGATTAAATGTCATGCATTGAAGAAAAAACTTGCGACATTCTTGCGACTTTTCGGCGGCGCCCTGTGATTCAGCGTCAGGGGCATTGTGCCCTC
>JGI24159J19872_10013092_pt1 | contig 10802 bp, 11 predicted proteins | sample Ectturendosymbi4_FD_19872 | JGI IMG/M metagenome (IMG submission 19872)
GGATGCGTAATTTTACGTGAAATCGATTTCCTATTAAAAATTTGCTGATCGATTCCTTGCTTACACCCATCGTGGAAAGTACATACTTGTGTTATTAAAGTGTTTTTTTTTCATATTAATTTGATGATTTCTTTACGAAATACTTAAAAACCGCTCTCGCACGCGAAATACGAAGAATCACGTGAGCGCCGCAAACAATGACCTGATCGAGCTTCCTTGCTTCGCAGCGTTGCTGGAGCTCGTCCACGAGACTGAGAACGACGACCTGACCAACGTCGTGCAGAAGGTTATCTGCTTGTACTGCGAGCAAGTGATCCCGTACGCGGTCGAGATCACTCAAAACCTGGTGGGTGTTTTGCTTTCAAGCTTAAAACTTATCATGGCGAAGGCTTTCGGAAAGATCTTTCGCGTGACCCGAGCGCAGTTTGCGGCACGGTACTTTCGCGTGCCCAGAGTTAAGTTTGCTGCTCGGTACTTTGGCGTGCCCAGAACTTATTTTTGCTGCTAGTTATTTTAACGTGCCCTGAACTTATTTTGCCGCACGGTACTTTCGTGTGCCTAGCATTCAGTTTGCTGAAAGATGCTTTAACGTCCCCCAGAACTCAGTTTGTTGCACGTAACTTGCTCTGCGAACGCAAAAGCCGCGATGTTGTGTATGGAGGATGCGCGCATGCAACCAGTTTTGCTCGTTCAACGCTTACTGCACCAGACCAAGCGTTTCGTGCGCGGGACATTTTTCAATCCTGACTCATTCCATCCTCCCCACTTTCGCGTGTGTGCGCGCGGGCGCGCGTGTCGGGAGTGCGCTGACCTCGTTTCAGTCCAGTTAGAAGTCCGCCTTGCTAACTCCCGCGCGGTCAGTTGGTCGTTGCGCAGCTGCCGTCCTGCTGCTCAATGCACAGCCCCGTCCAAATAAGGTTTGGTGTTCGCTGCATCAAGTAGCTTTCCAACGAACTTATACGGTGAGAGCTTTGCAACAGCCTTCCTGGCTAACTTGAAATGCCAGGTCGCTTAGAGGAGACAAGGCTCATGCAACGACCAGGTCGACCTCGGATGCATGCGGGAATGCGTGTGACCATGGTTTTTCGAAGGTTTGTCCCCGTAGCCGCTAAGACATTTTAAGAGACCGTAAGTATTTTATCCAAATACCAATATGGTCGTAAAGCGAGGTTTTAGCATATTGTGGTGGCGGTCGTAAAGCGAGATTTTGAGAGACCGTTGTGAAAATTGAACAAACCGAGAAAAAACGCCGTATATGACTCACGGCACGATCGGAGGCCAACCAACGCAAATTCCTTTACCCTACATGGGATCCGCAAAACGTTACACATACTGGCCTTTCGTTGCGTTCGAGCCATTGCCCGACCGACAGTGGGCTCGTACGATTTCATCATATCCTTCCCAGTATTGCCCACCGCACTTGCGCAATAGTTTGATACAGAGCGCGTGACCGTCGTGTTATTTGACCTCACTTTGTTTCCTATCGCCCCACACCCTCGCACACGTCACAGAAAGACCTGTTGTTGTTGCTGCTGACATATCGTTTTTTTTCTCATAAGGCCACTGAATTTGCCATGAAGAAGAAGAAGAAGCAGCCTTAAAATGCTTTTCTGTTCTTGCTCTCTCGCTGCTACAGTCTCTCATTTCATACAGTTGTGCATTTTTCAAAAATATCTTGGTTGTTTCGTCAACCTTCGCTGACGTTTGACGATTCGCATCCGCGCAGACCATGACGTTCCTGAAGATCCTGAAAAGCAGTGACGTCACAAACGGCAACGGAAATGACGAAGAAGACGAAAGCGGCACGGACAGGGCCGTGACTGCCATGGGCATTCTCAGCACGATCGAGACCGTGCTGGACATGATGGAGGAGGAAAGGGAGATCACGAAGCAACTGGAGGGGATAATTACCCCCCTGATCGCGCACATTCTGAAAAACCGTATCATGGGTAAGCTCGACGATGATTATTAAAAAGCTACGTAACAAAAAGAGTTCAGACGGTACAAGTTCATTTTTTCAGCCGCGCACCATTTGGCGTTAGTCATTGACGCTAGCGCCTCACCTAACCTCAAAATCAAACAAAAACAAAAAAACAGCTCGACAACTTATTTGCCATGATCCTGGTTTTCAGCAATATGTTGTTAGCTTTTTCGCGCGCCCCCCTTGCGAAACTTTCCCCCCCCCCCCAGTTTTAAAAATCCAGGTTTAGACGTCTTTGTTACGTAAGACTGGTCATAAAGTACAAACTTGAATGTGTTTGCAGTCCTTGCCGTTTTTGAAAGACGCGTGCTTGTGTGAAGTTTGTCGTAGCTTCGTAAAAAACGAGAAAGTGCGAAATGTCGACCGTGAAGTTTGGCTTACCAGCAACCTGGTTTTGCTTTAAGATGTGCCAATTGGGCCACTCGCCTTTTTGATTCCTCCAGCAGGATCAGCGTGCTCCAGGAAACTCAGTCAAATGGAAGTATCGCTTCGAACAGCGTTTCAAGCGCTGGAGTTGCATAAAACAAAAAAAATTCATTGTGGATCTTTGCAGCAAAGGCCAGTCTTCGATTTCGTGGAGTTCGATGAAAACGCAACGGTTTTTCTCTAATTTGACCAAAGTTTTAGATTCACTCCTTTTTGAAAATATCTGGGTTACGTCTCCTTGTTCAGATCCGACTTCACCCGTTTTTGTTCCAGATTACTACGAAGAGATCTTCTCGCTGATGTACTCGCTGACGTGTCAAGCCATCTCGCCCCCAATGTGGGAAGCACTCCCTCTCATTTGCGAAGTGTTCGACGTACGTTTGTGTGTCTTGCTGGGTGTGCTGTGTGTGTTGTATGTCTTGCCGGATGAGTTGTATGTCTTGCTGGATGTGTTGTATGTCTTGCTGGATGTGTTGTGTGTCTCGCTGGATGTGTAGCAGCACACTTGTTGCGTGTGATGTATCCCGCCAGGTACGTGCGGCAGAGGACGCATACGGGCTGGTTAAATCGTTTTATTGACTAAAACTTTGCTTCTTTGTCAGAAACAGTTGGAATAAAATGAAACTAAACAAACGAGCCTTTTTCAAAATGCCTATATTTTTTTGCGTCATTGTAGGACGACGGCTTCGACTACTTCGCAGACATGATGCCGTGCTTGCACAACTTCTGCACTGTCGACACGACCACCTTCCTGTCCGATGCCAAATATCTTGAAATCGTGTACACCATGTGCAAGAAGGTGGGTTGCTATCTCCGTGACAGGTTTTGGACAGCACTGAACTCAGTTAGGTTTAAGGTTTTGGTCCCACAAAAATATCCTTTTTTTTCAGTGTTTTGTTACCCAGCTGGAATTCTCGGTGACGTTGTTGACACTCAAAATTGTTTGTCGTTGATATTCAAAATATTTGTCGTTTAATCAAAATATTTGTTGTTGATATTAAAAATATTTGTCGTTCATACTAAGTTATTCATCGTCGCTAATGAAATAATTTGTTGTTGATACTCGAAATCATTTGGCGTTATTGATATTCAAAATTAATTGTTGTTGATACTCCAAATTCATTGTCGTCCATGATGTTCAAAATTAAGCGATGCAACATGTGGTTCTCCTTTCGATTCTGGTGTTCAACTCCATCCAAAAGGTGTTGACTTCCATGCGACAGAGAGCGCTGTGGCGACTTAATACAGCGCCTGCCAGTAGAGCTCGCCCGTATTTGGCGAAAGCCGGATATCTGACTGTACATATGAATACTGCTTTCGAGAAATGACACACCGAGCAAGTTCTGAAGTCCTGTACAGATGAAATCCTGATGAACAAGACGTTTGCGCCTGGTCGACGTGCCATAGCGCAACGGCGTGACTACGTGTACATTCTAACACCCCTGCTTTTACGAAATATGTGGAATCGTTTCAGGCGCGTTTCCCAGGGTTATTTTCAAATTCGTGATATTACAAATGTCGTCTTAACAAAGGTGCTCGACAAGGAAAGCGGAGACGACGCCGAATGCCACGCCGCGAAGCTTCTAGAAGTGATCGTTATACAATGCAAAGGGAAAATAGATCAGGTAAACACCGGGAAGGCATCATGGCGTGCCAGTGCTTTTCAACCCGTTCTTTTTGTTTTTTTTTGATAGGGTTGCGTTGGTGAGTTTGCCGGAATATTTTGTATGTGGTCGGTTTAGAGTTTTCACCCAGGACTAGGTACTTGGGCAACGAGGAATGTCGCATGGGTGGTTATTGGTTATGGAAGTTGTGAGTAGACTGGAATACTTCGAAAACATCTACGGTGAAATGACGCGCTCACTGAATATAAAAAATTCCAAGGGTGGTGATTGATTAGTCCAAATATAGTTACTGTCTTTTATTCACGCCTGCAACGTTATTCCTCCCAGTGCATACCACTCTTCGTCGAGGCAGCTTTGTCGAGGCTCACCAGGGAAGTAAAGACGACGGATTTGAGGGGAATGTGTTTGCAAGTCGTAAGTTGTTTGTCTGAACCGTAGCGAGACGAACTGTCACGTGTGCTTGTGTGTCGTCGTAGTGACGTGGCAGAAGAAAGCCGCCTCGATATCGACGTTGACATGTGGTTACGTTAGAGTTGCAGTGGTTGGCGCTTCGTGTTAGAAACACTTGTGACGTACAGTAGGATTTCTGTCGTAACAAAGGCTGGTTCACGTGAAAGCAACTGGGTGTTCAAATACTGAAGAAATGCTTAAAGGAGGAAGTTGTTGCCACTGTTACGTCATTTGCGCCTGATGTAAGTGTGCAACGTAGGACGCTGGTGTGAAGTGTGGTAAGTCATAATGTTTCTCTGCGACGTAATCATCGGCAAAGATCAAACAAACACCATATATTCCTCCTTAGCGCCGCTGGAGGGCTTAATCCCCGGTCGAAGAAGAAAAATTTGTCCAATAACTTAAGTTTCAACTTCAACTGGTAAAGTTTTAACTTGGATCTCTACGATGTTCACCGGGAATGGATCAAATCTGTATCATTTGTGCGACCGATCTCACTCAGCGTATGGTTTGGTTAGTTCTGGTATTTCAGGCCCATGATTGAAGTTCCTGTGTACCCCCAGGTGGTGGCGGCGCTTTTCTACAACCCGGTTCTGTTGGTCGAGACTTTGGAAAACATCCGATTTCCGAACACGACCGAAACGATCTCGGAGCAATTTTTCCGGCAGTGGATCAACGACGTGGACTGTTTCTTGGGGTAGGTCGCACACAGTCTATTTTCCGACTGGGCGGCAACAAACTTCCGCCGTCTGACGAGTCATCGCTGTTGCGATCGTGACGGTCATAATCGGTTGACTGTGGCGTCATCGCTGTTGCGATTGTGTTGGTCATGATCAGTTGATTGTGACGTCATCGCTGTTGCGATTATGTCGGTCAGAAACGGTTGATTGTGACGCGGACCAACTCTTCATCTTGAAACGGAGCCGCAAATCCAAAATACAAGATTTTTAAAACGGATCCATGACATCCTTGTCACCGCTGTCACCCCTCCCGGAACCACCGCGACATGGGGGGTCGAGAACCGCTTTTCTGGATTGTGGTTTACGTCCACTAAAAACGTTTCGTTTCTTTTTTGAAAAAAAGCAACGAAACAAAACGCGTAATGTGCATTGCTGCCAGGAAGATTTGGCAGAAGTTGAATTGCACAAACTTTGCAGGGAGTTTATCGTAAGTATTAAGCCTTTTAAGCTTCCTACTCTGTGGCTCTGGTGTCAACGCACTTTTACCTCCAAGTTGCTATCCGGAATAGCTTTGCCACAATCGGTCAAAATATTCCAAATCAACAAAAACTATGAATGTTTTGTTGCACGGTCAATGGTTTCATCATTATTATTATTGTTATTTCATTTGATATTTTTTGTTTCATTGTCTGTTTTTGTTTTTCTTTTTTCAGTATTCATGATAGAAGAGTTTGTATTTTGGGTCTGTGCGCATTGATGGACCTCAACAACCGGCCATCTTGCATTCAAGAGCTCTCTCCACAAATCCTACCATCGCTTATTATGTTGTTCCAAGGCTTGCAAAGAGCGTACAAAGGTAGGAACTGGACTGATTTTCTAGAAGTTCGTTCACCAAACGTCAACTCTTCGTGTGATCTTCTTGTTGATGTCGAATTTCTCGCATCTAAAAATTTTCTTGGGCCCGAGTGGAACGAGGATACCTAAATTGACCCGTTATATTTCTCACATGCTTATTAGAGAAAATCTGTCTCTTGTCGATGCGTTAGCGTCAATGCAACAATTTGACGTCACTAACGGAAACCCCCCCAGGGTTAGGCGCGAACAACGTTTGACGCATCTGCGTGACGTGATAGTCTTAATGCAAGGGTGGGCAATTAATTTGGCTCGGGGGCCAATTTGAGAAGGCCACGTTTAGCGCTGGGTCGTACCTTCTAATGGAAATAACTTGAACCTAACCTCAACACTAACATTTATTGTGATAGGTTGCAGGAACTGTCAGATTCGGAGATTTTTTCTCAATGCTTCCGCCACATGTGGCCCGCGGGCGGCTAATTGTCCTCCACTAGCCTAATGAAAAGCGTTGAGAGGTGTCACTGCTTCGCGGTGACGAATGCTGGTCTGACGTCGCTGCGACGTGATAGATGCGGATGTGCTTCCTGCGTGAGGGGCCGAGTCGTCGCTACCCCTCTGTTTTGTTTTCGCTGAAACATTTCGGTCATTTGTCTCACAGTTGTAATAAACAGTCGCCATAACAGTGTTTTTTTTAGCCTACATTTTTAGAAATTCTGACCGAAATGACTAAATTTTTTCGGTCATTTCGAAAACGTTTCGGTCTGTGACCGAATAAAAGCAGTTACCACTGACGTCAGACTTGTTGCTGCACAGTGAAAGGGGAGGAGGGCGCGAGCTCGGAATCGGATTCGTCCGACGACGACGAAGTGGACGACGCGATCTTCGAACGGCAGGAGCTCGCATCCGATGAAGATGAGATCGATGAAGAGTCGGCCGAGTATCTGGAGATGTTGCAGAAGAAGGTGAGGGAGGTGCACTTGCTCACGTACAAGGGAGGGTTGTGATGTTTACGTTTGTAACGGACGGTTTGTGATGGATTTCTTCTTCCCTTGTATGACGTAACAATGGAACAAGCGTTTTGACACGTGTTCTCGTATTTCTTCCTCGCAAGTTCGAAGCTCATGATTGCTGAAACAAGCAGCTTGTAAGGAATTTGCATAACTTGCCCGAAATATCACATGCTGTTTGTGAGTGAAATGAAACGAGAAAAAATGCAAAGTATTCGCTACAATAACAGATGCTATTTCTGTAAGTGCATTGCTCTATAAATTGGCCATTTTAGAAATTTGTTTTGTGGCAACGATTTCCTGAGTATCTCGTACATTCGAAATCCCAAGTCCCATCGCGATATTGTTCTTGTGTAATTTACTTACAAACTAATGGTTTCTACGACTATTTCTGCAAGAACCACACAATCCGGCCACTGCTGCTTCCCCATCGTTTGTTTGCTCTGTGCAGGGCGCAGCTGAAGAAAAGTAATAACGTGACGCGACTAGCCAATCAGTATCGCAGTATTATTGCCGAGCTTGTTTCAAACGTAAACAAAATCGTCTTTCGAAATGTTAATTCATTATCGCCGAATTGTTTGTAGCTCCTGTCGCCCATCCAAGGGGAGCAGGCGCGTAGCCAGAACAGGGGTTGGCGCCGTGATCATATAATTTCTTTAAGTTATTGTTTAACTTCTGGGCACTATGACGACAAACGTAGAAAACCGCGCAGCCCAATCGTTTTTGTGCTTGCATCAATCGACTTCACTAAGCAGTGCGTTTGCAAGTGTCCGTTTGCAGTCGTCATCACTACTCCGTACCTTGTAAACGTGACGTCGTTGCCCTCCCTAAAAATTTGTTCCCCCACCGGTGTTCCTTCTGGCTACGTACCCGACTTCACGGTTCGCTAAGCACTTTTGTGGTGCGCGACGTTCTCTGACAGGAAGCGTTGGAGGACGAGGCGTCAGTCTATTCAGACGACGAGACAGAGTTGGAAAGCTTCACGACAGTTCTTGAAGGTGCGGACGACGAGACCGAAGAGTTCACTATATTCAAAAAGACAATGGCTGGTAAGCTGAGATGAGCTGAGCGGGTAGTAATTATTGATGAAGCCGACAGCTTAGCAAGTTACTTCACGGCGGCCAGGCAGTGGTGCACAGACCATCACTAGACGCGCTCCCTTGTTCAGGCCGCATGTTGGCAGCTTCACAAAAATCCTCCCAGTCAGCATCAGTTATCTGCTGAAGTGCAGAGACCGAAGGTGTGGAGAATGCAATAGCAGCCGAGAATAGTCGGCAGGGAGGCGTGACAGGGGCGTGGTTAGTCGATCGTAGTTGCGGGACTTGGACAGACGGTGCGTTCGAAGGAAGGCTTTGTTTTAGGAAATAGCAGGAGCGTCGCCTGCGAAACTGCAACGGCGTTCTTACAGGCGTTCTAAGCCGCGGTCAGGGCAGTCGACCGACTCAGCGAGATAGGGCGTCTCGTCCAGTTACTGGTGTTGATCAGGGCATGGCTCCAAAGTGCAGCTCCCACATGGTGGACAGTTTTCAAAGTTGGAAAGTGTGAGCTGACGTCGCTCCGAGTCGCTCTCTCCCTCTCTCTTTAAAGTGCTTTTTCTGTCATCTCTCTCTCCTCTAAAGCACTCCTTCGGCTCTCTTTCCTGTCTTCTCTAAAGCGCTTCTTCAGTCTCTGCCTTGTGGCAGACCGCAAGGCGACATGTTCGCCCCCTTCCTGCCGCAATGCTACCTCTGGCTTGCACTCCCAGGTTGGCGACGGCGATGGCGACCTCGACGACGACGACGATTTCAGAGACGACGGCGAGACGATGTTGGAAACGTTCACGTCGGCTCTCGAGGACGAAGCGACGTCCATCGACGAGTTCGCCGCGTTTAAAAGCGTTCTCTGCTGTAAGGCTCGCCTGAAAAATCTCGACAGAAAGTTCGCGACGCAGCCGAGAAAGCTCGCGTCACTCACATTAACTGGGTTGGGAATGGTCGGACTGGTGTTTGACCCGCAGAGAACAATCTGGTTCGATTAATTGAATCCAAGCAGGACCGCAACCAGCTGATATTTTCATGGGAGGGGGCAAAATGATTGCAACTTATTGTTTTGCCTAACGACTAAGTTTTTGTCGCTTTCAAAATATTTTTCAAAATTTCGGGGGTGACACTGGGGCGGAATTGGCCGGTTGCCCCCCTAGTCGCGGGCCTGAGTCGAAGAAATAGCGACCTGTTGTAATTCCGCTGCGATGCAAAGGATTTTAATGTTAATCGGTTCGGTTTGAAAATAAAAATTTTTGGCAGTCGTCATTTCTACACACGTCATTCACCGCGCTGCATATTTCGGAAGCCACCGTCCATCTGCAGAAGCAAGCACGCTGGCTCTCGTGTGTGTTCCATCCTTACATCTATTGCAAGCTTTTAGTTGCAGTAGATAACCAGTTTTAACTGTGATGAGAAATTTTTTCGTGTGCCCTTCCTGTCGAAAAAAATGAAAAGCACATCGCCGAACCTCCCTTTTTCCCGCGCAATTGTTGGGAATCTCAAATCAGCTGTTGCATTTCGCGCAGAAGATCACCGTGCAACCAACTCTCTTCCTAACCTACTGCATGGTTTTGGCCATTTTGTTGGGGCTAGGATAGAATCTACCTTTTTTCGATAAAAACAATGAGTGGAATTCGTGAAAAACAGAATCTGTTGGACTCTTTCTCTGTATCCTTTACAAAAAATAACTGTAAGCCTCAAAAGCTGATGATGTCTTAAGTGATAAGTGATTTGATTTTACTCCGTTTTGTGTTCTTAACAAGAACATGTCGCAAGTTGGCAAGCTTCGTCGTATGGCGCCTTATACTGTTAGGCAAGCGCATGCTTTTCTGTGTCATGTTCACGAACAAGAGCCCATTGTCAATCTTCTGTATTATCTTGGAAACCCCTGTCTACTTGTAAAGCATCCACCGTTCATAAAACCTTCGCTTTTGTTTGTATATTTTCGAATATTGTTCAATGCTTCGTTTCTATGGACTTCTGTCGCTGCCGAGCCTTGTTTTCCTGCAAAACTTACTTCACAGTGAAAATGATCCCAGCTAATGCCGTCCTGAACAGCGCCATTTATCCAGCAGGAAAAAAGTTTTGGTGTTTTAAGTGCAGTGCTTCCCATGTGCACTCATGCATATCTTCTTGACACCAACCTCAGTGATGCCGACCAACGTGGCCTGAACCGCGTATTTAAATTCAAGATTCACCTCAAGCGATGGTCCAGACCAGCGTTTCTTAACCTTTTTCTACATCAGCACCCCTTTTGGTCAATCCTAAGCAGTCAGCACCCCCTGCCATTGGCTAACACCTGGTTGCTATAACGACAAAGTAAAGACAAGTTTGTCCAAACGTATTCCTTTTACCTTTGACCACCACATATGTGACCTTTCCCAGCATTCCCTAAAATTGATTTCAGCTCCCCCTGGGGATGCTAGCACCCCAGGTTAAGAAGCCGTGGTCCAGACGTTTGTCAATGTGTAAAAACTAAAGAATTCTCTTTTCTTTAACTTTCTTCGGACTCAGATCGCGAACTTGGGATTGAATCGAGCCGTATATTTTAATGAAATTATTGAAATTGTCTGGAAAATCGCCCAAATTTTGCTCAGCGTAAATTTTGCATGCCCTTTTGAAACTGATACGCGGTTGGTTCGTCATAAAAGATCAAGGAGTGGAACTCTGCATGCGTTCCGCGCAAGGGTATCCTGGGTGATTGTTCACCATGCTGGTTAACAGCTGAGCAAATGGCCTGTGCGCGCCCCCCCCCCCTT
>JGI24159J19872_10013094_pt1 | contig 10801 bp, 11 predicted proteins | sample Ectturendosymbi4_FD_19872 | JGI IMG/M metagenome (IMG submission 19872)
ACTGTTCTTCCTTTCCATGTAGTTGTTCTAGGGGGTGAAAGATAAGTTTTAGATGTTGATATATGTACTTGCTGACTCTGAGTGTTATTTTGCAAAGGAGGTGTTGGCTGTTTTGCATTAGTAGGGGTTAATTCTGATTCTGGTTGCGTCTCCTGTAAAAAATTTCGTTAGTGATATTTTATCTTTTTGTGGGGGTATCGAGTGTTGCTTCTTTCCCTTGTATTACAGCCAGTTTTGTGTTTTGTTGGTGGCGATTCGGGTTCCTGAAAAAAATCATGAATGAACGGTAGTTTTAAGAGACAGTGACAGTCGTGGTCCAATAACGCGTGATAAAATTACATTACAGAAAAACACAAGAAAAATTACATTAAACAAACACAACTGAAGTGGGCATTCAACGAGCTTGAATAACACTTTTCTATAGTCTAAATTTCAAAATCTGAGTAAGGGCTGGACACTTCCTTGGGTATACACAGAAAGAGAGCTGTCCACACAGAAACAGGGTTGTCCACATAGAAACAGGGTTGTCCACATAGGAATAGGGTTGTTTCACATAGAAACAGGGTTGTCCACATAGAAACAGGGTTGTCCACAAAGAAACAGTGTTGTTTCACGTAGAAACAGGGTTTGTTTCACATAGAAACATGGTTTGTTTCACATAGAAACAGGGTTGTTTCACATAGGAACACATGCTGACTGACACATACACTGCTTGAAACAGCTTTATATTCCTTCACCAACCAAGTGAAGTGTAACGTGGCGGCCAAAAAATACAGGGTTTCGGTTCTAGGAAGAGTCCGCCCGTCACAAGTAGAAATGCAAGAATCGTCCTGACCGACACGTATACTGCTTGAAATAGCTTTATATTCCTTTCACCATTCAAGTAATTGTATAACGTAAGGACCAATAATATTGGTGCACTGGCACAATCTCTGTTTAATAAATTTCGTATCCAAAATCGCATAATTTCTGACTAAAAAAAACTATTAGCGAAAACTGACCCATTGATACTCACTAGAAGGGAAGAAAAGGAGGAGATAGAGAAAAAGATAAAATGAAAGTGGATAGAACAATGTGCCGGCATGAGGGTCAAGTAGTCAAGTTTACACTTCGAGTAACTTAAAGCTTCTTTTCCTTAAGTCTATTCTTCACTATTCCATTTCCATACAAATCATCTCAATAGTCTTCCACGTAGGATCCATCACAAAACAAAATTATCTTAATATTCCGTGCACGGTTACGTCGAAATCATAGAGCTTGTGAGACATCCCAAAAGAATCCCTCCCAGCTGCGCACTACAAGGCTTGGACTTTAGGTGTTCGTTACGCAAGTAATTTGTACACAACCGCAAAAAATAACTCCGTTGTGATGTCTCAGCATTTCTGGCAGATGAACACTACTTGGCATGCACTTTAGGAGTTCGTATCGCAAGCAATAAGTAAACCTCCACAGAAAAAAGTAAAAAAATTATTTGTAATTCGTCTAGCGGGCATTATCTTAACAAAAGGTGGTGAGTTATAATTGCTTGACAGTAGCTTTAGGTGTTCACTAAGTAAGCAGGGTGTAGTAAATGAAGGTGGCTTGACAGTAGGTTTAGGAGTTCACTATGTAAACGGGTTATCATTTACATAAGCGGAAAAAAATGTCAAAGTTCAAACAAAATCTTAGGACCACTTCTGACAACTGTCCACTTACCTGAAGTTGGATTGTACCATTTTTAGTCTCTTTTTCTTGTGCTTCTGTTAGGTGGCTTGTTCTGAAAAGAGTCTTGCGAAGAGTTTGACCCATTGGTCTGAAATTCTTGCGATCTGGAGTTTTGTTGTTGTCGAGAGTTGTATCGTTGTTCCCTCGGTCGGTTCGAAGTATGTGGAAATATTAGGTTGTGTTGAGATGGGAGTGGCTGATTTTTGCCTGGTTGTTTTTTTTGCACATCATTGTGTCTGGTACCGCTTTGTGATGATGAATATTTATGCTGTGATTGGCTGGATGTGAGGTTCGTGTTAAATGTTTGTTGAATGTTGAAAGGCCGACTGTGCTTGTTTCGCTGATTTTGGTTGAAAGAAGTTTTGCTTTCTCTGCTGTCGCGTGCTGTATTTTCTGGATTCCTGCAATGGTTACATTTATGCTTGGCTGCATGATCGAAAACGGATTGCTTGAGCGAGACGGTATCTCGTCTGACTTTGTAGAGTGGTGTTAATGTATCGTAGCGTTTTGGTCATTTTGCATAACTGCTCCGTGGTAGTGTGTAGATCCTCACGTGTTGCCCATTGATCCTTATCTTGCTGACAATGTAATGCTTCTGCCTTTGGTGATTCCTTAATCTGTATCAGGTCAGTATTGTTATCTTGTTCGCAAGCAGGATTTGTCTCTAAAGCTGTGGAATCCTCCATGGATTGTTCAGTGGATTTTCCCTGAAGATTCGAAAGTTCAGTATCAGATATGTGATTAGCCATGTTATGCTAAAGCTATGTTCTGAAAAATGTGAAAAGTAAGAATTACGTCTGTGTAAACAATTTCAAGGAAATATGTGGGTGCCTTAAAGCTTATTAAAGTTGAATGGTATGAGCCGCTGAGTTTTTACTAATGTTACCATCGTCCACAACCTTTAAATATTTTGATTGGATGTAGCTGGCGATTAAAGTCCGTGAAATGACAGTTTTCACACAGCGAGGGGAAGTTTCATGCGTCTTTCTGTGCTTAAAGTTATGGAATGGCAGTTTCCGTCAAAATTTTAAAATGTATCTTGTAAGACTAGGACATTATATCGTGTCTCTAGTTAAGTCTTGTAAAAGTGTGTATGCTGTATTCGAATTAGTGGACATATAGGTTTTGGGTGTCATTTTTCGTCTACTTAAAAACAGGTTCTGTACTTGGGAAACGTTTTAAAGTGTTTCCCCAAATGCATTGCTAGGATATATCATGAACTCGTGGTTAATTTCCGTTTCTGTGAATTGCGTGCAATTTTTTATGAAATGGCCCGTTTGGCTGCATTTATTATAAAGGCGATATTGATGACGCCGTCGCTTTTTGTAAGGCCGGAATCCATATTTTGGTGTTTGTTGTTGACAATTGACCTGTTCAGTGTTGATTTCATTGACTTCGCAAACTATGGAATGGCTTTCATAATGTTGTGGGTCTTGCAAGTGATGGGATGTGTTTTGTGTCTGTGAAGCCTGTGGAATTTGTTTCCTTTTTGTCGCTGAATTTGAACGTTTGTGGTTGTGTGTTATTCCATATTCCTGTTCCTGCGTTGATGTGACTTTTTTATTTGTGGAAAATGGCCTGGAGCGCTTGGAATGGGTGTCCGGATGTCTATTGCACTTACTTGTTGTTTGACCAATGGATGTATTTCTGCTGGTAATGGAGGAGACGGTTGAGACAGAGATTCAACAACGTTTCGTTGTTTATCAAAATGCTTGAAGAGTTTTGATTTCGGCATTTGAATTTATTTTCTTGTTGCAATGCAGTTATAAGGAGAGAAGCGGCTGTCATGGATGAAAAGGTATATCTTAGGAATAATTTCCAAGTTTGTGTGTCATATATTACAGGTTGAAGAGGTTGTTTTGATCTGTCAAACGATTATAATGGTTTCTGCAAAAGTGTAATGGTTAGTGGGGTTTATTTGCAAAAAAAAATTTTTTCAAGATGTGGGACTAAAGTGAAATATTGTTGGAATTGCCTTTACTTATTTCTTGTCAAATTTAAAGCATGTGATGGAGAGATTTATCTGATCAGCTTTTTACGTATGGCCTTACTGAAGTGACTCGGCATTTTGAGAGTAATTTCAAACGAATAAAAAATTGTCCAGCAACTAGGGCTAATGTGAATGATCCTAGTATACTCAGAGGGATTACTGGCGTTATCATTGCTCTGTGACGTGCGTTACTCAACAATGGAGAAGTTATCATGAGAACTTCTCATTCATTGTCACGTTATTAACGTCACAGAGCAAAGATAGTACCAGCCAAAATGAGAGCAAATGGAATTTCAGGGACGCAAGCGTCGAACGATTTTAGTAGATCAGAATAATCGCATGATGAGCCCGAGTGACGGTGTTAACCTGGGCCGACCCTGTAACAGCCTATTTTAATTTCAGGTGGTTAACCGATACGTTTTCATAGTGGTGTAATTTTGTCTAAAATAGTGTAATTTATACATTCGTATGGTGTATAGGAAATGACGTCATATTCCAATTCTTGTGACGTCACAGTTGCCAGTTCACACCGCAAAAATCTTTCACAGTTTTTTGACGTGCACTTGTGCCCCCCACTTTGAAAAAGCTTCCGCCACCCATGCGCACAAGGTAAAAAGTTCGTCTAAATATCGTATCACAGTCCACGTAGTGATATCCTTGCAGGGGAACGCAAAAGGAAAGCGTGAGTACTCGTCTATTACAATTAACGAGTAAGTATTTCCACGTCTTGACGGCACAGATCCTTTGAAATCCAAACTCAAACGTTCCATTCGTTTCACAGCTTTGACAAACGTCGCTTTGCCATTACGGTAAAATTGGGGTTTTACTTGAGCACAAATCTTGCAATTGGAAACGACCGTTTTCACGTCGGTGTTAGAGAACGGCAAGTTCTCCACTCTCACAAAATGCAGTAACCACGTGACTCCAGGGTGGCACAATTCTCTGTGAAGCTGCTCAAGCGAATTGAACGTGCTCGTTGTAGAACAGAGCGCGCGCGTGTCAAGGTATCCGGGCCGATGTTTTCCTGCACGAAAAGGCGGCTAGCTCTACTCGCCATGAATTTTGTCATTCTTTATCTTTGAGCATCGGCGGCTGTCAAGCATAAAAGCAACTGAACACTGGTCAGTCATAAGAGTAAATGCTTACCTCAGAAACAAATGCCATCTTTTTCTGAGAGCCTCTATAATTGCTGTGACTTCTTTTTCGCATGCCGGATAATACAATTCACTGCCGTAAAGCGTGCGAGACATGAGTGCTACCGGAGGCCTACGCTGATTCAACGTAGCAAAAACAGCAATACCGGAGGCGTCACGCTCAATAACAAAGGGAGCTGGTTCACAAAAGTGTTTCCGAAAGTGTTTGCACGCAAGCCAGGTTTATTATTCTGGTGTAATGCAGTGGTGAGCTTGCGTCCGTTTCTTTCCCGGTGTCAAGCGAAATTTCTGACTTACGAAATTTCTGACTTCACGCCTTGTGAGCATGTACAGTCGAGTAATATTCTACATGTCGAATACGCTGAGAAAACTGATGATTAGGGCTTAGAGCAGGTTTTTTTAAGGCGTTTCAGGAACCCGATTCGGGTCCCTAGAATTGAAAATCGGATCCCTAGAATCAGAGAAATCGGGTCCCTGCAGGTCCATACCGGGTACCTAACATTTTCCTTAAAAAAACCCTGGCTTAGAGTTTAGTGTTTAGGTAAGTGTGTCGGTTTAGGGTTGGCACTAGGGTTAGAAAAAAAATATATAATTGAGGTCTAACACTAAGTTCAATATTTGTGAGTGGTTATAGTTATTCCAGTACTGCGGCTTGTTATGGGTATCTGACATCTAACCAAAAAGCTTTAATTTGCACAACACACGTCAAAAAAGTAATCGCCAAACTTTATTGCTTTACTTTGAGAAGCAAAAAATCTGACAAACAATCAGGTAAGAAATTTCGCAGAGGTCAGAAATTTCGCTTGACACCGGCAAAATTAGGTTGCGAAGCTTGCGTGCGGATTGTTTTACTGTTGGGCTTTATTGCGTAACAATAACATGGCGACAAATCTTCATATGTTCACTTCAAGTTGCAGTCGTAGGTGTTTTTTCCCGTTTGTGACTGTTGAACGTGGAGACATCTTTGACAGGTAATGCAACGAGACAGTGACTGTTGAATCAGCAATAAGTCAGTAGTCACNCAGTTTTATGCTGTGTGAAAAGTAGCATCAGTAAACTTGTAGCAAAGTTTCCACAAATTTGAAAAGTTTATTGTTAGTGTGAGGATGTGAGTGCCATCAATGTACTTATATGTTTAGTACTTTCGCTTAGTACTTTGCGAAAGAGTACAACTTGGCTTGAATCGACAATCACAATATCAGATGAACACTTGCCCAGTTTATATATGATGAGCGTTCACCGTGAAAAAATCAGCAAAGACAAGCAAGGTTATATTGAAAGGGAGCTTGATCGCTTTGGACGAGATCCCAGACGTTTGCAGCTCTTGTTTAGAAGTGACACTAGCAAGCAGGGCCGGATTAAGGTGGGAGGCAACGGGGGCAATTGCCGCGGACCCTCCGCTCTAAGTGGGCCCCCCGTGATGCATTTGTTTGTTTTGAATAAAATATTCGTTTGAAATATTGTTGTGATTCAAAAGTGATACAAGAATGCAACTCTATATTCTGTTGAGTATCATTAATGATTTCTCTGAAAGTTTGACTTTCTTCCAGTTTTAGTAACCACTGCTGAATATAAATATTTTTGGTATTGTTCAATGCATATATATTTGACTTTTCCTTGTAACTTTTGCTTATAATCGTTCTTTTGGAATGGGTTTATCTACTCGTGCATCACGCGTACTGCACAAATGTCGCGAAAACGATGCTATTTGCGTGCAAATGTCGCGAAAAAGATACTATTTGCACCCTGGCGTTTTTGCAATTGCTATGGTTTCTTTCTCGTCTTTGAAATTCTTAAATTTTGCCAAATAAACTCAACTCAACTTAAGCAGCAAAGCTAGTTCTGCGTGGTTGAGGTTTGATATTAATGATTCCGTAACTTCTTGCGCCGTCTGGAGGTAGCCGCAACCGAACTGCGACGTTTGTTTCGTCATAAAGTGGAACGTATGGTGGAAACGCACTTGTTTTCCGATGGCTACTATTCTCGCGTTACATCATAAACATATGAAGCTAGTCAAGCCATTTACACAACATGTCATTGCGTGTTCCGCCAGAAAATGTTTTTGATCAATCGATTTGTAGAACGAAAGAGCAGAAAGCGAGATTGCAGTGTGAGAGCGAGATTGCACGCAGAAAGCGAGATTGCACGAGATTGCATAGCTAGCGCTATGCCGAATTCTGTAATGCCATCAGGAGCTAAAAATGGCAAAGTTTCTAAGGAGAAAAAGCGCAAGAATCTGGCAGTGTTAACTAAAACTCCGCGACTGAAACGTTTTGTTTCAGCAAAGCTTCTAAGCAGCAACGTTGAAACAGTGTGGCGTTAATCAGAGCACCTGAAAATGTAAGTGAAAGTCACGACATAAGTTTCGAAGCATTTTTCACACTCAGACTGGGTGGCCATATTGGCATGTTATTTTCCGGTGTTTTTGTTTGTAATCTCTGGTTTGTGCCTATTGTTCGGTAGTGTTGTTTCTTGCCGAGTCACTCTGTAGCCTGTGGAAATGTTTTTTCTTAATAAGAATGCACTGTAGTGTTTATATCATACACTCTCTTCTCGCAGCTAACTACATGCGCAGTTGAGCCAGAACCGTCGCGAGGTCGTCAATAGGGGGGCTGTACGTTTGTTCGGGGGAGGGCTATGTTCGTGCTGGGGGGCTTCACATCCAAATATGACAAAAATTCAACGAATTTATAGTGTTTCATATTTCAATTTGGAGGGACTTGGAGCTTCATTTGGGGGCTAAGCCCACCAAAGACCCCCGTTGCGACGAGACTGAGACGAGCACCGTATTTATTCGATTGTAAGCCGAGGCTTATAAAGCTTTTTTCATCATTTCATGCGGCTTACAATCAGGGGCGGATTGCATTTTTTATTTTTTTACTTCATCGATATGTATAGATGACGGTCAGTCTTTCCTTGGCTACGTTTTTTCGACAAATTCTTCTTTCGCATTAGATTGTTTTCAGCGTCACGTGCACATCCGTCACAGGAGGGATTATGATAAACAGAAGGCAGTTGTTAGTGGTGTAAGCATCATTAATACGGGAAACGCACGAGTACGCGAACGTCGCGAATGCATCTCAGAGTCTTAGGTAACCTATGTTCAAGTGCGGTTTACAATCAAGGGCAGCTTACGTCAATTATTATTAACACGATTTCGTGCGGCTTACAAACGAGTCATTACGGCAGGCACATAATCGACTGCTGGAAAAAGCAAAGTAGAACGTTGCGAATCAACGAAAACATAAATTTTACAAACGATGACGTCCTGAAATACGATATAGGGGCCCTCCAGTAAAAATTTCCCCGGGCCCCTCTAGCCTTTAATCTGGCTCTTCAAGCAAGTATTTCTAGAAAAATAAAGTCAGAATTTGTGGTTTCGTTAACGACCATGGCAATGTTTCATTGGAAAGAAGTACCACGCTTGGAGAATCTGCAGATGGCCTATTGCAATGGTGGGCAAACTGCAGCTCGCCTACATGTTTTGTGTGGCTCTTCTAACTGAATAGCAATATCTTAAATTGATAGCGAATTGTCGCCTCGTATTCAATGTTTGCTTCATTTATCAACGTATTTACACGAATTCGCAATGTTAGTTGCCAAGTAGTCTACGTGATGTGATTTATGTCGTTTTTCGTAAAACTTCCATTCTTTATTGAGTTGTATTTGACATTCTGAACTAATTTTGCGGCTCGCTGGTGTTTTGGTTTTCTGCAAATGTCTGTTCCATTGTGAGCAAGTTCGCCCATCCCTGGCGTATTGTTCAAACCAGGGTTGGGCAAACTACGGTCCGCGACCGCATTTTGTGCGGTCCACAAAGCAGCCACACGTACGTAGATACTGCAGCACATATTTTGAATCTATGTTAAAGTAATGTTAGCGATTAGATCAAAATTCCCCAGATTTTATTCTATCTATGTGTACTACAGTGTCAATGTGAAATGAAACAATGCAAAGTTATAATAATATTATCATTAATTCATGTTCTGAAACGTAAATTGCAACTGAAGTAGACAAATGTAATATATAAGGCCCCAAGTAGCAATAAAGTTTTCAGTGTGGTCCTCCGTATCTAAATGTTTGCCCATACCTTGGTGAAAAGTATCGTAATTACCTGGCTATTGCTCCCAACAAAGCACATTATTGTACCTGTTGCCGCAATATGGGCGTCGGAAGGATTTTTTCCAGGGAGGCCGATTGTGAAATTTTTCCAGGGTAGTAGTCAAAAAGATTTTCCCAGAAGGAGCCAAAAGTGGTGAAATTTCAGTTTACCCACTCTATAATAAGAAAACAACTTTTTATACGAAGAATGTAATAGGAAAATATCAAATTTTAAAATCCAGGGGGGACTTGGCCCTCCTGGCTCCCCTTCCGACGCCCATGAACATAGGGCATTGTATTTGGGAGGTATGAAGGGTAAAGCGTTTTGTTAACGTCCATTTGTATTGCATCGTCAGCAATTTTGAAAAACATAAGCAAAATGTCGATGTTGCCCTCCCCTGGAAAAATTTCTGCGGACGCCCATGATTCCGACTACGACGGAGAGACTTGCGACACTGAGGGGGTGGGAATTCATTCAAGGCACTCAGGCGGTCAGGATCCGGTTTAACAATGCCATTTCCCACAACGTAACCGAGAATTTGTATGCGACAGAGCGGCGATGGTTTTGTTCTCATTTGAGGTAAAGTTGTTCCGACAAATCGCCACAAGAAACGCATTAACCTAAAATCGTGCTCTTCGCGGCTTCGCCAAGCCAAAGTAACGTTATCCAAATAGGCAAATGTGTCCACGAGCTTTTCCTCCTCTATGAATTGCGTTATTCGACGTTGGAAAGTCACAACACCATTTTTCACCAAAGGTAATGCGCGTGAATTCATACAGTTCGCTGTTGGCCTTAAATGCGTTGTATTTACTTTTAAAAGCTGCTATTTTGATCAGGTGGTAAGCGCTGCACAAATCAGAAGTAGAAAAAACACTATACTTCGCAAGTTCTTTCACCAGATCGTCGATACGGGGTAACGGATAAGCATCCAATTCGGTATAAATGTTAATAGTTTGAGAATAGTCGACACACACTTGCTTATTATCGCTTTTTATGACGATCAGTCTCATCTTTAACGACAAGTACCTGGGTGATGAACTAGGTCGGATTACATCATCAGCAAGAAGCTTTTCAACGGATTCTTCATAAAATCCTCGGTCTTCTTCACTGAAACGCCTGGACTTCGTTGCAATATGCTTAATACCAGGAGACAGGCAGGTTCGTAAATAGACGCATTTCTTCAACTGACGAAGCATTAACTGCGCAACTGTCCTTGTTTGAAACAACCAAATCAGCAGCGGTTCCTCCGAATTCGAAAATCAAACGCTGATGATGACATTGAAAGTCGAGTCCTAGGATGACGTCGCAACAGAGGGAGTCTACAAGATTCAACTTAGTTGACGGGTAAGTAACTCCGTTTACAGTCACGTCAGCCAGGCAGAATCCATCTTATTTTACTTTTACCGATGACGTTGCTATTTGGACTTTATGGGACAATCGGTAAATGTCCAATGAAAGTGTGTCGTTCGCCGAAGAACTGATGTAACTTTCAGAACGGTCAGAGTCGGTCAAAGCAGTAAAACGCTTACCGCCAATCACTACTGGCAACGATGCTGTGAACAGGCTTCCAGGACAAGCGGCAGACATGTTAAGAGTAGGGGAGCTCTCAGTATAAGCAGCGGACGACCGGCTTGCGGCTTGGCTGGTTTATAACTGCGCGAGACCTGCGACTGACACACACGTGAAAAGCGACCTCTTTTGCCACAGACTGCAATAACAGACTGCATCACGAGCAGGACAGCGGTGACACTCATGGAAGGTTTTACCACAAAAACAGTACTCTTTCCGCTTGGTAACAGAGCAGGAACTTTGCTCGTCATCGAGCACACTAGGAGCCTCGGTCATTGCAAC
>JGI24159J19872_10013095_pt1 | contig 10801 bp, 9 predicted proteins | sample Ectturendosymbi4_FD_19872 | JGI IMG/M metagenome (IMG submission 19872)
AAACAGACAATACAGAACGTAGTACAAGACATTGAAGCCGGCGAAATCACAGGGTTACAGACACTTTTTGCAACTGTATTGAAGACAGAACCACAGAGTTACAGGCACATTCTTAACACTATTGTTAGCTAACACGTAACACTTGTTACAGCACTACTGCGGAGTAGGGCGCTAATTCCTAGCTTGGTATAATGAGTCGTCTGTGTTGTGTAGGCTACTTGTTTATCTCTATTGCTTTTTGATATCTTGCACGCTATTGCTGATCTTAACAGAGCTTCTCATTGCTGCAGTGATTACTCTGAAGTCTTTGCAGTGTCAACTGTTATGATGTTGTGAGCCAAAGGTGAATCATAAGCTAACTTGGATTGGATTGGACTTTGAAATAAAACTGCTTGGATTTGGATTTGAAAAATATAAATCCATTCATCTATGGAAAAGACCCAAAATAAAAGTATGAAGCCGACTGCCATGATCATGATATGTAAATACTACATTAAACCACGATAATGTGTTCAATGTTTTGTGCGCTTCTGGCCCCTCAGTTAAAAGCAAAATCTTAACTCCACTTCCCTGCTAGGTGGGAATATTTGATCCTTAAAATGTAGCATAACATCACTAGGAAACACAGTTTGCACCAATATTAATCATCACTAAAGCAAAAAATTTCATTTCTTTTTGTGCAAACAAACTGGGTTTGACAATCAGATGTTTGGAGATTTTGTAAAAATGACTCTGACTCGAGTCTCGAGTCTTTGATTGTGACTCGAGTCACTCGTTGAAAAACGTGACTCTAGTCGAGTCTTCGCAGCATCGTTTCTTAAAGTGACTCGAGTCGAGTTAAGTCACCAAAAATCGTGAGTCGAATCGAATCATTGACTCAAGTCACACTATCACTGATTTTGACCAAAGTTATGATAAAGGCTTTGGTATTGACTACTTCACCGCTGATTTTGTTTGACTCCAGTCCAAACTGAATCAAGCTGTGAATCTCACGACTTGAAAATATTTGAGCATAGGAATAGCGTCAAGAGGAAGGCCACTGATACTAGTTAATTTTAAAAAGTTAATAACTTGAAATCGATGGTTTTTTTAATGTATTTGAAGATTTTGACTCAAGGGTATCGCTGTCTATCAGTATTCCGACAACACACCATTGCTGCTTTTCGTTTTACTACTTTTTTTGAAACATGAAGTGCAACACGTGAAATGACGCGCTAAGTACCATAACAACCGCTTCTGTTGCAAGTTTCTGTTTTTCGCTTCCAAAAGGTACAGTAATGACGTGGGTGGCGTGCACTGCAAGAGAATGCTGGTAGTCAAGTGAAGTCATGTTTACGCTGCAAGTACACAACAAACAATACATTTCAATTAACAAAACTTAAACAAATAGTACGGGCTTGGGGAAAGTCGGCCACAGCAGTCACTTTAAGTTTAATCAAGCCCAGCTTAGGTAGGCTAGTAAGTAGTAGGTAAAAATGACACAAGACAATCCAAGACTTTCATTCTGTGATTAAGGCTATATAAAATGATTTGATTTTAAATTATTTAGGCTTGCTTCTACTAGTTTGATATTTTTTTGCGTTGTTCAGGTTCGTGATAATGCATCGACCACATCCTTGTACAGTAGCTCAGATTTGCTTGACTACGTAGCCCAGGGGTCACCAACCTTTTTGAAACTACGAGCTACTTCTTGCGTACCGATTAATGCGAAGGGCTACTAGTTTGACACACACTTCTGAAATAAAAATTTTGCTCAATTTACCGTTAATTATTTTGGTATTGATATTTGTTAATGTGAAGACATTGATCCATGATGATATTATTTTTAGAACAGGCCCGTGGGCGACCTACATGGTTGGTCCTTGCGGGCGACCTGGTGCCCGCAGGCACCACGTTGGTGACCCCTGACGTAGCCTGTTTCACCAGGCTTGCTAACCTACGTAATTACGGCAATACTTATACTGTGGGCGTGGGTTAAGATTCTAATAGCCTACAGTAGAGCAGATGCTCGCACTGTATAAGTCATTGTTGTTGATTGATTAAGACAACCTATAATGATTGACTGCAGTATTTTATTATTTTGTTACATACTTGACTTAGACTAGTCATTTTTATTTTATGGATTGATAAATCTAATCTTGTATCAATGATGGAGTCTTGTCTCGAGACGAGTGTTGAGACCCATTTTTGCGAGTCTCTGTCTGGAAGGTTTCAGGTCTTGATCACAAGCCTACCTATTGCCTTGAGACTTTGAATACTGCAATGATATGGCTTAGGGAAACTTTTGCAATTCAAAGTATTTTTTTTCTGCTGTATCTGCTGGTAAAAACAACAAAAGCAGGTAGTAAAATGCCAGAAATTTTAAAAATCTGAACTTCGAAGTGGTGATGACATCTTTTTTAATTAAAAAAAAATTTGGTAGTGTCTATTTTACCGCCAATATTCTGGCAGCAACAACAGATCGGCTGGAGCAATTGTGCCACCAGTTGAACATTCGGTCTCATGGCATGACACAGTTCGAATAAAAAGGTCAGTTTATCATGCAATCAGCATGCAGCTCGTAGCATAGTGGTTATGCTTCACGTCTGGTATGCCATTGCTTTTTGGTTCGACTCTCACCTTTTTTTACTTTCTTCAAAACTTCCAAACTTTTCTCTGAGGTGTTAGGTGTAGTGTTCAGTTAGCGTTTGTGTTATGGTTAGCGCTCGGGTTTAGGGTTACAGTTAGGGTTTAGGGATAGTGTTAAGATTAGGGGTTAGCATTAGGGTTTAGGATTAGGGGTTAGCATTAGGTTCAGGGGTTAGGGTTAGCTTTAGGGTTTATCTTTTGTGTTTACTTCATTTCTGCCAAGCTTGTTGCCGCTGGCATCTTGGTGGCAAAATAGACACTGCCAAAAATTTTTGTATAATCCATAAATTTTCAAGTCTCGGTCTTGAATTTTTTTCCAGGTCTCAATCTTGAAGATTAGGTCTTGACTACATCTCTATCTTGCATGTTTGATATATGTTTGCATTTATAATAAATATGATCTTAAAAGTCATAAGCAGTAACCCTAAACATCTATAATTACTTTTGATTTTCTTCCTTTGATCTAAAGCTATAGTTATGTCTCAACCTATGAATGTAAATACCATGATGATAATTAGTCTTGATTTTGACAGTGCTTAGACAGAATTGCCTTCACTTATTTTTGGCAAGACAAACTCATATGAACTATTCTTTTAATTGCTTATTTGATATGAGGTAAATTTTTGGCTGGCACATTTTTGACATCTGTTAATGTTTAGTTTAGGATACTTTCACTGCCGTTTGCATGAACCTTAGTCTTTGTTGTGTGTGAATTGACAAAGAAAATGGCTTTTTTTGGGATAACGGGACTAGGATATCAAGACGCAATAAAGTCTAACCTTGAAACACCACCACGTCCAGTCACCTGTTCTGCCAGTACAGGTATGTTTAGGCATACATATTGCATAACACAGAAATCAAAATAGTTTTGCAAAGAGGTAGAACCAGTGTTCATTGTTTTGCAAAACAACTAACCTTAACCTCAGTCTTTGATGTAATCCTGCACTACCTCCTAACATTGCCAAGTATTGCAGTTCCTAATGCAAAAACAAACTGGTTGGTAAAGCTACCGAATGTAATAATTTCATATAACATGATGTTTTCTATGACATTTATCATATGCAGCTCCTGATGTGTTGTTTTTGTGTTTCCTCCTTTTCAGTGTTGTCTGTACCTACCAACTAAGACCTTATCTTGTGATGTGTTGTGATTAATGTGTTCTCATCTGTCTTTGTCCCCTTTCTTTGCTGTTGTTCTTTTTTTGTTTATAATGATGTTATTTTGTATCTTTTTTTGTATTGCATATGTTATGTTTTTGTATATTTTATGTTATTATGCATTGCATTCATGATTGTATTTCTGTCAAATACGAAAAACAAAGTTTGTACACTTTATAACCTACGGTGTATCAAAAGTGTCAAAAAAAACTAGATAAATTCATGCTTTCATAATATTATCATTCGCTGATATTGAAAATTCATGTTTTTTAACAGTTGTATTAATTGCGTGCTGTACTATGGAACCTAAAATAGATCCTACGTAAATCATGCTATTATTTTTGAGTTTTTACAACCTTTATAATTTCAAAACTATTCTTAATACCAATGTCAAATAGGCTCGTTCTTGTTTATGAAACATTTCATAAAAATCTCCTTTGTTTTTTGTTAAGCTTTATATAGTTTTCAAGATTTTGATGTGGTTTTGAAGTTTTCAACTCATTTTCAACCTTTGCTTCAAATTTTATTGTTTTAAATTTTTCAACTTATTGAAAATGTCTGGAAAAAATATCTAGAAATGTAAACATTTTATATTATTTGACTTTACATGCCATGCAGCTTAAAGTTATTGTTTTTAATATGATTTGTGGCATTTTGTTTTGCTTTCATCAGAATTAAGTATAATTTCAGTTGTGATATTTTAACTTATTAGCTTCATGTTTGACCTCGTAATGAGCACGTAATCATGGCATCAAAAGGCCATATCTGCTAATTGTGGAACAATTACGCACATTCTGCTTTAATCGCCTCCATATTGCCTATAGCAACATCTATCAAAATTTGCTTTATATATCCAAGAACATAAGTGTTAGCATACATCAAGTAGTTCAACTTGTCAGGACATTTGATGCCTGGATTAGAAAAAATTTGTGTGCTTTTTTCAATGATATCCACCTTCATTTATTTTTTCTCCAGTCATTTCAAAATGTCTGATGCTTTCTGCAAATCTCCATTTTTCTTCCCTGTATGTAATCTTTGTAATGCTTCTGTATGACAATGACTGAAGGCAGTAGTTGCAGGTACATTGTTTCAATGTTCCTTCACCTTCAGTATTGCCTGTGCTTACTGTATAACACCTACACTAAGCATGGGTGTCAGAAGGATTTCTTCCAGGGGGCCAATAGTGTGAAATTTCATTTTACCCACCTGAATGTAATAGAAAAATATTTTTATACCGAACCATTAATAAAAAAATATCAAATTTAAAAATCTAGGGGTATGCTTGGCTCTTCCCTGCTCTCCCCTTTCTGACTCCCATGACACTAAGATGTGCTACGACTCAACATTTCTGTATTTTTGTGTTCTTTTTATAACCCAGGTTTTGATATGGACCATGTCTCCAAATCAAATATGTAAATAAATTAAAAAAATTGCCAGTACACAGTCTTGTTTGACAATGCTATGTTCAAATTTTAACCTTTTATTCAAAGCATTTTAATCATTATTTACGACATTATCTTTATCTAACTTTTTGTCCTCTCACATGTCTCACTCATCATTTTTGTTCCACTAAGCAATACTTCTGCATAGCGCTGAGTTATTGCAGTGCAGGTAGTTGCTGGCGCTTTGTTTCAGTGTCTGTTNCTCTTCATTACAANCCATGTGTACCAACTAGCATCTACCCTGTGATGTGGTTTGACTAAGCATATCTGTGTTTTTGGACTAACGCCTGTGATAAAGATCATTAGTGCGAGCCAAGCGCATTAATAAAATCATAAAAATAAGTTCCAATTCATTTTGTAAATGACCTCACTAGTCTAATCTAAAATTACTTTTGCCTGAAACAGTCAAGACTTAATTGTTCTAGAGACCAATGACAACTTAGAAAACTGCAGTAATTCACCTAATCTAAGCGTGTCATAATCTTCATGATTTTGTTAAGGACAAACGAAATTTTATCTGTTGTTAAAAACACAATTTCAATTACAATTTTGTTGTGTTTCATCACAGAACATTAATGACAATCCTAAAAAATTATACGCATTTTGTGCTGTGTGCAATTTGCACAAAAATGCTGAGTAAGGAGTATCATGAACGAATGCTGAGATGAATATATTTTTGCTGGTTATTTTATCTAGAAAACGTAGCTCTTTTTTGCTTCATTATGTTTGTCTTGGTAATTGAATGTCAGATCAGTAATTGCGTGCTAGTTGAAAATACAATTGGTGAAAGCAATTAAGGTATTAGCAAAACACAATGTCTATTAAGTTCACATTGTTCATTAAATCAAATGCAGATATATCTTATTCAACATAAACTTTTATTTTCACTTATAATTTTGTCATTGTACAGTTGCTTGCTGCAGTATGGTGAACTGCTTATGATTTCATAGAAAGTAACCTGTATTTATTACAAATTCTTATCAGTCTTGTTGCAAACATAAATATTTTAGGGCTTGTCGCTTGTTGCTTCTCTGCGTAAAAACTGTTTTGGAAACTGGTGATGTTTATTTATTACAGCTCCTTAACTAACTGCACCCTTAGTATTCAAATATATTTATTAACTTTTCTTTGTTTGCTGGAAAAATTTGATCTTCAATAAGTACATAGACAGTTTATGTTTACTTTTCATACATTGCATGCAGTGGTGTGTTTAAGGGGAGGTGAGCAAGGCACTTGCCTCAGGCCCCCCCTCAAGCTGTTTTGCATGCAAATTTGTCTAATTTTTCATGAAAAACTTATTATCCACTCATATAATATACTCCGAAGCAAATCATAACCAAGTACTCTGCTTTTAAAGGGCCCTGAACAGCCAGTGGTGGAGGAACCATTTTCCACACCCTTAGCATTCAAACATATTTATTAACTTTTCTTTCTTTGCTGGATAAATTTGATATTCAATAAGTATATAGACAGTTTATTTTTGCTTTTCAAACGTTGCATGTATGTAGTTTTAATGCTGCAATATGCTAATATGCTATGTTTTGTGAATAAAATCAATGTCTTTTCATTCACTATCACCATGCTGTATTGCTGGTTCAATTTCCTGTGATATTGTTAAACCCAATGCTGCCACCCATACATTAGTGTCAGTTCAGAATTATGAGTTCAGCATTTTCAAACTTTGACACTGTGGTTTTGTGACTGGATATTGCAAAAATTCAGCATTATATGTATACAAGAAAAGGAAAGTTTCCCACATTTGCAGTTATTGGGAATTTTCTCTGAGAAACTGAGAAAAACTTTATATCAGGAAGATCAGGGCTGGGGGTTATTTTGTATGATTTGTCCTCATCAAGCCAGAGGCGACAGGTTTATGAAATTATTTTTTGAAAAGAAATGCAAAAACGTTTGATGTGAAACTAAGTGTGTTCACTTTTTGCAGAACTTTCACTTTTTTCCCAAAGCCTTGAAATCATTTACTTCCCCGTCAAAGTTTCAGCTGCCAAGGTTCTGTCTAACTGAGCATTATTTGAAGATCTCTATCTAAAAGTACTATGTTTGTTATAGAACAAATATATATTGGTCATTTTCAACAAGCACACGCAATCTGATCGTGCTCTTTGTTTCGCGTTGTTTTAAATCATTTGCTTAATTTAGGATCATCTGAACCAGAAGAACGACCAGTCAAACTGCCTCCAATTCCAAACACTGGCAGAGTCGTTGACCACTTTAATAACTTCACTAATCCTGAATTGGGAAACGAACGCAGCTATTCAAAACATATAACCCTGCTTAAAAAGCACGTGCGTTCACGATATGGTGAGTCTTTTCCGTACTGTGGTATTAGTTTGTTGCCGCATAACGTGTGCTTGTTAGAATTCTATGAGATAATTTCCACTCTCTGCGTCTCTCGTGTCAGTTTTTTCTGATTTGCAAAGATTCACGAAGAAGAGTTTTTCTTGAATGTGAAGTTTCACTCGGGACTGTCGATGGCAGGGTTTGCGCCTCATGTAGGCCGGTGCAAGCGATTTTCATGTTCAAGACGTATTGCAGCGAGTAACTTTGTGTAAAAGGTGGATCGATCTCCTTACCTCTCTATTGGAAATAACAGTAATCTGTCGCTGAAAAACAGCGAGATGTTACGCGATGATCTGATGACCTATGAAAAATGGTCTTTACTGTCTTAAAATGATCTGATGCACTGGCTGTAGCATGAATTAAGCCTTTGTCTTAAGCTGGGTTGCTGCTAGACTTTACTGTACCAATGATATTTCCCTCATGTGGAGCACAAGTAAAAGATAGACGTAATATTTAGTTACTATGTTTTTTTGTTTTTTTTCACTGCAATGTCATCCGCATTTGATGTGAACTTCAATCGAATATGTTGTTGAAGCGATATGAAATATGTCTGGCACTACAGATGTGGCAAGCAGTTTTAATTAATTACAAATTAATATGTTACTTTTTCAGATCCAAATGAGCTTTACTGCGTTCCTTTGACTGACTCCAACAAATATGGCTGGTGGATTCCAAAGAACCAGGTTCGAGTACAAACTGCCTTGCCGTGGTCCCACACACCTCGGTTTGTCCACCGCAGCAGCGAGATGACCAGGTGCATTGTCTAATCTTTGGTACTATCACCATCCAGACATGTGTCTTCAGATTCTAACGAGCCTCAATTAGACAGTCATATTACTGTGAGTGAAATGGGGACAAAAATTTTAGCTGAAAGCAGCGATTTTCAAATGAGCAGACACGAATGATATGTTGTGCGGTGTTTTATTGCGTTTGCAAACTAATTATCTTTAAAAAAAACGATTTGTGAACTGGTGAACTTTATTTTCAAACTCGCAAGATCTAATGATTTCAATCAGTCATTATAAAACTACCAGCAACTTAATGTCGGAGTTAAAAGTGTTGTATGGTGGGTTATGCCATAACACTACCATTGCTAACCTTTCGTGATTTTTTTTCTCCCCAGATTCGTCGATGCCATGGCTTTGACCAACAGAGAATTTTCATTGTTTTAATTGCGACTGATTACATTTTGCTGCTTGACGCTGCCTGCAAAAGCCATGCTTGCCTATCAAATACAATCGATTTGTATCTTCTTTGATTTCACACTTATTTTCAAATATATTTTTTCTGGCACCCAGTGCTGCTTTAGGTAAGCCACTGTCTGTTTCTTGGTTTTAATGCTTGGCTTTTGGTGCACTGTGTCGAATCAGTGGTCCTGTACGCATTTACACTGCACTGGAGTTAGTCGTTCGCTGATCGCTTGAACGAATTTGCTGTTTTTCACGTCACTCATCTCAACGCGATACCAACTTGGTTGGTTTCATTGCCATCGTTTGACTTTGTTTGATACCGAGGGAGAGTCGCTACAGACAGTAGTGTAGGAGGCGGGGGTGCGGGGGTGCAAGCAGACCCCCAAAAGGTTTGATTTGGTNAAAATCCGGGAAAAAGATCTGTAAATCCGGGAAAATCTGGGCAAACTCCCTGAAAATACGGGCCAAAATGGCGCCCAACGTGCTTTGATTTAAAAAAAATGGCGCCCAACGTGTGCAGAATCACATGAAAACCTTTTTTTGTTTTTTTTTGTAGGTCATCCCAAAAACGGTCTTCATGAGAAAATATTCGCACAAAAAGTTTTTCGGGCAAGTTTGCGAAAATTCAGGCAAAAATCCTTCGCATCCTCAAAAATTTGCTTGCCCATACACCTATGGCTACAGATACCTGGCCTGTCCCTTCTATTCAAGTTTTTCGGGTGGTGCTTACTTGTGCGGCAGCATCAGTAAACGGTACTTTTCGCTTTGCAGCTATCCACAGCTTCACTTCCTTGAAAGCGCAAACCCCAACCCGAATGTCTTCTTGAAGTTTTCTGCTTTCCGTAAAAAATGCGTATAGTTTAAACAGATAAACCATTTGTAAAGCGTACTTCCGGATTAGTCAGGTACGCTTTTTCAGTGTTGCATCGGTGGGCCTCAACATCAGGAAACCAGAGAATTGCGAGTTTGGGAAAAAGTCGTGGAGTAGCCTAAACTTGCACGATTTTTACAATGAAATGTAGTTGTCGTTTATGTTGCTTTCTTTAAAAATAATTTTGCACACTTTTAAAAGCATGAACTGAATTCCGCACTCATCTGAGCGTAATTCTTTCTGCGTACCAGGCTCTGTTTTTCACTGAGATTTCTCAGTGATGCTTTGAACCTCATAGCTTGTGTTGCTGAAAATTAGACTATGGTCATTTCCACCAAATCTTTTTAGTGTAGAAATTTGATTTCTTGTGTGTGATAGAATGTAATAAACAACAATTGTTGATGGCAAGTATCACTTAGTCAAGTAAAACGAATCTAAGGAAAGCGTGTGATGCAAAGCAAGTATGTTTGAAAGCACAACCATCAAGGATTAGATTTAGAATCGCAGACATGCATTTGATGAAGACATGCCTGAGCGTATTAGACGAGCTTTAAGCAGAATCCCACCCGATAATCAGCCTACAAATTTGTTTCAAATGCTAATATTTGACTTTAGTTGAACAAATGCTGCCACCTTAACTGGACATTGTGGAAAGAAATTTTAATAATTTGTACGCTCTGGTGCAGGGGTGGCCAAGCTACGGCCCGCGGGCTGCATCCGGCCCTCCGACCCAGGGCCGGCCTTAAGCCGATGCAGCTGCATTGGACCCCGCGCCATGGTGTTTGGGTAGATTTTTTCATTTTTGCCAGATACACCTTGCGCTTGAGAATTCAGTAGAAACGCTATATAAATTTTATTGTTAACAAAGAACGCTCTCGTCAGAACCAGCAAATTTCCTCTCGAACGTCAGCAAACGTGCTCAATTCTCGTGTTAGCACTGCACTGTACATCTGCGCTCTACCACGATCGTAACACGATGACGTCATAAAATCACTGTTCAGAGGGGCCCCGCGCCTAGGTCTTGCATTGGGCCCCGCACCTGCTAGGGCCGGCCCTGTTCGGACCAGTTTAATCCGGCCCGCCAAATATCTTGCACATTTTTAAAGCACCACGTTTCCGACTGTGGACAGCATTCGCTGCTGCCTGTCATATAAA
>JGI24159J19872_10013097_pt1 | contig 10800 bp, 6 predicted proteins | sample Ectturendosymbi4_FD_19872 | JGI IMG/M metagenome (IMG submission 19872)
CAACCACTGTCTGAGAGAAAAGGTTCACATTTGGCTAGGAAGTTTGCATGCAGCTGATTTCATTTATTGCCTTTGTGATGACTGTTTTTTCGTTTGTTTGTCAGAAAATGTTGCGTGTGTACATGTTGGAAAAAGTGAAGACCATTTTTTATTTTTCTTGGTCGTTCATCAAAAATGGTTGATGAAACGTTTTTCGGTAAAAATGGACGCATTTTAGGAAAATTTACAAAGGGCGCCTAAGTTTCTTTTGATCTTGACAGCACTTTTTGGAAACCAGCCGACTTACAAAAATCTTAGAGGGAATACTGCTCATGGCTACGAGCGTTTGTACCAATTTTCCAGTGGAAAAATAATGAGGAGGTGATTTACAATGGTTCCAATCATCCCGACGTACCAGGGGTGAAACGCTACAGACAAGAAATGAAGAAACGATGTAATTAATTTCTTCGCTTTTTCTAATAAAATCAGGGAATGAGAGGTGCCGATTTACTCTCCAGATTTGCTAGTCAGTAGAGACCGCAATTAAAATGTGGTTGGTTCTGGCCCTCATGTTTGAACTTTGATAAAAATGGCGGCCATACGAGACTGCATGCTGCGGCTGTATGCGGCCTGAAGTAGGATCTACTTGATTTTACAAGGTCAGTTGTAGTTGAACTGCTGAAAACATGCATAGCGTGTTTTTAAGGCCCAGTGGGAAAAGAATGTCAACACAAAACCTGGGTTACATCACCGTTAGTAAGCAGGAATGCAGGTACGATGTGATGCATGTGGCAAAAAACCTTCACAAAATTCTACGACTGTAATGTTAAGTTGAGTGAAAAACTCTTTTTAGGTTTTCACAAACAGTAATGTTCATTTTTACGTTTGTACAGTCCAGTGTGCTTGTTCTCATTGAATCTACTTACTTTCATAAATTTTCTGACTATGATTTCAGTAAAGCATTTACATTGCAAAAAATTCTCGTACGGATGTGGATTCTGATACCGGGTTGGACCACTGTTCCAAAAATGGAACAAAAACGTTCACCTCAAATAATTTCTTTGCAGATTGCACCAAACACTTGCAAAATGCATCATTATATTCGCTGGTGTTTCTACTTTTGATAAATGTAGCATTTGCCATAAAGTTGTTTTATGCTGAGTCAGCATTACTGAGCAAATGGACGCCACTCAAATGTGTTAAGCAGCTGGTAGAAAAAGAGAAATTTTTTGAAACAAAATTTTGAAAAGCATGCTTGCATTAACATGAACTATCATACAAATCAAAACTGAGATAATACAATGACGTGGAAACGAGCATTGGCCATGTAAAGGTCATGTTCCAAAACTTGAACAATGGTCATTGACGGGTTAAAGTAGCTGAAAATGTTACTGAGCAAAAAACGGTTGCACGTAAGTTGCTTAAACCCTCCGTAGTCATGAAAACATTGAATCAGGGTTTTTTTTAAGAAAAATGTAAGGTACCCGGTATGGACCTGTGGGGACCCCATTTCCCTAATTCTAGGGACCCGATTTTCTCTGATTCTAGATACCTGATGATAATTTTCTCCGATTCTAGGAACCCGATTTTCAATTCTAGGGACCCGAATCGGGTCCCTGAAACACCTTTAAAAAAACTGATTAAATGTTTATTGGCAGAAATTCAGGCAGTCTCAGAACCACTGCGGGTATGTCGCTGCATCTAATGTACAATACAACTAACTCCAGAAGTTGTGTAATGATCAGAAAAAACAGTTGTTCTTTGAATGTTTATGATCTGCTTTGGCCTTCTTTGCCACTTACTTTATTTTCTAAGCATTAGATTTTGGAAAATTGCGCAAAACGTGCTCTTCATCATTACTGAATACTCCTGAAAACGTTATTTAGCGTAAAAAATAAATTCTTTACCAGCGCTTTCCGTACAATATCATTTGAAAACAATTGCGCCAATTATCATTTTCAGATTTTGACAGTGCGAGATCCGTTCGCCAGACTGGTTTCAGCTTACAAATCAAAGTTGCGACCGGATACAATCGGTTTCACGGAATTCTACGGCAACATTTCCAAACGCATCAGCGAGCAGTACCGACACATGAGGCGAAANAACAGCACTGAGAAAGCTAAAAGCGATGACGGTCTGGCAACNTTTGAAGACTTCATCAACTTTCTGCTCCATTCCAATGAGAGTGCAGTCCACGATTATCATTGGGCCACTTACAAGGAAATTTGTCACCCGTGCTGGTTCAANTACAACTTCATCGCCAAGTTTGAGACCTTNAAAGAGGATATGCTCTATCTGGAACATGTGCTGAACTTGACAGAAACGCATCGGCAGATATTTTTCAAACAGTCCGGATTCAACACGCACTCAGACGTCGTGAGAGAGCACTTTGCCAAAGTTCCCTGTGACATTTCAAGGAAACTCTACGAGAAATACAAAGAAGACTTTGAGGTGTTCGGTTACAGTCGTCCGGAATGGATCTGTTGAGATTCGTGATGATTTCTTCGGCTGTACTCGAATCTGTGGGAAGTGTTTCGTGAGTACGTGGTTGACCGCCGTCTGTTTCTGGCCGTCAAATCACTGTGTTCTTGCTAAGAACTGTGTTTCCCTGTCAGGGGAGTTGCATCACAACCCTCCCCCATTGGTGCTGGACTTCGGTAAAGGTGTGCATGTCACCACTCTTTCATGATCTATATGAATTGGATAGACAGTCACAGGCGAGTCGACGAGGGCGTCATAGTTGGAAGTTCTACGATCAAGCGTTTGTTTTTAGCAGACGTTTTGGTGCCACTGAACTTGCATCTTGTGAATAGGGTTTTCAGCATGCACTTGGTCGGTTTTCAGCTACGTGTGATCAAACCGGAATTACGATCAGCACTAAAAATACCTAGGCATTATGTCTCCCTAGAAACCCAGATCAGTATTCGTTAGCGGCAACCACTAATGTCCTGCAGCAGGTCGAGAGTTTAATGTACCTCGAGGTGGTATTCACGAGTTATGGAAGGCAGAATGAAAATACTGATCCGCGGGTTGGTAAAGCAAACGCCGTTCTGCGTGAATTTTATATTTCCGTGATCACAAAGCAGGAGATATCAACCATCACAAAGCTTTCNGTTTTTAAATTGCTTTTTTTCCCNTCTTCATGTATGGTCATGAAGCTTTAGCAATGATTGAAAGAGTGCCGTCTNAAGTGAAACAGCGGTGATGAGATTTTTTCAGAGTTCACAACGTGACACTTCGCAAGAAAGTGCACAGTTGTGAAAGTTGTAAGGCTTTGAGTTTCAAGCCACTTCTCCGAACAGAAAGATCTCAGTTACGATGGTTGCACCATGTGTCCAGAATGCCCCATGAAAAACCGGCGAGGCGAATCCTGCTGGCTACACCATAAGTCGACCGAGGACCAGGTGACAGCTCCGCCTTGGCTTGATCCTGTCGAGGTGCGGAGCTATCAGGTGTTCAAAAACCGTGAGGTATTACGAGTCCTTCTAGTGCTGCTGTCCCGCGACCCTCCTAAGAGGAACAACTGGTGCAAAAAATAAAAAGAAGAAATGACTGCAATCAGTTTCGAGGCCTTGCACTGCTTGATGTAGCTCATGAAAAGTTGGGGAAACACTGCGTTACGAATAAGACAACCAATCGAAGAAGAAACGTGTTACATTTTGTGGTTTCGTTTTGTTTTGTCAGGAGTTCAAAAAGGATGCAGATGACTTATTATATTGCAGCTTATGCTCTCGCTGTGAGCGAATGAAATGTTTGCTACGAAGCGGGGGTTCCCCCTTGCACAGCAAATTTACTTCGTATGTATGGTATCTGCAGTAAAAGTTGTGTGTTATGTTCACGGAAATGTATGCATCTTTTGTTGAAATATCTTGGAAGTATAAGTGTTACATTTTAATTACGCCTGCAATTTGCGACAAACAAATCGCTTTTTATTAAGCGGAAACTTGTCACAGTTGTTTTTATTTATTCACATGTGTATGCCTGTATCTTTTCAAAGTTTGTACACCAGTTCGTACATCAAGAAACCATCTATTTGAATAGGAGTTGACGTCGACTGATCAGTAGGCGAAATACGTACTCAGTAAAATTCATAGTGTCTGATTCATATCTGTGAATCATAAATTTGCTGGACATACACAATATTGTGTCTTGTATTACTCATCACGCATGTTTTATGCGTCACTCAAACAAACGATGTATTCGAATTAGGATGGTCACAACCCTTTCAATCTGCTTTGTCAAAACTGTTCGAATAAAATTTAAACTTTTCAAATTGTTTGACAAACAGATAGTGGGAGTTTTGCTTGAAAAGATCTACTTAAACTCAGTTTAAATTAGATCCAAATCATGTCAAAACCCTTCCAAAGTTAAAAGATTTTATAATTCAACATGCACACAGCAACTGCAAAGAATAAAAAATTTAGTTTTGTAGATGATCCAGAAATAACCTGCGCATGGTTGTGGATTAGTTTTGCTGTTCCTTCTTTCGTAATTAGCATCGACCTTTTTCGATATCAAAACATCGTAAATTTTTTTCCATTATCGTGCATAGAACAATGAGAAGGAGACAACAGTGCTGTGGATCCGGAACTCAAATTTCAGGCTCCAGCTCCAGGCATCTAAAGTTCTTGTCTCCAATTCCGGCTCCACCATCCGAAATGTTTGGCTCCGGCTTCAGAATGATATGGTCCATTGAAAACTGAAAACGAATGTATTATTTGCACAACTCACATGTCCCGTAAACTATGGTTGCGGAACGGGAACCAAATGTTCGGGCTCCAGCTCCACTATCTAAAAGTTTTTGGCTCCAGCCATCAAAAATTGCTTGGGTTCTGGCTGCTTGGAGTTGCTAACGATGCGAAAAAAGATGCTGCAGACAAGAAATCGATGAGTTGCGAAATTTCCTTGCGATTTGTGGATAAGAAAGACCAATAAAAATCATACGTTGAAAAGATCTTGTTTGTCTTCCAACGACAATAAAAGTAAGCATTGCGTCACGAAAACATTTTTGGGTTAATTGACGGTAATAACAATTATGTTTCTTGTTCAAAGTCAGTGACGTACACACTATTTTGTGCTATTGTGAAAAGTTGTAAAACAAAATGTAGAGCTCTCATATGTCTCATAGTTTTCTACCTGTTCAAAAAGTTTTTAATAAAGTTTGTACACTGTCACGAAGGAGTTGCTAAATTTTTGTAGTTCGCTAAAAACATATACAGATATTTAACTTTAAAAAATCTGATGTTACAGGTGCTTTCCTTGCAGATGAAATAGACATGTTACTCGTGAGCACATTGAATGGACTTTAAAATTTTGATTTTTGACTTTGATTTTGGAGAATGGTTAGCAGGAGGATATATGCAAGGTTAAAGATTCACAATAAAATTAAACCATTTCATCGAGCGTTTGTTTTTGACGCTTTACCACATATGCAAATGTTACATTTCGCTCGATGAAATACTTTCATTTTACTGTAAATCTTTAAACTTGAACACCCTACTGCTTACCACATTGTCGTGCCTTGCAAAAGCGATGGCTACTCAAGTAGCGGCACCTCACTGGTGGATTGCTTCAGGCCTGATGTTTCTTGGTAGAGATTACACGGTTCAAGATTGTTTGAGCCAGGACCGCCCATGGCCCTAAAATCCAGCTCATTAACGGCCCGTGGACCAAGTACATTTTTTTCAATCCGGGCCGCTGAAAATTATACGGTTTACTTACAAATATCAAACAAAAACAATTTGGCTGTGAAAGCGATAGTGATTTGGTACATATAAAAACACCTATTATTTTAAAGTTACTAGTCTCCACAAAAACCAGGTGGTTTTATTGGATTTTCACGCCACCGAAGGTTGTCTTCATTGGCGGGCAATAGCGGGCTGGTAAAATCTAACCGGTAAAAATATCGTTAGCGGCTCGCATATTCAACCTTGACCACTCGCCTAAAAACTAACGATTAATGGGTTGAACCATCTTTGTTTGTTGGCCGTGTTCTTCAAGTTTGTTTACATTACTTAATGACGTACGGGTCACGCATCACAAATTTCCATTGATCTTCAAAAGGTGGTGAAGGTCCATCACAACAACAAGACTTCTGTTATTGACATGTAAGGCTTGAAACAAAACAGCGTGTTTGTATAAATTTTATACTTTCGCTGCACATTTTCTCATTGACAGATCCCTTTTCCTGTCGATTGTTTGGTTGTTTGTTTACTTATTCCTTGTCAATGAAAGTGTTACATAAAGTCAATGAAAGTGTTACATAAAGTCATTGACGCGTTTCTGGATGACTTTTCAAACCTAAGAAAAAACCGGTTGAGGCAATACCATCTTTCGCATATTTTCTAGAAGACCTACCCACAGATTTGATAGGAACCGATTAAACACTTCATAACTTGTACGAATTCAATCGTACCGATCATATTTGGTGCAGATCAGAATGTAATCGAAAGCATCTTATGCTGTAAACGTTGATTTCAAAAGCATCTTTAACACATGCAGTATGCTTTGTAAAGATATTTTCAAATTTCTACTTTCAAGTAAAAAATCAGGCTTTTGAACTAGCTTATTTTGGATTTAACAAACTAATATAACGGTGATATGATCTAGGCCAGAGGTGACAAACAGGTCGATCGGGATCGACAAGTCGATCGCCGAGTCTCAGCTGGCTGATCGCGCCTAGTTTTACATTAAATTGACAAGATACCTGAAAAGAACATTTTTCGGTCACATATAATAACAATGTATTTTTGCCCGCAGACACGAAGTCCATAGCATACAAACACACACATTCTGCACAATGCTGGTTAATAAAAAACAGCGTTTTACAACAGCGTTGGAGGCTGAATCACCAGTGTCAAACGAAATCTCTGACTTCACGCCATATGTGCATGCACAGAGCAACATTCTACATATAAAATACGCTGAGAAAACTGATGATTAGGGCATAGGGCTTGGTGTTTAGGTAAGTGTGCCGGGTTAGGGTTTATGTTACAGTTAGAAAAAGAAATATAATTGAAGTCTAAGATTAACTCCAATATTTTTCACTGGTTTCACTTATTCCGTAGTGTAGCTTGTTATGGGTATCTGACATCTAACCAAAAAGTTTTAATTTACACAACACACATCAAAAAGTAATCGGCAAACTGTATTCCGCTACTCTGGGAAACAAAATAACTGACAAAAAATAATAGGTCAGAAATTTCGCTTGAAACCGGGATACAGAAACTTATTTAACAGAAGGTTTTGTAACGGCGTTGGACGCCGAGCTTCAGGTTTACAGACCCATTCTTAACACTATTTGTTCACTTGGTACAACACTCCTGCAGAGTGGGACGCTAATTCCTAAACTGGTCAAGCCCAGGTAAAGTATGAATGCACTGTGACATGCACACCCTCAAACGAACAAACAATGCAAAGTTCGAGCACTCAGTCACAAAGTAAAATGTGGTTATAGTGTTCAAAGAATAAGGACGAATATAAACAATCCGACTGCGTCAAAGCAGGCAACCATACGTTATTAGACCTTCTGCCACTTTCGAGAAACGAGTACATACTTTTTCTTAATAATGCTTCAAATGTAGGAATGTCACCGGTACATTGAACCTGATGAGTCATGACTACCAACACTCGCTCTCCAGGGCAGGTTGTATAGAGCTCTGCAACCAAAATTATAGGTCACACGCAATCTCTGCATGCATGACTTTCTGAAATACCACCATATTATGCATACATGGGTGTACAAAAGGAAAAAAATGTACATTTTTAACTGCATTTGTACATCGGGAAAAAGAGGCTCGCAGCTTGTTTGCGGCACAATATTGATATCGCAGTTGTCTCCGAATGTCTTTGTCATCTGAGAGCTCAACATTCAGTACAGCTCCCAGAGATTTGTAGTGGTTTAACAGATTTTAGATTTTTACCACCCATTTGTCAGTAATGGTGTGACTGTACTTTTTGTGCTCTTAGCCGCAGTTGAAAATAGTTCCATGCTATTCTGCATAACCCTGACACACAGATTAAAGTTCTCTTCGCAACATTTCCGAAAATGGGAACTTTTCAGTTTTAATCAAGATGCAGAGCGTACAATCAGGACGGAGTAAAAATGAGTATCCTCATACAAACACCTGTTTCCGTACTCAACTAATGTATTCATTGCTTTAGTGTGACAGATGTATAGGCTACTACAATAGAACGCCTGCCTAATTTTCGTCTTGTTTAGAAAATTCGTCTAGCTCTATTCTTCCGGCATATTTTTGAATTTCTATCACAAATGAAGATACCAAACTTGAGGGACAGCCTATGTCAAAGGTAGGGGGTCTTTGAATGCTACCATTTCTGACAAAACGGGTCAGGTGTCTTTGTCTTTGGCACATAACGGATCAGGTGTGTTTGGGGCAAAACGGCTTTTTCTGGCATCCATGAGTTGTGTGAAACGTTTTATAAGCACGTTTAGGGCTCTGAGCTTTCATGGCTTCCACTGGTTGCAAAAGTTAGGGTCTTGTAAAGCGTCATTTGGAACCAAAGTGGTCTAGTAGGTAGGTGCGTTCAACACTTGACCAACACTCATATGACACTATACTAAACCTTTTTCCCAAGCCGTGGTACTGGGATCAACCCAGAAAGACACTAAAACGTGGAACAGTCCTCATGCTAAATTTAGGTAAAAACTATCAGGTTTGGAACCGAAAATGCAACTAAACAACATTTTTTTTAAATGTACTACGTTAATAATGGTGATTCCGCTTTGCCCTAACAAAAATAATCAGAAGGTCGTAGAAGAACAAGCTGTTTGATGTGGAACTAACTCTTATGTCAAGATTTCTCTGATCAGTTTGAAAGTTTAAGTAATTTGCACGATTCAACAGTACCCTAATGTTATAAAGTTTCATGAGGGCAAATTGAGGCTTGTCTAAGAAAAAATAGTACACGAAAATAAATAAAAAATGCCTTACAAATACGAACATTTTAAACTCTCTCCCAAGTTTGACACTTCCAGCATATTTGTGGTGAAATACCAATCATTTACGAAATTTTTGATCAGATACCCTGTCTCAAGATAAATCTTGTAAGGAGATAATTTACCAGTAGGACAAAGAAATATTCCAAGAAGACTTCTTAAAAATGATTGGAATATAAAATTTCATCTTTATTCTTTGAAAGTTTCTGCAGATGTCAAAATTTCTGTGCAATGTTTTGAAAATTTCGGGGGAGCCAAATGCCCCTAAATGCCCAGCCCTGGTTGAGCGCCTGACTAGGATTGTTATTTCTGCTTCTTTAAAATCAAATGTGTTTATTTTAAGCATAGAGAAAAAATATATAATCCTGACATAAATTCACCAAAAAAGTCAGTTTCTCATGATGAAAAAAATACCTCATGAATTGTTTGGACTACTTTTTCTAGGAAACATTAACACTAATTCGAATTTTCTTACATCTTACTAAAAAAGAGGACCTGCACTATGCGAAATGATTTCGTTCATAACTTCATAACCTGATGTGCAAAAACAACCTGGTGATAATTTTGAAATCAGTATTGCAAACCTATGCGAATAACTGTGCGTTCATCGTCATTTAGAAGAGCAAAATTTTTGTTGACATGCTGTGAAGACGAATGAGCAAAAAGAGGAAGAAATGGAAGTTAATTTTTGACAGGTCCAGTGCGCTTTTAAACAATGACTTAAGAAAAATTTTGTTTCATTTGAAATTCCAACGCTACTTAGCGCCACCAGCGGGCCTCACAAGCAGTCCATTGGTTGCCTCAGGCAATTGGTTTATGAAGGAATTTTCGCATATTTGCTATGATTACACACGTGCAGTCCTGTACATTACTCTAACGCTTGATGAAGAATAACTTTCAACAAGGCAGTCCTGTGAAAATGAGTTGATTTGGCATAAACGGAGAAAGAAACAATATGCATTTATTTCACTTTTTTTTCATTCGTTGCTTGTATCGCACAACACAGCAAGACGTTAGAATCACTGTTTACCTGCAAAAACAATTAAATTTCGCGTTAACTGGTTATATTTAATCATAAAATTTGCACAGATGCTGAGAACGTTTTTTCAAAAGCTGCAATAAGTCTAGAACAAAATTACGTAAAAATTTGTCTTTCTCAGCGAAATTTTCCTGTGTTATTCTTTTGTTTTTAGAAATTTCATACGGTAGCTTTGTGGTGGGTGAAAATTCAGTTGCAACTCATAGATTGCACAATTACCGTTTAGTTGAATCAAAATTACTTTAGTTGATAATTCATTCAAGGCATGCAAAGGCATTTCGTTGTTTCCAGCTTGGCACTGATAACATGTCACTGGAAATTTCACGCAAATTTGTGGCTGGCCTTTAATCTTATCAAGGCCCTCTATTTATTTTGACCACGCATTTTCTGTACTTATCCACTTTGCTAAATAAGCGAAGAATTTCTCGTGTCCGTGTTCAGCAAAAGAGATCACAACAAGTCTGTCTAGAGATTTTCTGTGAATTTTTTTCCTCAATATTAATCTTGGTTTCAAAAATCAGAATTTAGCACAGGGGTTATGGAAAGATTTCATCTTCAGAGGTAAAAGAATTTAACTCCTAATAGTCTCATGATAAATTTTCTTGCGTGTTATCTACAGCAAAATATTTTGAGGAGATTCGCAAAATCTGGAATATGTTTTCAAAGAACATCATTTATGAGATAAGCAGGTTTTTGCCAACAAATTTAACGAAAAAAAGAAACAGTTTTTATTTATCAACACTAAAAAAGCCTTCAAAAACATACATGTGTTATTTTGAGATGTTTCGGATTATTCTTAATCCATCATCAGTCAAAAAATGAA
>JGI24159J19872_10013099_pt1 | contig 10800 bp, 6 predicted proteins | sample Ectturendosymbi4_FD_19872 | JGI IMG/M metagenome (IMG submission 19872)
AATTTTTGTGCATCTGTGTAGTGTATTTATAAAGATACAAGCAAATTTGCATTGGCCTATAAGCAAAAAAATAGTGCTCACATGGTAAATCTCCACCTAGTGGTGAAAATTTCAACAGGCAATAACTCGAGAACCGTATGAGATATCGAAAAAATTATTTTTTCTTTGGTCATCATTTTCAAAAAGCAATAAAATATATGATAACAAGGAAATTCTGGGACATAGGACTACACCTCCTATTCAATTTGATATGGAATGACCCAATTGCATCTCTTAACACCATTTTTTATGCATTATCACCACAGTTTGACTCATAACGAACATACCTCACAGTGCCTTCTGGATACCAATATTTGCAGTAAAGGTATTGACCATTATCATTTACAATATGATCAACATTCTTAAACAACTTCCCCGTGAATGTTTTCCGTAGTTCTGCAGAACAATACACTTCTGAAACATTTACTATGTTGTATGCTGAAATTTCAGTTACAATGAAATTGCCCAATAAATAAAACAAAATGAATTTTCTATTAAGCAGTCATAGAAAGTGAATTTTCTGATGAGTAGCAATTGTATGCAGCCTTGAACAGAAAACCTAACTATTACAAATTAAGATTCATTTTAGCGATCAGTCACATTATTCGTTAAAGGAATTCAAACTGTTGTTGAGCTTTGATAGTTGTACTTAAAAAGTCATTGAACACCTTCAAAAACACCTATGACAACTACAGTCAGACCTCTATTATCCAGACTACTTTGTTTCGTCCAATAATGTCAGTTTAGCGAGGTATCCAAATAATTGGAATTGTATAAGGAGTGAAATTCTTTCCAGAGCAAATGCCAACAATGTAAACAAAGGTGACAATGTGCAAACCACTCGCCTATGCAGATGCTCAAAGGGGAAGAGAAAAAAACTGTAGAATTAAACGAACTGTCAACTAAGCAAATATATAAACCGCATGTGGAACATGACTAAATGAAACACTCATAGTATTTTTTTTATTAGCAGATCCGATCGATATACATAAGCTAGTACACATTCAGAATGAGATTAGACATGAAAAAGAACTGTACAAGAGACCTAACTGCATCCTTCAAGTTCTGCCACTGTTACACTCATTATGCCTGGAAAATTGACTTGCACACTTCCGTTGTGATTAAATAATCAACTAAATAACAGTTGGTGTAATCTGTTTAGCTGTTTGTTTACTTTTGATGTGACATATCCTTTCCTAAATTTCTGTGTCAGAGCCAGATAGCGAGGTTTCTGGATTAACCCTTTAATGCCAATGCAAGCCACAATTGTGGCTCAGACATATTTGGCCTAACTCACCAACCAATATAACTAGACAGCTATTTGAACCCCTCTGAAGATGTGGAATGTCATACAGTTTTGATTAAAAACAACTGGGAAATTTTGTGTTTGAACTATTTTTGGTGTGATTTCATGCCTGGAGGAGGTCTAGGGATTTTTGAATGACACCATCAGGGTCTGAGGTACAAGTTCAAGCGGCAATTTATTTGTTTTTTCTTTTAAAATAAACTTGGCAAAAATGTGCATCATCAGAGCACTTGATTAGCCATCTAGCACTAGTAGTTGGCAAGTTACAGCCAAAAAATCAGATAATTAATTGATTAACCAAGCAGAAGAGAAAAGACTTAAATCAACGCATGTCTCAAGCTACATGCTGCATGGATCAAAGGCAGCCAACCAGCGACTGAAATTAAGGAATAGCTTCCTGTTCAGTCCTGTCACCAAGCCTGCCGAAAAAACTCAAATTGAGTTATGGAAAAACTATCTCAAAGATTCTCCCCAAAGCCAAGCTTTAACATTGATCCTACTGACATGCTTGCAACTGGATTTCAAGCCTCTTGAAAAAACAGGAAATACCTTGACACACTATGTACCAGAGTTGTTGGTACTTGAAGCACACTTGCAAAGTGGAGACTGCAACACAATGCAGGTGTGGGTTCATGGAAGATACAGTGGACCACCCGCTTCGATGTTCTCTGCTCACTCAAAGATGCAAGCTAGCTGACGTCTTAGTTTACAATGACACTGCCAAAGAAACTGTGGAATTCTGGAAGGACTAAGTTCAGAGACATGATCATTATCATAATCATAATCATCACGATTCTAATGACGCAATTTGGAAAATGGACTATAAGAATTTGAGAAGTGCTACAACACCTATCAATCAAAATATTTCAGGAAACACTAGTTGGTGAAGTAAAATTATTCATGATTTCAAGTTGTTGTACAGTAGAATTGTGAGATATTTCTCAGCATTATGCATCTATTGTCATAGCAACAAATAACTTCANTGAGAACCAGCTTCAACATTACACTATTTTCATGCCTAGTATCTCAAATCTGCCACTGTTTTGATAATAAAATGGTAATAACAATATCAACTGAAGTTGTAATTTCTCAGCCATAAGCTATTTGAACATTTGAAGCATTTCACTGCCAAAGGCCCCCATTACTTTTATTGATGGATCCTCAATACAAAACTCTGTATATAAATAAACATAATTTGTGTTAAATCACAAACATTTACCTTTGTTTTCACCAGCCATCTTGAACACTTTTAAACTTTAAGATAAACTTTTACTTTTACAAATAAAATAATGCTGCCAAGTTACTGAACTGCAAAAAAACACTAATAAATAAAAACGAAATAATAAAGTTCACATGTTCCTACACGTGGCTGACTTTACAACCTTTTGAGAAACGCAGAGCATGTTCACGAACATTGATTTTCTACCAAAATTTCAAAGTGATGTTGTATATTTGAAGAAGCCAAATTACAACTGCACTACTTAAACAGTAGCTAACAATCACAAGCATGGCCACTGTGTCAGAAACAGACAAAGTTTGTACTGTAAAGTTTACTAATCCAGTCAACAAGTTACACAACAAAAAATAGAACAGTTGGTTGCTGTTAACAGCACTCAATAAACATGTTGTGACTGGGGGAGGTGCATGGTTAATTTTCACATTTTTGGGTCTCGTTTGAGCTGAAACCAATATCCATCTGTTAGGCATGCATTCCATAGCCAGAGATCCTCTGGCAATAAAAGCAACCAATAAGAGGTCAACTAAAAGATACAAAACCAAAAACAATGATGTATATGAAATAATCCACAGCACATATGTCATATTTCCCAACCTCCTTGATACAGGCTGCACATAAGTTATGGTCAAAAATAAAGTTGTCCACATAACTATGGAAAAAGATAATAGTTGAACAGCTGCCCTTTTCCATTCATTCCACGTACTCCTTTGCTTAAATAAAAAAGCTCCCAACTCAATCCCTGCAAAATACAAAGCTACAAATCCAATGGAAGATGCTATCCCTTCCTTATTTTGTACCAAAATATTACCATCACGAGTGTCACTTAGCAAAAATGATTCCATTCCGAAACTTGGAGCACTAAGCACATATTGGTATCCACAACCAATGAAAGCTGAAATCCATATGCAGTGCTTGATTTCAACACACCACAAAACCAAAGTTGCCAAAACTTTTACAAGAGCTAGGGAGAAAAAGAAGTTCCAGTGAACACCATATTCTGATATATGCTCTTGATATCCAGTGGCTTTAACAGATACAAGTCTAAGCATTCCAAGAACAATTATTGGCCAAGAAGACAAAAGCTGTACTAGTCTGGATTTCTTTCTGACGGAAGCTGCATAATCACTTTGATTTGCTTTCCGTGCTTCTGGGCTCACTATTGCATTTGCAATAATGAAGCCACCAACACCAAGATCCATCATACTAACACCAAATTTTTCCACTTTAGCAAGTCTTCGAGGATACACATGAAAATCTACAGCAAGAATGCAAATGCATGATGCAATATTCACCATAGCTCTGAATGATGTAACAAATGGTATGTTTGAAGATAGCAGAAATACTGATGGGGAAGTGGTTTCCTTTGGTTTTACAGTGACGTTTGACTCACTGTCACTAACTCTGGTTACATCAGTGTAGAAATTGGGTGCAAGATAGCAAGAATTTGTAAAAAAATCCATGGGCTTCTTCCTGATTTTAAAAAAGATGTATAATACCGATAATGAAAGAATTGTCCCAACCAGTAGACAGTTCCATATGTACTGACATAATATAGTCACTGAGCACAATAGGGGTAAAAAAATCATTACATAATCAATCAAAAAACGTACTGTTAAATTTTTCATGACAAAAGGTGGTAGAAGCGTTATGGCATATGCTCGCACCACCAAACAAAGTACAGAAATACCAGAAATGAGATTAACTTCCAAAATAGTTGTTCCATTCAAATTGCTCACAAACTGTATTTTATCTGGTATAGGCTCCATTTGTTTTTATGAACTGTTCAGCTTTATCTCTTCCAGTAGTTTTCCACACTATGTGCTTATGCACATGCTGTCGTTCCACTATATTACAGACTGTTTGCATAAAGGTATGAAATGAATGTTCTGATTCAACACATTAATCAGCAACAGCAAACAAAGATTTTCCTTGACCTGCCAAGTAAAATAGTTTTTGTAGAATACTGATGAGTTGCATACATGAAAAGCTAGATCTTGGCATAACAAAATACAAGGGGTTATAAGAACAAACACAATTGCAAAGCTTATGGCCATACAAATCACCAAATAAATCCAAACTTTTCAAAAAAATCCAAACTTTTTAAGTAGAGTTTGAATAGCTTTTGCAAACTAATCAGAGTCACAACTTTTACATAGATTGTATACATATTTAAACACGCAAAAAACATTAGCTTCTAGTTCAGACACACATTTACAAACATTTTAGCTAATTACCCTAAATTAACTGATACCAAACAAATATACAGTGTTAAGTAGTGTTCACAACCAAATACTTTTTCAACAGAGAAAATAATGTACAGCTGTTTTTTTTTTCGCTGAGACATTTCGGTTATTCTATTTGAATAAGTTTCAGAGATATTCTAGGCTTGAATATATAATGCAGACTAACTAAAGCTACTTGTCTGAAAAGGCCACTGCCTGGAGCCGCTGGGGCATCCAGGGTGAGTAAATGTGGAGTTTGTTAGGTAGTTAACTGTCTTCAAGAAGGATGAGGCCCTGCTGTGTGATGGAGAATGCACAAAATGATACCACTGCATATGCGCTGCAATGTCAAGCGAATAATATAAGATATTTCGTCAAGACTACGATAGAGATAACACATTGCAATGGTTATGCGATAACTGCAAGGACTAAGATAAGGAAATCACCTAAAGAGAAACGTCTATCGCATGAGGCAAAATGAAAGACAAAGACAATCAGAAAAAGTCTTACTTCAGCATATCAAAAAATTGTAGGATGGTAAAAAACTATATGCATATCCCAAGAGTAAAAGCTGGAAAAACACTAATTGCAAAAGTGTCTCATCTTATAAGACTCTTTAACGGCAGTAAAAGATGGGAGCCAGTAGCAATCCACATGCTTAAGTATTTCTACCACTATTCCAGAAGCCATCACTCAAATATAAAAACAGAGAACACGTCAAATACCTGAACAAAAGAATGGAATGGTGGAAACACGGAAAGCTAGAAGAACTGATCTCAGAGTGTGAAGTCATTCAATAAAGACTCAAAAAAATTGTCAAAACCAAAATACAATCAGACCAGAAAGCTTTCTGTAGATTAATGCTACAAGGACAGGTGAAAAAGGCCCTTAGATTTGTGAATCATGCCAGTGACATTGACAGAAAGCATGACATCACTACAGACATCAAAAAGAAGCTGAAAGAAAAGCATCCAAAAGCAGCTGAACTAAAACTATCTGCCATAATTGATAAGCCCGAAACCAGAGAGGATCATCTTTGAAAACATAACTCAAGATGAAATCGCATCCAATACTAAAAACTCATCAGGGTCTGGAAGACCAACAGATTGACATGGACACTTGAATGATTTGTTGCAAATCATATGGCACCCATTCACAAATGCTAGCTCAGCTGATGAAATTGCCACCCTGGCCAGGCGTCTCGCAACAGACACCATACCATTACCACATGATTGTAAATTAACCCTCCTTGCATGCAGACCTGTTCCATCAAAGATAAAAGACAACGGCATTAGATTAGGCCAGTAGGTGTTGGTGAATGCCTACAACGAATCATGGTAAAACAATCACAAGGCTGCTAAAGGAAGACATCATCCATGCGTGGGAACATTGCAAACATGTGCGCAACCGGAATCAGGCATAATAATAGAAGCAGTAATGCATGCTGCAAGGAAAAGTTATGAAGAGGACAACAGTGAATGCCTGCTGTTAGTGGACGCAGACAAATGTCTTTAACAAACTCAACAGAAAACTCAGTCTTTTTTGCTAAGACATTTTTTGGTCACTGAAACATTTCAGTCATTTGTCTCACAGTTGTATTAAAACTCACCATAACAGTGTTCTTTAGCCTACATTTTTTTAGACATTCTGACCGAAATGACTTATTTTTCGGCAGTGGCTACAGAACTGCCCAGGGATCTTCTTATCTGAAACCTCAGTTATGACGAATAACGCTTATTCGGCCAGCACCTGTAATATGACAATAACGCAATCGCATGACAAGACTACATCAGTAGACTTGGTAAAAACATACTAAACGTAAAAGGTAAACCCTAAACCTAATCTAAACCCTATTCCTAACCCTAGCCCAGTGGTTCTTCAAGTGGTCCATATCGACCCCCAGGGGTCAATTGGACCATCCAAGGGGTCAAATGGGGATCAATGAAAAACTGCTAGGGTCTGCTGGAAATATGAAGCCTCCAATTCAAAATTATTGTTAATCAGGCAAGGAATGCAAACGGCCTTTTTCAACAAATCAAACAAAATTAAGAGGGCTGATCAAATCTCAGCTACAGTAGTTTAAAAGGACATTCCAGGGATGGCCAAACCTGCTCCATGTATGAGCCGCAAATCACAAAAACCAAAGTACAAAGAGCCGCAACATAAAAATCTAAAAACACGAATCTATTTGCAATCTATGCTTCTGTGACATCATAAATTTTTGTCACGACTTGCAAAAGTAATACTCATACTGTACGGCACCCTAGTCAGGGACGGATTTAGGGAGCGCTGGGCCCTAGGTCATCTTAGTTTTTGGGGTACCACGTAGGTGTGACCTATTTGGCCATTTGTCTGAAAAGCGTGAAAGTATGCCCCTCTTATGTGTAGGGCCCCCACAAAGATCTATCTTTTTTGGTGCCGACTTTGGTTCTACGACTACCTTATATCTTCAACAGAAATTGAAGACTGTCTATGGAAAGAAATCCTTTCTCAGCAAAGAATCAGACACTTTAAGATCTTACAGAGTATATATATATTTCACCTACGATGTAGGCATCATGATCATCAGCTCTTATTTAAATAGAAATTGAAGACTTTCCTACATTCTTCTATGGAACAAATGGCAATGCAATCTTTCCTTGGAATTTATAGCTCTTTCGCATAGTTCAGAAGTTCTCTTCATTAAATTTCCAAGATTTCTAGCATTTTTCATAGATTTATTTTTAGGAAATATACATTTTCATGCAGGTCCACCTTGATGCCCTCAGAAATATCCTTTAGTTGTTAATCTAATGAGCTGTATGTAAACTCGTTTGTTATGGTAACCACATATTTTATGGAACAAACAAGCATAATCCATTCAGTGGACATAGGCCCTTAGGGTTGACTCATGCCTTTTTAAGTTGTCATTTTCCAAGTAATACAAAGTACAGCATTTTAATTGCAACACCTCAGCTAACCATATGAAGTAAGCCCAACGTAGACACTTCTTTGAAAGAAAGAATCTTTCCAAATAAAACTCACGACAAACTGTTCCAGCTGATTTACCGAACACAGCCTATGTCATAAGCGTACAGAGTTTCAACCAGGAATCTCTGTTTATGGGCAGTCTAGTTGATAGCAATCAAACATAGCATCCAATACTGACAATTAATATTGCTTTTGTTTTCCTCAGAGTTCTGCAGTGCATGGCTATCTTGCGTTGTTGCAAGCTTTTAGTCTGGAAGATTGAACATCAAGAAAGTACTGTTCTTTCTTTTTCATTCCTTGCTTGTAACCATAGGCGTAGCCAGGGGGGCAATGGAACCATTCTTCCTAAATTTCTAACATTAACATATCTTGCCATTTTGTGCTTTGACAGGCAATGTCCAAATAAGATACTAGTATTGCTCGCTTTGAGTCATAGTAGGCCTATTTGGCCCTCCCAAACAAACTTTGGGCTGGCAACGCTACTGCTTGTAACCAGTTTCATACAGACAACCTGCATCGCTTTCATGCCCAGCCATGTTCCTCAGTATCAAACATTTGACACAGCACTTCTTTATTTGATGTTCAGTCTTCCACTGACAAAAAGCTCGCAACAATGCAAGACCACCAGACACTGCAATATTATAATACTTATAATATTATTGCGAAGCAAACAATATTATCATGTTGTTATTGTACTGATAGTCTAGGCAAGACGTTTGCATTTTCGCTCGTTTCAAAGTAAATTGTGAAGTCACGACTCTTCACAGTTTTGCAAATTGTAAGTTAATAATGAGTCGTCATAGGAAAGAGTTGGGCGGGGCCCCAGAAGTGCGGCGCCCTAGGCCATGGCCTACGCGTAAATCTGTCACTGACCACAGTACCACATAAAAATATTTCTACACTTTGCAATATGTAAAAATAAAAATACAGTTTTTCGGAAAGCTCAAAAAAAGAGCCGCATGGCGCATGCAGCAGGGTTGCCACATAGGCCTATCTCTCGAGAAAAAAAACAAAACGGGTGAAAAAAGGCCAAATTGAAAAATAAACATGAAATTTGAAGTTTTTTATTAGTTGTAGGACATTTTAGAAGAATAAAGTTGTAGCATTGCCTCTACAGCCTACAGGAACAATTCCAAATCTTCTTCTTCCACATTTTCTAGTGTTTCCACTCGAACCTTTGGCATTATCGGTTGCCAGATATGCTACAACTTTATTCTTTTATGGGTTTCCAGATAACTTTTAAGAAAATACACCAAGCACTGTTTAAAAAGCCTTAATAACAATTTACAGCAAGACATTTAAAAAACCAAAAAAAACAGTCTGATAGTATGTGCCAACTACCAGAGTAAAGCTAGCCGTCACTTCTCCCAGCCGTCACTTTCGAGACTTGGCGAAAAAACCGCCAACACAAAAACGAGCAGATAAGATAAAAAAACATATTATGGTAAAATCATATTACAAACAACTCAGACGAATTATTTCAAACAACTTTTAAGCTGACAGCAAACCTTTCGGCAAGTTTTTTCGAATATCGAACTCGCTTCAGCAACAACGGTTTTCTCATAAACTAAAGTCGTCAGCAAAGATTTTTAAACGAATATCACTTGCTGATATCATCAGCTATCAAATAAAACCGTTTTCATCCTCTACACTTTTTATTAAAGTTATCAAAATCATTCAGAAACATGACCGACTTTAGCGCTGCGCTACACTTTTCAGCTAGTTTTTTCAAATATCGAACGCGCTTAAACAACAACGGTTTTCTCATAAACTAAATGCGTCAGCAAAGATTTTTAAACGAACATCACTTGCTAATATCATCAGCTATCCAATAAAACCGTTCATCCTATATACTTTTTATTAAAGTTACCAAAATCATTCATAAACATGACCGGCTTTAGCGCTGCGCAACACTTTTCGGCAAGTTTTTTCGAATATCGAACGCGCTTCAGCAACAACGGTTTTCTCATAAACTAAAGTCGTCAGCAAAGATTTTTAAACGAACATCACTTGCTGATATCATCAGCTATCCAATAAAACCGTTTTCATCCTCTACACTTTTTATTAAAGTTATCAAAATCATTCATCAACATGACCGACTTTAGCGCTGCGCTACACTTTTCGGCAAGTTTTTTCGAACATTGAACGCGCTTAAACAACAACTGTTTTCTCACAAACTAAAGGCGTCAGCAAAGATTTTTAAACGAACATCACTTGCTGATATCATCAGCTATCAAATAAAACCGTTTTCATTCTCTACACTTTTTATTAAAGGGTTTTTTAAGCAGCACCTGTCACCTGTAGTTATATTGTACTTGTTTTTTTCGATGCATGTTCACCTGTGATTGCACGAGCGATATTAGTTAATGAAAAAAATAAAGCGTTCCTTGCACTCAAAGGTATGCTTCCCTAAAATTGTTATTCCAAGAGTAATGAGTAACCTCCGTTTATGCACAAAAGCAGGTAGGCTGCTGCAAATTTGTAATAAATCGAACACGTAGTCATGGGCGTCGGAAAGGGGGGGAAGGGTGGCCTTGGCNCTTCATGGATTTTGAAATTTTCAGCTAAAATGGTTGTTCTCTTAGTTTTGAGAGTGGTAAATATCCAATTTCACCACTTTTGGCACCCCCNGGAAAAATTTTGGAAAAATTGCGAAGTGGCCTCACCTAGAAAGAATCCTTCTGTCGTCCATGCACGTGGTGCCAGCAATGTTTTCTGTCACCTATACCTAAAATAACTGTATTTTTTCGTTGACCCTATTTGTAAAAATACGAATTTCAACGATCGAATTAAGGAAATTGTGGAAAACGCAGACCTGCATCTCAAAACAAATAAGATAGTCTTGAAAATACTTTCCTACAAACGCAGCCCACGAATAAAACAAACGTGAAACCACAAAAATGAAAGTTTGCAATGTTGGAATCAGCAATATATATCTGCATGCACTTTAGACTTTGAATACAGTAACACCAGAAGCTAAAGGTTATAACTGACCAGAGCTGTTTTTCCAACTTGCGGCATTATCT
>JGI24159J19872_10013100_pt1 | contig 10800 bp, 4 predicted proteins | sample Ectturendosymbi4_FD_19872 | JGI IMG/M metagenome (IMG submission 19872)
AAGTGTAGTGCAGCCTGGGGCACTCTTGTCATGTGTTAGTGTCATGTTACAGGCATCAGGCAAATAAGTTTTCAAAATTGATTAACGAAGGCCCCCTGGCGAACCTATGTCATATATCTATTTTGCCGCCATCTTGGAGGCAAAATAGATATTGCCTACATTATATTACGGGCCACGGGCCGGTCCGGGCAGTTTCATGTTAGCTCCGGGCGGGAAAAGTGCTGGCCCATGCCATCTCTAACAGGAAGTGCCATACTTTTTGCCAAATTTGTGGAGGTGTGTTGCATTCCTGTAGTTGGTGCTTATTAGTATTTCCAATTTGGGGCAAAATTTTAAAACCCGGGTTTCGGGTAGCTGAGAAAAGAAATACAGGTTTTTTTGGGTTTTGAAATCATTGCGATTTTGAGCGAAAAAAAACTCAATATCATTGTGAAATTACTGCTGTTGGTCCCTGCACAATTTATTAACGAATTCTTAATGAAGTACAGCTTTTCAATGATGTTTATAATACTGACGAATGACAATCAAAGCACACTTTAATGATTTAGTCTGTTTCTGAGTTTTGCAGCAAATAGTCTTGTGGCTGAAAAAGCCCTTTCTGGTTCCACTGAGCTGGGCTTGATTGCAATTAAAGCATGGAACAGTTTTTCAAGGTTATTTGACCTTTTCTTTTTATCCTGAAAAGGACTCATTTCCTTTTTCACAATTTGTGATTGGATCTCTTCCTGTGCTTGAATAGTTTTGTGGTCTTCACCCTCATGGATTACACAGATTCTATGCTTTGATTTCAAATGGTTGATCAAACTTTTGGTGCTTGAACCACCTCCTTTTGTATAACAGAGCACAAATTGCACTTTGGTGTTGGTTGAGCCTTGTTGTATAAGAAATTGCTCTAAGCTTCTGTTATTCTTTGATTAGTAACATCTTCAAACTGAATTTGTATGATTAAAAATATATTTAAAGTCGCTTCTAAATGAAAGCCATATATTTTGTACAAACTTATTGCAAACTTGACAGGAACGAATCGATTCTGCAAGAATCACAGCTTTTATATGAACTAAAAAATAACATCTTATAAATGAACTAACTAGCAACGACGAAACTACAGTATACCTTTAAAGAACTACCTCCAGTGGTAGTTATTTAATTAGGTTAGCGAAAAGACTGAAGTTCGCATAGACACTTATGTGCAAAATGATGTCAAGATCTGTCTAAATAGGTCAATTGAACTAAAATATAAACGGACCAACAACGAACGTATGGTGGTCAATGAGCAAAACCTGCACCTTGTGCCTCATCATTATAGTTTAAAGTTCAAACGTGCTAATTTGGCCGTTACATGCATTATTCTGCAACGTCAGTGTTATCAGAAATACTAATATTTCAATGCAACAGCCATTCCAGGTTTTTCAAAATACCTGGGTTTGGTAGTTGAAAATGACTTGTTTCGGGTAGTATAAAATAGTGAAAAACCTGGGTTGGAAACACTAGTGCCTATGGCATGGTCATTTGTGATTGCACAAGGCTCCTCCACAAAGATAGTACTTTGTTAGAGTTTCAGCATTGAGTCTGATTGTATTGATTACTGTTGTTGCAATCTCTTAGTTGCCATTGCGTTGAATGTGTTGTGTGATTCACCATGAACGGGATGTCTGTGAAGAATACCACCCATATATATGTGGTGTGAACAAGCAACAATAGAGTGATTGTGGCGTGGAATCTCTGCCGATATTAACTTGTGAGCGATTGAACCTAACGACTAGCGTACATGAAGAGTGATCATGACATTTGATCTCTATTGTTGCTTGCCACCACAATGTGAAGCTTTGCGCACTTGCCGCTCGGGCTTTCTGATCGCAACAAAATGGTGCTGTGGCCAGGATATGAAGGTCGTGCCAGGTGCAGACTTCACAAAAAGAACGTGCGATTGGTGCGGTTCGTTGTAAAAAGGAGGAGATCTTGTTGCAACCTATTGGTTGGCCTTGTGTTGAATGTGTGATTCACCACGAATGGGATGTGCGCGAAGAATAACATCTATATACATGTGGCACGAACAAGCAATAATAGAGTGATCATGGCATGTGATCTCTATTGTTACTAGCTGCCACAGTGTGAAGCTTCGTGCACTTGCCGCTCGGGCTTTCTGATCGCAAAACTGTGCAACAAACCTCAATACTCTAGTAATATTAGGTCATTTTTTAGCCAAGGTTGGAAAAAATTTGTAGAAAGCTGAAAATCCTTTGACCATCTTAATCAATATGCTGAAAGATCCTGTGTGTCCTTGAGCTTTTCCTGGTATGACGTTGTGATGCCATGGGTATCATTGATGTTGCAAATGGTGTTCCTTGCTCGTTCATCATTTAATTATTTGCATGCTACACGTACCTTCACTGATTAATACACAAGATTACTTCAAAATGAAACAGATATCGTATTATAATAAGTAGAAGCCATGACATCATCATTACATCACTGTGAAATCATAACATCGTTATGTGTCTCATTTTAAACTTATTTTTAAGAGTCTGTTAGAAAATCAGGTTTTTCTATGTTTTTTAGGGGATTTCGAGAAATGTTAGCTACTAGATAAACACTCATTATTTGCTTTCTGTGTGGCAAAGAAGTGTTAGCAAAGGAGGCAGTCACTGTGACCATAGGACGACACTATTCTAAAAAGCAGCATGCAATGAGGGGAGAATTGCTGAAAGATTAACTGGCTTTTCATCCATACAGTATATGTGCACACAGCATGTCACAAAAACCTATACAAGAAAACCTAGTATTGTGTCCATGCTAGAGTCCTTTGTGGGTTGAAACTTTTTGCCCACTCCCGCAGGAATGTGAGAAATCTTACCTACCCCGCACCCACAAACTTCTAACCAGAACCTGCCCTGCAGACTTCAAACCCACATCCATACTGCGCACCCTCCCAACTCATGGCTGCCTCACACATGCACCTGCTGCTGTGTATCTGAAAACCACTAAAACTTATGCAATGTTTTTCATCGCTAGTGGCCATTTATTTAGTGGTTCAGTTCAAAGTCAATGGAAACTCATTCAAAAACTAAAAAAAATGTTAAATATTTAAGTCAACCTTGAGTCCTTCATTCTCAACTGTTGATGTGTTGAAAAAAGAGAATGCCATTCACTGACAAACTCCGTAAATTTGCTCTTCAGCTATTAATGAAATGCCCAGCCATACTATACACCTGTTCAATAGCAGCACTAGTTGCCATCGCCCAGTACGTATTTCTTGCACAATCGCAAAATATGAGAGCTGAAAACTCCAATCACTGGTCTCGCCACCACTGGAGAATGTTACTACGTCCTTGCAGCCCGAGCTCTCTTTAGCATTGAATTTCTTATGTCATTTTCACATGCACTGGGTCAACATGCAATTACCTGCACAAAGAATTTCGTACCTCGCGTCTGCCCCACAGCTGCACGCATAGCTCTTCCTGCACCCGCCACGCAAATGCTGGTACACGCAATCTGGGCAGGTTTTCCCCCTTGGTGCAGGACTCTAGTCTGTACTACATCCTTCCCCGCAAAAATCGAAAATGCCTGTAAAGACGTTTACAGTTATTGTCAACACAGCAGTTAAACGCAGTGACGAATGGGGACACACAGTTCTTTCCCGTGTTGATTCTGTGATTGACTTGGTGGCTGCTGAAGCCAAGTAGGCCAGCAACAGCAAATGTTATTCCAATTTCTTCAAACTTCGGCCAGGCCATCCACAAGACAATGCTTTGGCCAAGACATGAAAAACTGTTCTCTTACCTGAGTGCAGTGGATGAATGTCAATAGTCAATTGATGAACTAATACAAAAACTTCAAGAATATCTTCCACAATGTGCAGAACTGTGTTCCGAGAACAGTAGCGTAGCCAGCCGAAAATTGTTTTGGGTCCAATATTTTGAATTTAAGTGAGCAACAGTATTTGATTTGGGACATCGTGTCTCGAAGCGTAACGCAACAAGGTATGCTAGAAATTTAGGGGGCATGGCCCTTCAGCTCCCCTGGCTTCACCTATGACTGAGCAGGCATTGAAGAAAAAACTAAAGGAACATTTTGACATTAACAGCAGATGTGTGAAAACATCAGTTGTTTATTTTGAAGACAAAGGATTTGATATTCTTAATAACGGTTTGTATGAGCAAGGACTAAAAAACCCAACAGCTGATTGTTTGCTGGTTGTGAAAGCTACAGCTGCTTTCATAAGGGAAGAAATTCACTCAATGGATCTTGACACTGATGCATGTGCAATCTCTGAAACAACATTTAACGATATGTTCATTACACCAGAAACCCTGCAAATCTTCACATTCAAATAATGTGATCAACAAATGAAAGAAAGGCAATGCAGCTAATAAGACATGAAACTGCACACTGCACAGTCATCAACCATGCTATTATTGTAGCTACTAGGCCAAGTCTTTTTCCTCTCGATGATCCAGTTTCGTCTTTCTGTCTATATACATAGACATTTAGCATCTCGACATTCCACTGATGTACTTTCCACTATGGGTGCCTGTGCATTCTATAGTGAAGCTAGCCGGTATGAGGTATCGGCGATGGTTGGTGATCTGCCAAACGTTTAGCGAAGAATCATTGCCAAACGTTTAGCGAAGAATCAAACAATTCTTGTTTAACAATGCAGACTTACTTCTATATTCGGACCCTTGATGGATATGATACGTTCCATTCCATGGGTGGAGCCATGTGTGTTATGCCATCCACAGGAGTCAAACCTTGGGCTGAGTCAGCCCTTGTCCTGCAGCATGATTGGCAACAGTGAATAAAGCAAAGTTACAGAGATATACTGCACCAAACAGCAAAGGAATTGGTGATGTAATGATGGAAGACCCTGCAGCAATCCGTTGCCTTCAATCAACAAACTATGTTCGTCTGTTCCTTGATTTGTTGTGCATGAGTGGATCCTGGCTCTTCCTAAAAATCCAGACTGGTGTGGATATATGGAGCTAGTGACCAAAGGCTTCATAGCCTTTCATGTAGGCACAGTCTGATTCGAACTGTAATACATCGTATTACATGTATATTGTGAACTCAAGTCCCCAAGTAGTGTGGAACACTTACCTAGGGTTGTACAATGGACTCTTTTAGGGCATCTGACTAGAAAACCTTATGGTGATTTAAGATGTCCTGGGTACAAAATAAATGCTGTTGTTAGGTGCCGTGTTTTCCTTCCACAACGTAACCATGTGGTGCATGATTTGATGTTTGTTGTTTGTTTGTACTTGTTCCCGAACAAACTAATACTAATATTTTTATGAGTGTTTCTTGGTTCTTCAACATTCCAGTTAAAATCCCTATGATCCCATTGATCCCGACTATGAGGTAATTCAACATGATGCAATCATTGTGATCTCATGCTCTTTTGTTTATTTATGTCAGCATCAATTTTTCAATTTGTTGTATGGTTGTTTAAATAAAAAAATGATATACCATTATAAACTTGATTATATCTCCGTATGAAGCCATTTCTCTAACTGCTATAAACAATGATGTCTTAGAGGTGAAAGCTCAAGGATGATGCACTGGAACTTTTGATATGTTATCAAGGCTGCTGAGGGTAGGGAACAGACCAGTTTTCAGCTTTTTCCAACCTTTTTCTGATATTGACCGGCCTACAGATGATATTTTATTTTGATTGCTTCATATATCAACAGTGAGCATGTGATCTGTTGTGGATGTATAAGAACGACAATAATAATTTAAGGAGTTTTGGGGAAAAAGCATTTTTTAAAAAGTAATAACAATTTAAGGAACTTTAAACAGAAGAGAAATTTGAAAATTTTACGTTTTAAAAAATTTCAATTAATTTTTTAAAATTTAAAACTAAAATCATGTTGTGGCAGGAAATGTTGGGTCAATAACTTTTCTGGGTTCCTACTTCCAGCCAAGTACATTTTCTCGAACTTCTCAAATGGTTTAGCAGTTCAAAAAGTTGCGGACCCCCTGAGATGACAGGAGTTTGAGATTACTTGGTTATATACATATATATATATCCAGGGTTTTTAAGGTGTTTTAGGGACCTGATTCGAGTCCCTAGAAATGAAAATCAGGTCCCTAGAATAGGAGAAAATCAGGTCCCTAAAATCAGAGAAATCAGGTTCCTACAGGTGCATACTGGGTACCTAACATTTTCCTTAAAAAAACCCCTGATATATCTGTAATGTTTGTTTTATAATAGAAGCTATTGTAGGCTAGCCATGTAGTTATATGACCCCTAATTTCAGCTTTCTATATGCCTTCTAGGTAAGAACGGAGCAAAACTAAAATTCACCCATCAAGTCTTATGGCTCTCATAACATCTGCCACCACATTTTATGTTCTGACCACCAGAGTAACTACCGTAAGGTGCCTAGTTGTAGTAACTTGACTATGATACTGGTTATCATCATTTTGTCAAAATGGATGATGTTACTAATGATGTTTGTAACTATTGCACTTCACACTTATTGTTTACTTGTCTTTGTCATCTATGGCTTACCATATAGTTACTTCACTGTCTTGCAGCAGCTGTAGTAGTGTTTTATAATGTGTGTGAACTGAACACCTTTAGTTTAGGCGTTTGATCTGTAACTTGGCGTTGTGTGAAGTGCTTCCACTTCCTAAAAGCCAAGCATTTATAGCATGTTGGCTTCTCTGTGCTGTAGTATCCCGTTGTTTGGTGCTGGAGTAGAAAAGATCCAAAGAATTGCTTTGAATATTTTTCAGTTCGACAGTTTGAATTGCCATACACAGAGAAGCAAGTTCGTAACCGAGTAAGAGAAGAGTTTTTAAAGAATTCTCACGTTCGAGATGTTAGAGCCATTGACATGCTGGTGATAAAGGTATTACTTTGTGTTGTGCGTCATTCTGAGATCAAAGTTATCTAGGTTGCACCGCTTGTTGGCTTGCATGTGCTGTTCATTTACTTGATGACTTCGTCTTACTTCAAGTGATTTTTTTGTGCTGGTGGGTTGGATGGATTAAAATATTTCACGAAGGACAAGACGCAGTTTGTTTGTTCACATTATGTTCAAAACTGGCAATCAGCTAAAACAATAACTTACTTGACAAATGTCATTTGTGTAAGATTTTCATTGCGGGGCCCCTCCCTCCCAACTGGAAATCGAGTGTGACCAAGTGTGTGTTCGAATCGCAAAAATAAACACTTGTTTGCGTTTTCTTCTAGTGCTTTTTAATAGTTCAACGTGTGATTTGTTTCAGTAGCGTTTCACGATGCAGCATCAGTTGCATGTTTGATGCCGCTGGTTGCTTGACTTTTATTCAAACTTGTGCTGTGTCTGCACTTGCGTTGCCACCTCGGCAGTGACGCAGGAACAGCGGTATGGGAGAGGCAGTAAAGAGATTTGATGACAATGGAAACTTTCTAAAATGCAAAAAAACGTTACCAATTATGCTTGTTTTTGTTCAGTAACAATGTTCACCTCAAAGATAGTATGTAACGCAAATTACAGAAAACCGTTCTGAATTTTCTGGGTGCGCGAATAGCTGCAATAAATTTGTTTCAAGTCGACCTTGATAAACCGTGAAGGTGTTACGAAAAAGCACATCAGCCCCGCTTCCCCCCTTTTAAAAGGGCCGGGGAAATGCCCTCGCTCTCCAGCGTCTCTGGACCTTGTTTGCCCAGAATTTTCTTGGTTGTTGTAGCATCCGACGAAGAAGTTTTTTTTCCTGACTTAAAAAAGGTTAACGTTGGTGTCTTAGTTAGATTCAGTTGCTTCTACTAGATCTAGAAGCCCTTTAGACATGTTGCGTCATTCAACATTTCTTGCTGAAGTGGCAGATGTGCTAGGGAAGATATTGCTACAAGTTTAAAATTTGTCATTTATGTGTACCTTTCTGAAAACAAGCGAGTAGCGAAAAATGAGCAAGCAAGGAAATCTGCGCAACATCAATGGCAATGTAGTTTTAAGCGAGTGAAAATCGCTCTGACTTTTTACTTAGTTCCAAAAAAGAACACCGTTGATGCGCCTGAAAACGGTTGGATATGTTACGTTTCGCTACAAAACATGCGATTGCAATGTGTTGGTGTGGAAACTGAACAGACCAGCGCGAGGGCCGCTTGTAACGGAATGTTCGTTGCAAGCCACGTTCACAACGGAACATACTGTAGTGCGAACAGACACAACTGGTGTGCTTAACGCTGTCTGTTATGAATCTAGTCTAAATTTTAGCTACTTTGCTTTGTTTTGATTTGAATGTCGTTTGTTGTGGGCTTGGCTGTAATGATCTCGATCGGGTTCGAGTTGGTTCTTCTTGAACGGCACGCTGTGGAGCAAGTGCCTTGTTTTTGAAAAAATGGCTGTATGTGTGGCTTATCGAACTTTCCTTTCAGGGTCAAATGGATCTTCAAGAGACGATCAAAATGTGGAAACAAGCCTGTCACGTGAAAAGCTACTTCAAGCATGAAACGTCTGTTGAAGAACCCGCTGACTTTCTTGGAAAATTTTTTACTCAAAAGCATTGACGCGCAACTGTTTTTTTGGAAATATTAAAAGTTTATTATGTATCGTCGTAAGTTCTGCGTAGTGCCTCCTTTCCATTAAGAGATAGGACCGTGCCGAGCTCGACGTCTGCAGCTATATTCACTGAGAGATGCCCAGTTCAGCCATCTCAGTAGGATTATTTAAAATGCAGTCCAGTTGTTGGTCTCGCTGGACGGTTGCTTTACTGTGGGAGACGATTCACGGAGTTATGGATAAAGTCATTTGTGGTTGAGATGAGGTCAAGCTTTCACTGAAACATTCGTACCGTTTGAATTTAATTTTTAGCGCACAAAGCAGAGAGAGAGCACTTTGTCTTTATGAGGAAAACCACATTGACCAGCGTTTTCCCCGTAATTTGCCTGCAAAAATAAGTCTAATTTCATGCTTTTCCTCTAAAAAGAATGCAAGATTTCCATCTGAACATCGTTGTTAACGAGGGGGGAGGCAATGGAGTCAGTTGCGCCCCACCAAATTCCGAGAGTTGCACCAAAAATGTTCAGGGGAGTCAAGCTTGTAAGCCAAAGAAATGTTTCAACGCAAATCACCGAAAATGCTTACGGAACTTGCTGCATAATTTAGCCGAACCTGATCAAAGCACTAGGGTTCACCAATTGTCCATGATTAGTAAAACGTTGTGTACATGGGCGTCGGAAATTTTTTTCCAGGGGGGGGCGATAGTAGAATATTCCAGGTGAAGCCAAGGAGTTTCGTAGGGTGGGCGAAAATGGTGAAGTTTCATTTTTTCCACTCGAAATTAAGTAAACACCTTTTTTTGCTAAAAATACAATAGGAAAATTTCAAAATGCAGGTAAGGGCCTAGGCTCCCTTCTGCCCCTTCCCGTTCCGATGACCATTGTTGTATATAGCGTAAATGTTGGAGAATTCATGTCATGGCTGACATTTTCCTGAGGTTTAAGCTCCGTGTGGAAGTTCGCGATAATGAAATACGAACTTGTATCCAACCGCTTGTAATCACTAACCGAAGTAAAATGAGGAGTAACACTTCTCTCCACTGTTTCTGGCGCACCAGCTCGCTGAATCTGACCTGATGGTGTTGTAAACTTAATTTCAAGCCCATCGCATAAATTCCTCTTGGATAACTCTGGCGTGCTACATCTTACCTTTGTCTGCAGCATCAGCCGTAGCCCTAAAGGTAAATCGTGTAGTTTTGTTTTCGTACAGTATTAAAACTAAAAAGCTGTGATGTACGTTTTGTATGCCTTGAAGCTCAAACTTCGGTTGAAAAGAAATCCTGTTTCAAAGTCTTCTTTATTACGCAAATAGGCCATACACCAGGGGTCTCAAACTCAATTTGCACCAAGGGCGAAACGAGGACTTAAAAAAACAGGGCCGCATTATGACGCTGACGCAACAAAGACGGTACCTGAGCCTTGCCAGAAACAGCTTTTACATCTTTTTTCGGCGAATGGTATTGTGCAACGATGCAGAACCTGCGGCCGCATGTGGCCTTTAATAATGAAATTTGCGGCCGTCCATATGTAATTTAAAATATAAGATTTGACGGCCGTGCTGGCGTATATTGAAGCAAATCAAACGCAAGGCAAGAAAATCAGTCGACACAATGCTTAATTTCGTTAAAATGTCAAATATTTTATTATACTTTTAGGCACAAGTAAATGGCATATACCGAATAAAACCTATTTTTTAATTAAACGTACCTCATCAATAAAACTCGAACTCATTGGCGGCGATACTTCATATAAATCAGTAATGCGGCTGGCAATGCGAAAGGTTGTACACCCCTGGTATTGTGGGTTATAGTGGATTTATCTCTAGCCCTTTCTACGTTCGTTTTAAATGAACTTGTTGACTTGCGGGCTAAGCGCTTTTAAACACCAATGGTAAACTAATTAACTTCAATGTTAATTAATTCAAAACTCCCAAAAAGCATCGCGGGCTGCACAAAATGCCCACTCGAGCTGCGTGTTTGAGACCTCTGTCGTAGAAACTGTTTATCAACAGCAGCATCCTTTCTAGATATTTAGTTGTTACGAATAGAACTGCATTGTAACATTAATCACAATCATGTTGAGCGTTACCGTTTTCATCAGTGATTTCATATTAACTTTCCGACGAGAAAAAGCTTGGGTCAAGTAATCACTAGGGCAAGTTTTTGTTGCAGTAACAAAGCGAGAAAGTTGCATTTATTTTCAGCGAACGTTGCATTTATGCGCACATTTGACTGTGAAAGACTTGAAACAACCTATTTTGCATGCAAAAATCGAAAAAGTTGCGAAAAGTAACATGCAAAAATCGAAAA
>JGI24159J19872_10013101_pt1 | contig 10797 bp, 9 predicted proteins | sample Ectturendosymbi4_FD_19872 | JGI IMG/M metagenome (IMG submission 19872)
TTGATTGTTTGCGACGTGGCGTTGGTTCTTTGCGCCTCCAGCTTTGTTCAGAAGTCGCTGTTCGGTTGACAACGCTCATGTTGTTTCATTCAATGTACATCGCTTGGTCGTTCGCTGCGGACTCGACGAATAAGTTTAATAAAGCCTTCATTAGGTCACATCACAGGGCATTCCCCTCCCCCCCAGTAAAATGCCTTCCCGTACGCTTATGAGTGGCTCCCGCTCCGGAGCTCTCTTTCTTCCTGGCTCCGGCTCCAGATCCGGCTTCTGTTCGTTTCCACACATTAATATTTTCAATTGGTGCCTCAAGTTGAATGGAAAATGAATTAAATCAAGTGCACAAAACTAAGAATATACGAAACTTTTGAGTAATTTAATCTGGTAGTTTTTTACAAGCAGCGCTCTTACCATGAGGGAATCAGCGAAAAAACAACAATCAATCACAGGTTCAGACCATTCAGAGAACAGTTACTTGCGGAAACGTAACTCACGATAACGGTAATATAAACAATTTCTGGAAAGGCAGTCGCTGGTTTTGCCGTCAATGCCCGAAGACCTTTTGACATGTGTTTTGCATTTTGACACAATGCAGTCCCAATCGACCAAGTGATTTGCACTCGTTGCATGCTTTGCCTGTTGCAGTCTTGCCGATTCCAACTAACAGCGCTGCCCGGGCAAACCATGCAAAGAGCGCAAAACACATAGTCGTTCACCTTTCTCATGTGTTGTTTCAAACATGCGCACATTTGCATTAACGCAAATGTGAAGGTGTGTTTAAAAACCCTTTGTTCAAAACGAAATAGTGTGACTTCTAGCAAGAGATTCACCACTGAATTTTAAAAAATAACTGAAACTTCTGATTTCTTATCTTTAGCACTCATCATAAGCAGTGATGAATTGCAAAGTAAAGCACAATTTAACCTGCAAAGCTTAGGAGAAAAAAAGACTGGTAACCGTGCTGAAAACAATTTTTTCCACAGATGAAAACTTCAAGAAAAGTCCACATTTGTTTGCATTGATTTTTTATTTATACCGTCCTGATAATGTGCTGCTATGCAAAGCAATGCTAATTCGCTACCAGTTAGTTATAACTAGAGCAACCAATTTATGACCTAAACGTAAAATTTTGACTTTATCATTTACAAATTTTGATTTTATTTTAACCTCTAAATTTTTGGCGTTTGCAACTGCAAAATAATTCAGCCTTAGGTGTTGTGGTTAACTCAGAAGCATATTCATGCACTACACTTCGAAATTAAAAAAAATCAGTTTGTTTAACTAGAGGATGATATATTGATTAGTACATTAATAACTACTGTAGAGCCAAGCCGGAGAACATCATAAAGTTGAAACACTCTATGCAGAATGGCTTGAGCATTTATCAAACCAAGAGATCACGTTTCTTGCCCTACCACACATAGTCTAAATAATATTTAATCGTCTAGTAGTGGGATCAACAACATTATTGCTCCAGAAGTAGCAACAAACCTACTATTAATACAGAATTGCAACTAAACTTTCCAAAGCATGACATTATCTGTTGTCGTTTCAATAAAATATCGATGAAGAGAAAGAAACTGTGCTGCAAGATAAGTTTGAGCTACCGATAAATTTTGACCTACTGGCAAATTTTGACTTTTTTTGATCTAAGAAGTCACTCCTGGTATAAGCGTGAAATTTAGTTTGTGGACGTTTCATAAACGTTAATAAAGGCAAAAAATTTTTGACTTCATTGATTTTGGTTGCCCTAGATATAACATTCATGACATGAATGATATGCTACTGCTTATAAACGTAACGTTTGCCAGTGAACTTTGCCAGTAATCTAGTAAACCTTGCTAGTAAGCCTAAAATGGTTTCTTATAAAAACTCTACTTTACAATGACGTGCCGTGTATTTCACGCTCTGATCTGCAATGGTATCATATCTCGATCATAATCCCTGCTAACAGCATGACTACACAGCTACAAAAGTTATGGATATTATATTATATACCACTCATTATAGCTCAGTTCTTTTCAGATTGCTACACTGCTACAGACCTAGTTTGATAATTCCGACTAGAAAAGATGTTGTGGTAGTTAACGTTTTTCTTACTTCTGCAACAGTAGTTCTCGTTCACTTCGCTGAAGGGAGCCAAATCCACACATACAATTTTGTTAGAGAGCCGCAGTAAAAATTTTACCACCAGTCACGTGACACGTTTGGTTTTATTGCAATGACGACTTCTGTTACACAAAATATTAGAGGTGTTACTGAAAGACTTAAATGATGCTTGGGAGCTGCATGCGGCTCTTACAACAGTGTTCGAGAACCATTGTTCAACAAGTAACACCACGCCTGCCAGCTATGATGTCACAGCTTTAGCGATTATTAAACCAAAGAAACATCAAAGGCTTGCAGATCCATTGTTGCAGTCCAGTGTCGTAACTCGTAACAATCGCGTGTAATGTGGGCTATAAAGAGCATTGTTTTTGGTAAAGTAAGTCTATTTGGCAAAACCGTTAGTATCTAGGCAGGGACCGGAGCCGGAGCAATGGCCATTTGAGAGGTCGCTGCGGCTCCGATCCTAAATTTTAAACTGAGCCCCAGCCAGTGGCGTGCAGAGGGGGGAGCGAAGGGGGCAACGGCCCCGGACATCCAAGGCAAGGGGGCATCCAAAGAGTGAAAATACAAAAATTTAAATGCTGATAACTAGATTATTTTATCTCTTGTAAGTCTATTAATACATGCTGCATGGATTTAATTTTTCGAAACTTGTTTTGTTGTCAACACTAATTTTTATTCATTCAAATACCAGTAATTCTCAGCTTCTTCATTACCAAGGGTTTACACTCTAAGTGTGCGGCGCACACCCAATCAAACTGATAGTGACGAGACTTGTTCCAGATCGTGCAGTCAAGGGAAAATCACGAAAAGCATTAAAAGACAATCAGGGTTGAGAAAAACCCGTTTTTTTTTAAAAAAAACAGCCCGTCTGTTTTTTTCTGAAGTCAGAATTTTATTGTTTTTTTTAAGAAACAGGTTTTTGTTCTTTTTTAAAAAACGCAAAAACCCCATTTTGAATTGTTTTTATTGCATCATGCAGTATCATCATTTTCATAATTGCACAATAATAACTTGTTATACCTGTTATGGCATTCAAATTCTTTTTGGTGTAACCTCCAAAAAAGGTCTTCATATGTTTTTATGCAAACGTTGGGCACTATTTTTACCCGGATTTTCAGGGCTTTTGCCCAGATTTTCACCAAATCAAAACTTCTGGGAGTGCGCTTGCAGCCCCTGTACTCACGCCTCCAACACCACTACTTTTCATTACAGTTTCATAGGTAATTTCATGGTTTATCAAGATCTACTTGAAACATATTTATTGCAACTATTCCGGCACTCAGAAAATTCAAAATGATTTTCTATCATTTCTGTTATTATTTTTGAAGTCAACATTATTGATGAACAGAAACAAACAGAATTGGTAACGATTTTTCAGTAGTTTCCATTGCCGTCAACTGTTTTATTGCTACCCCTTCCCTACAGAATCGTCGCCAGAAAGTTTTCAACAGGGAGGCTTTATGTCTGATCAATAGGGCTTGATATTCTGAAATTTGATAAATAGTTCACCGATTTATAGTGCTTCATAATTCAATTTGATGGGTCTTGGAGCTTTGTTTGGGGGGGCTAAGGCCCCAAAATCCCGTCCGCGGCGACGGGACTGCTTCCTTACCGCTCCTCCGGCGTCCCTGAATATGCTTGTTGTGTCAACAAACTTCGCCAAAACGTTGGTTTGCAAACGTGAATATGACGTCATATTGTGACGTCACAAACAGCGTGTATCCAGTAACAATGACCACCATATGCCACTGCTCCATACTAGAACTTGGCAGGGGGGCATCCAATCAAGCAGTCACCCCGGACATCACCAGACCTCTGCATGCCACTGGCTTCGGCTCCTTCTGATTTTTAATTTGAACTCCGGCTCCAGGCAAAATGCCCAGCTCCGGCTCCGCAGCCCTGGTTATGGCCAATCACGTGCGCAGAAACCGAGTGGTGTCACCACATGCATACATGTTGGTATTTCGTGTAATGGGGCAGAATTCGGTGAGAGTCAGAGGCGGCAGATTGTGCTTCTTCGCCGCTGCTATTACGAACACTACCAAGATTCCCAGACATGTTGACTAGAAATACCCAAAAATTGAGCTTAAAACTCCCACAATTCACAAAAATTCCCTAGATTTTGCACTAAGCACTATATTATTTTCATCTACCTTTTAACACTTTTAATGGCCGTTTAGCAAGCAGCATTGTGTGTTGCATCACACATTTCCTGTATGATAACTTAGGATCTCTTGAAAAATAGAACAAAACAATCGTACAAGTATAGCCAACTCACACCTCAAGAACATTTATCTGCAAATTATAATGTAGGCTTGCTATTGAATTTGTATAAAGCAATGATCATATTAAACAACGTTTTGATTGTGTAAAACCAATAGATACCAATAACTACATTTGATATCACGCTTAAATATAAATTCTCAAAGCTGAAGTACCATTAAGCTCTACTTTTCACGCAAACATGATTAGGATGTACTTTTGTCACACTCTTTACTGATGATAATAATGCACAGATAACGCTTTTCTAATGAGGAAAAAATATACAACTTATGGTCATTGTGCACAACTTCCTTTTCCTGGAACTGAGAGTAAAATCTAATTTTCACATCAGGTAGCAATGTGTGACCATAACTTTTTACCAGTTTTATCCCCAAAAATGCAATTTCCCTAAAAAATCGCTAGATTCCTCAAAACCCCAGATTTTTCCCCAAAGGTTGCTGAAATTCCGAACCTAGGGACAAATTCTCCAGAAGTGGGTACCGTGAACACTAGGCTTGTTCCGTGTCATCAATCATAATTTCACAATTCAAGAAAAAAGGTTGGCATGTTTTTCTGCATAATATGCAATGTGTGAAAAATATGATTTGCTGAAAAATCCAGTAGAAGAGACCCATACCACACTTCGGAGTCATTCACATAGATTATATTGAGATACTTTTCGCTACGTGTCGCTCGAAAGCAAGCGATGGTGCGTTTCAGCAAAAGAAATAATTGCTACTGAAACATGCCTCGAAAAACTTTATTTGAACATGATGAAATTTTGCATTGAAATTATTTTTTAAGCCATGAGCAGTCTAGTCTGTGCTGGCTAGTATATTTTTTAACTGACCGTAAAAATTGGAATATTTTTTAATTGAACATAAAAATTGGTTGATTAAAGTAGTTTGAATGTTGCCTTTCAAGAAATTTACTGAATATAAGCCTGAGATATGGAGTTCCTTTGAACTTAATTTACACTGAAGCGGAATCATGCTAAGCACGGCGCGCTTAGGCGCAATTACGCTGGATTTTGGTTTGCACTGAAGCGAATGCAAGGGTATGAGGGGTTTCGATTCACCCGGTACAGGTTTTTCTCCCTTGGTTTTGCATAACGGGCCACTGTTGTCTGGTGATGGTAATGGTTTATGCATGCATGAGCATGAAGATCGTTGTCTGAAAGCGAAAATGATTGCTCTTGCCGTTATTATTGCATCGGAGAATGAGGCATCTTAAACATTGGCGAAAACAACGCTAACATTGGGCCCGTCCCATTCTACAGAAGAGAGAAAGATTCTGAGAAAGTAGGCTATAGTAAGAGGTAGCTTGTAAGCTACATTCCGTCACTAACACAAAGACTGCTTGACCTGACTTTCTAGCTTTACCGTATCCCAACCTTTGGAAATCTTTTAGCGATGAGACATATGTGTAGCAAAAAGCAATTTTTGGTGGTGCAAAGGATATTTTGCTAAATTTTCCCGAAAAACTTTTATGCGACAAACTTTTTCTGCAGCTGTTCGTACATTATTTCTTCCTCAACCACGTTGCCATAGACTTAAAAGTTTAAAAATTGGTACTTGAAACATGGTTCTTAATAGCCTAACTGAAAAACAGTTTGCTGGGCCGTGCACGAACATTGTCAGAAGCCAGCTGGATCAGGCTCAGTACTCTGAGCATTCGCCTCACAATTCTGAGTTTTGGAGTATCATTCACAATCTATCTATTGGTGTCAGCAAAAATCTCATAACTACTTGAGGTAGGCCTGAAGTTGCTTCCTTCTCTGAATTAATGTGAAATATATGGTATGTATCATATTATGACTGCCATGAGTCCGAGGGGCAAACGGGGCCACGGCCCCGGGCACCCAAAGAGTGATATTACAAAAGTTAATTACAAAAATTAAAATCCTGTAACCAGACGCTTCTTCGTATTGTGAAGCTACTAATACAAGCTGCATGGATCTGATGGGAACTTGCCTGAGGAGGGAATGCAAATGTATGTTTAAGTGACACGAGAGATGAAGAACTGCCATCGTTATCTTCATCTTTTCTTACAAACAATATTCTTCGCAATTTGTTTATAGTTCAGAAAAACATGAAGGAGAGCAATGCATCAAACTGCATGGTTGTACAATTTCAGATACTATATATAATTTTAAAAAATATTTAAAAAAAAAAAAATTTTTGTAATATGTCCAGTAGTTTTAAACTATGTCCAACACATTTTCCAGGGGGAGGCGAAAATTTTTGCAGGGGGCGAAGCCACCCTGGTTACGGGCCCATTACCACAAGATGTTTGTTTATAAAGATATGCCTCAGGCCCACAGAATAAAACAAATTATTGAAGACTAACACATTAAAAGCATAAAATACTTTTTGAAATGTATTTAATTCAATTTTTTTAAACTTGTTTTTTGTCAAAACTTCTTTTTACGTATTTCAAACGCCTGTATTTCTCACATTCCTTAATACTGTAATTTGCTAGGGGGCGTACAGTCAAGCAGTTGCCCCGGGCATCACCAGACCTCTGTACGCCCCTGTTTCGGTCTATGACCGAAAAAAAACAAGACTCTAGAATAGTTAACGATTGCTAAGATTCAAAAGTCCTGACGCCAACTGTGTGACGTCACAGTCATACGAAGTTTTCATGCGGGTATAGAAACAAATATATGCGGGACCCGAGTCAGCTTTCGACGTCCGTTTAATCCCAACACACTCTTCGCATGTATGCTGCCAAGAATGGGCTGGGTGGAAGCGCCCAAGCTGACTTTGTCCCGGGGTGAGGGAAACCTCAGGTACGCCACTGCTGGTCCATTGGGGCGTTTTTGAGGTGCACATTCCTATTACGTCCCACTAGATTCTTTCTTGGTGACATAGGTGTAGGAGCAGGCAAACTTTGGGGGTGCGAAGGATTTTTGCCCAAATTTCTCCAAATTTGCCCAAAAAGTTTTTGTGCGACTTTACCTACAAATTTTCTCCCACAAAGATCATGAAGACCTTTCTTTGATGAGACCTCCAAAAAAAAGTCATCATGTGTTTTTCGGTTATGCGCCATTTTTTGAATTCAAAGTTGGGCGCCATTTTTCCCGGATTTTGCCAAGATTTTCAGAGATTTTTCCCAGATTTTCAGGGATTTTGTCCAGACTTTCAGGGATTTTCAACAAATAAAAACTTTTGGGGGTGCGTTTGCACCCTGCACCTCCGCCTCCTACACCACTGCTTGGTAAAACAGTTACTTCACGGCGTATAGCTATCCACGAAGACAATTCAAGAAGACCACTTTCTCCAATCCCCATTCTCTAACATGATGCTTTTCAACACGAGAAAATTACGCAGGCAAGATACCATCAACCGTAGTTTAGAAGGCGTTAGTCATTACGGCATGCACATTTCCTCTACAAGATTCTCAACTGAGACAAAAAAACTCAAAACTGCCTTCAACTGCGCTGGAATCTCACTTGCTAAAATTTTGTTTTCAGTGCTACTCTGCAACGGAAAATTTGAAATATACCAAAAACGTCTAATTTGAAATTAATTTGGAAATAGACTTTTTTGGTTGTCGCAAATGATTTCTTAAACAACCCTTCTCGAATGTTTGCGTTTAGTCTGAATTCAAAAAGAAAGGGAAGGCATTAACTGGGGCATAAAAATCACCATGGGCGTCCGCAGGGAGGCAAATGCCCGTTTTGCCCCCCTAGAAATTAGAACTAAGATGCAAAAATTTATAGAAAACGTAAACTCAGCAGTTTCATTCCGATTAGTTGCGTTAATTCTTGCAAATGACAGTTTGTTTGCCAATATGACACTCAACACTGCACAAGAGTCAGTTCACTTTTCTGGTATAATGCAGTCATGAAATTGCAATTCACTTCCGCCCATTGGCAGCAAATGCAGGTTGCAAAAGTCGGGAACGAATTGTTACATCATCCTTTGTTGCGTCACAATAACATGGCAACATATCTTCAAAGGTTCACTTTAAGTTATGGTTGTAGGTTTGTAGCCGTTTTGCCGCATGTTTTTTTACTGTTGAACGCAGACATCTTTACGCGAGTTCGTAAGGCAGAGGCAGTTAACTTAGGGGAGGTGATTTCAGTTATATTTGCTAGCCAAGTCTCATAACGGCTTTGCACTGTAAGAGAGATGAAGTATACTTCCCAACACTGCTGTGACAAAAACAATGGACGGCAAAATGGCCTTATATCGCAAATGTTGTTTTCCGGATTGTACAAAATCATGGTGAATAAAGTTACATTCGCAGGTTTCGGGGACCACCCCACCCCCTGGATCCGCCCCTGTCAAAATGTTAGTTACCAGAGAGTCTACGCGATTTTATAACAAAAATGGTGAACCTAAAGCTCAAATTAGGCTACTTAAGTTCCCGGAAGAATATTCAATTTTTGAAAGACACATGTCAAAAGCATTTTGTCATTTTCCCAATGTCAAAATGAGAACGCATGCTTTTTGCAAAGGCATTTGCAGAACCATAAATTGGAAGAATTTACAAAAAAAAATTGTAACAGTATTGGAGGAGCTCCAAGCAAGATTTGACCATTTCCAAGAGTTAAAACCATGCTTTGCATTCCTTGTAAATCCATTCATCTTTAATGTAGTCAGTGATGGCTGTCCAGTTCTCCAACCATTTGTCACAAACTTGTCTGTTGTAGAAACGAAACTGACTGGCTCTAAAAAAACTTTAGTCAATGCCACTCTACAGTTAATTTCTGGCCACAGGTTCCAATAAAATGTACACAATATAAAAAACCTGTGTACAACACATTTCTGTATACAGCACGACATATTGCTGTGACTTTTTTTCTCTGTAATGAAGTTCGTAAAATCAAACCTTCGTCCAACCATAAAAATGAGCACTTGAGAGAATTGATTCGCACAGCTTTAACAATGTAATGTCCAGATTTACGGGGACTACAAAATCAAGCAAAAAGTTAATAGTGACAATTACTGTACATCATTTCATGTAAAACTTGCATTCTTTCCCGTATTTGTGTGCACATACAAACTGTTTTTGCAGCTCGCTGGTATTTTTGGTTGTCTGCATATGACTCTTGCATTGAACAAGTTTGCCCACCCCTGGTTTATATTATATGTAAAGAAACATGAGTGAAAAAGAAGCATTGCTGCCAACAAAGCGCATTTTGTGCAATCGATGCTCTCTCTAAAGTGCGCAACTGTGCAGTACCACCAAATCATTTGCGCAGTAAAATCTCATACCGTGCACTTGCAACATTCCAAAACATTGGAAAAAGAATAAAACAAGGGATGCTACTGTATTTCAATTAAATATGTATTTTATTCGTATTTTTATGAATTTTTATAATTATTCTAATAATTCACAAAGTTTGTAATTCATTTAGAACTCTTGTAACTCAGTCTTAAAATATCCATGCTCACTAAAGCCAACATTTGCTTAGTGCAAAATTTTCTTAGAGGAAAAACACTGTATGCAACTGCTGCCGTAACATTGGGCATTTTCTTTGGCGTGTAGAAAGGTTGAAGCGTTTTGTGTACGTCCACTTGCGTTGCATCATCAACAATCCAAAAAGGATATGCAAAATGTCGACTTTGCCCCCCCTGGAAAAGTTTCTGCGGACGCCCATGAAAATCACCGCTCTCGAGGTCTGGCATCATCACGCGCTTTACGGTATGTGTGCAATATCACAATTATTTTTTCATCGGTGCAGCTAGTCAGCTTCCAGGGCCGGATTAAGAGGGGTAACGGGGGCAATTGCCACGGCCCCTGCGGCAAGGGGCCCGCCGTGATGAAATTTATTTGTTTCAAATAAAATACTCGTTTGAAAAATTTTTGTGATTCAGAAGCGATACAAGAATACAACTCTACCATTATATTCCTATGTTGCGTTAACTATCAGGGGCCCCTAACAGCAACTGATCTCTCTACAAGTTTGACTGTCTGCCAGTTTTAGTAATCGCTACTGAATAACCTGTAAGTATTTTCGGTTTTGTTCAATGGAAATACATTTGATTTCGCTGGTAACGTTTTCCAAATAATCGTTCTATTGGCATGGGTATGACTCTCTACTCGTGCATCACGCCTATTGCACAAATGTCACGAAAGTTTTAATATTTGCGTGCTAATGCTAGTGGTTGCTGACTGCTGTTTAGTATCAATCAATCTTGCCACTGAAGTCAGTCTCGTTAACATCAGATTGTTGCCTTTTTCAACATCAGATAACATCAAATTTTTACGCTACAGTTTCATATAAGCCTAATGCTTCTGTTAACAAACCTAATGTAGGGACTGTTGTAACTATTCGGTATGTAGTCAGAATTAGAATGACGACGAACAAAAGCGTTGTTGGGTGTTCGAATGCGCCACAGGAAACAGCGACCGACTGCGGTTATGTAGGTTTGCAGGCTATCATGTCGACGGTCGAACTGTTCGCAAACAAGT
>JGI24159J19872_10013104_pt1 | contig 10795 bp, 8 predicted proteins | sample Ectturendosymbi4_FD_19872 | JGI IMG/M metagenome (IMG submission 19872)
CCTGTAAGATTTGTCTTACATTTACAGGACTGATGATACGTTGGAAAACGCGAAACTAGTTTCCCCGTCAATAAACTGTGACTGATTTACTTGCCGCCATCCATGTTGCCTTTAACTAGTCCTTTTTCATTTTCACATTGTGGAACCAAGCTTTCTGATGGAACTTTCACACGTTTTGTCTTTGCAGACAACGATTGCAGTGAAGTTTGAATTGAAAAACTAGTTTCATTGAATTTTAGTGAAAACGTTTGGTCAGTGTCGTTTCAATTTTCATTGGCAACAGAGAAGTTCGAATGAAAGTCTCATTTTTGAGGAGTAGCCTATGACTACTACAGACTGCACAGGGCAGATTACAATGCAATCACTTGAAGCACTTGTAAGTGATCAGTCAGTAGTTTCAAACAGGCTCATAACTAAGGGAAGCCTGGGGAGCGAGCCCCCCCCTGGAAAAATTTTCGCCTCTCTTGAAAAAATGTGTTGGATATAGTTTAAATACAGTATATTGCATACAAACTATTATACAGGCCCGAAATTTGGGCCCCCTCAGAAAGCTCTTCGCCTCCCATGGCGTCCCAATTGAGCTGGTTACAGGCTTGGTTTCAAATGAGCTGGCTGGGGACCTTTGGGACACATAGTGGTGGGGATTCTTGGGACACTGACTTTCCAACCTGGACGATCCATTTCAATATACTAAGTTGCAGAATTATCTGGACAAGGCATTTGCAAGGCCATTCACAATTGAGAATATGACTTCTTCATTCGCAGCCGCTGGCGTTCACTACAAATAATTATCTAATCCCTGGGGCCTAGGCACTCATTAGGGGTTAATTAATTGAAGATGTTTTTTTACCATAACTTCCTAACCACTCATACTAGAGGCCCATCCAACGGCTCTAAAGATGCTGATTTTCGCCTAGTTTATTTTAAAAGAAAAAACAATGAAATCGACCCTTGTATTTTTTCTCAAGCACCGATGGCGTCATCCAAAAATCCCTTGAGCCCTACCCATGACATCACCCCAAAAAATTTCGAACACGACGTTCCCATATTTTCTTAATCGAACCTAGGAGACTTGTTCTTCAAAGGGTTTGAATAGCTCTCTAGCTCTATCGGTTGGAAAGTTATGACTAGACAAAGTCAAGGTCACAACAGTGGCTAAGCGGTTCTTTAAAGGGATTACTGGCCTAGGAATAGAGCGCGCGCCACAGATGTTGGTAGGCTGGGATCGAATCCCGGTTTGGCCACACCGAAGACCTGAAAAACGGCACATGCGACCTGTCCAGCCTCGTGTTCGGCAATGGATGGGTGCAACGCAAAGGAAAGCTTCATTCACGGTGTTGCCATTGGCTTTCCACCAGTATAGCATTCGCTGCGACAGTGGTCGCGTCGCCCACGGCACAGAGTGAGCGGAGACGGGTGCCAGCAGACCACTTGTGACACTCCAAAGGATGTACCAAGCGAGTATAATGAAACTTACCATGCAATCCAATAAAGTTGAGAATATTTGAATACGGACCTGAAAATTTTGCCCATCGCACGTCTAGGTAGTTTCTTGGCGACTTCGTAATCATTTCAAAGATCAAGCTTGAAATAGTTGCAAGTTGTATGGTACCGCGTGAACATCTCCTTTTAAGAGCAGTTCATTTTTGTTGTTTTTTTTACAGTAGATCAGGGTCTGTAGCAAGTGAGAGCGGCAATCAGTAAAATTATTTTTGTGCAATTTTTTCTAACGCAGCAAACTTGAGCAGAAAGTTTGTTGAACCATAGAAAACGGCGCTTCGTTTTGCTGCATGCACCAAATACGTTGTCAAATGTAGATGCAAAGACCAGATAGGCTGTAGCAGGGAGCTGAGTGGTGCATTACTATGTTGTAACATGTAGAGGATCACACTTTCCTGAAGAGTATTTTTACGTGAAACTTAAGGTGTTTTGGCAAAGCTCATATACTAGAGCAGAGGTACCCCTGAGGGTACATTTGCCTATCTGAAGAAGTACATTTAAGGGAAAATATATTTATTTCCAATTATTCTAACATATAAAAGTATTAAAACGTCCGTGGATTTTGATATTTCACTCAGTTTTTTGTCATAAGAAATTTTAGGCGTAGGCTACAAACTCATCTGTCGAAATGCTGAAGGGGTATATCGTCAGAGAAAGGCTGGGAAACTCTGTACTAGAGTCAGAAATGTAATTGAGACCTAAACCTCGAGACCGAGACCTGGTAAAAACTTCGAGACCGCGGCTTCATCAAAAAATCCAAGACCGAAACTTTAAATTCGAGATTGGCACTTGAAAATTTGTGAATTATGCCGTAATTTTTCTACATGTGTTCAAAACATGTCATCAACACTTTGAACTCATGAAGTTGAAACCTTTTCGATTTTCTGGCCTTTTCCCTACCTGCTTTGCAGTGTTCCCTCTAAGAAAATTCTACACTGAGTATAGTTTAAATGTTTGTTTTGTTGTGCACTAAGCGCATGCAACTGCGCAACCATGCAGACACACAAAGAGTGAAGCAATCCCAGCCTTGAAAGGGCTATGCGATTTATATGCAGTAATGTTGGAAGTGCGCGAGAATGAGATTTCACTGCACAAATTGCCTGGTGGTACTGCGCAGTTGCGCACCTTAGAGGGAACACTGCTGCTTTGGTTGTTCCTTACTTGCAGATACACGAGATTTCCTAAGCCAAACCTTTGCAGTGTACAAAGACTCAAGACTTATAACCGAGACCTGTAGCTTTCGAGACCTGAAATTTTCGAGACCGAGACTCGCAAAAATGGGTCTAGAGACTCCACCGCTGACTAGATCAGTGATTGTTAAACTGGGGTAAATCTACCCCCTTCATCTTTCTAGGGGGTAAATTTACTGAATCATAAATTATTGCAAACGTAGATTTTTACAAATTTTTACAAACTGTAATATCTTGGATTATTAGGCTAGTTAGTTACAACATAAAACACAAAAGTATATCGGACAGTATTTTGTTCGTAGATTGATGTGAGGCTTAATGCCAGACATCATAGAGCATAGCTGCAAAGTAGGTTTACGGATATATTACACAAACTGGAGATGTTGCACCTTGGATTGTGATTCAGAGTTATGCTTAATGATACGTTTTGTCATTTTAGTTCAACTTTATCCATGTAGGCTAGGCTACCAGAATCCTCGAGTGCCTCGTGTGCGCAACACTGTGTCTGTTCACTACTTTATTTGGAGTTTGTACGTAAAAAGAGATTGTAACTCTTTCAGAATCAAAAAATCCTCTTGTGCAATGAATTTCACTTTTTTCACAATGGTCAGACTCTAATGAAGCGGTTCCCAACCGAGGGTTCCGAAACAAGATTTACAGGGGTCCAAAATGCGATTTTCGAGGGTGTATCTGTATGTTCTTGAAAGAACCTTTTTTCAAAAGAACCGAGATTTATAAAAGCTTGAATGTGCTATTGCTCAAAATAACATGATCGAGCTTACTTGTTCCAGTTAACATTGTTAATGTAACAATTCACATTATTAAATGCGTGCATTGCTGTCTCTGCTTCACTCTGCGGTTACCACGCAGAAGATGGCCGGTGATGCAATTGTAAGCGCGTTATGACATTTAAAATGTTTATGGGGCAAATGTGGCGAGATTGTTGTGTGATGCTACAGAACTCGAATGTGTCTGGTGTTCAACCGAGCAAAGTTACCAGAAATTTTGTACAAAAACACTGTCGATTCGAGAGCTGTTTATCAACAATCTATTTGTGCTGATATGGATTGTCCTCTCTACTTCATTCGAAAAACACGTTTCGGGACCATTTGAACCTTCGAACGATTTGCGCGTGGCTCTGACTAATTGTGTGCCGAGGTGTGAGCGGATAATTTCAGAGAAAGCAAGAAAAAAGTCAGTGGGTTTGCTTCTAATGAGCACTAATGTATGAAAGTACGACTGAGGGTTTTTTATTGTGCTATCAGCAGTCTTATGCATTGCGAGTGAAGTGGTTTGTGCCATGCCCGAAGTGGCCAAACCAATCTTAAGTTAGTTTTGATGCAATTTATTTGATTGCGCCGTTTCTGCTAACTTGCAAGTGGTGAGTCCTTTTGGACCTACCTAAGACCACCTTCTTAAGTAGGTTGCCACTTATTCTTAACCTTTCATCTGGGCAAACGTCATAGCTAGCACAGTAACTAACAGAGACTGTTTTAATGCACTCCCTGGAGTCGTGTGGTGGTTTATACTTCAGAGCAATTTTATTTCTCATTTTCCAACGGTTTATAACTACACAACACAACATTACAGCGTACTTTAACAATGCACTGATTACAGGTGCACACATACCACAGAAAATTAAACATGAGAAGCCAAAGTTTTCCTAACCTTATTCTCCTACCTTTTCTACCTTAAACACTAAAGCATGCCATTTTACATTTCCTCAATCACAGTTGCATTGACTAAACGGTCAACACTAAGGAGGCTCGCGCTAGAGCTCCTTCTCGTACGAACGAATTTCAGGCTAAATTTTCAGGCTCTCTTTCAGTTTCCCAACCCCCAAGACGTACTCAATTCATTTCCTGTTTTTCCTTCATTGTGTCGCCAGGTTTGTTATGTAATTTCACAACGATCGTTTCTGGCTCTTGCGAAACATTCATTCTCACAAACATTTCACAGGATTGCGTAATACTCTTGTTTGTGCCACCTCTGCCGTATTCGCGAATCTTCTATTATATTACCACATGCATTACCTCATGCGACCGCGTTTTCCGAATACTTTCGGACTTCTTTCTTCCACTACTTCGCGTTTTCTCGTAGGATTTCGGATTGACTTTCACAACCTTTCTCTTACTCAAGAGAATTCTGCTTTATAATAACACATCAACCCTTGCTCTCCCTGCTGCATGCTCCTATTTTGGTCATGCCTTTTCCAATACGGAAACGTCAATGTTTTTGCTTGCAGGGCTCTTTAGTCCGCCGCTATGCTAACTAATTTTTTGCTTCATGTTGTGGCTCTGTATGTTTAACTTTCGCATATATACAACCCAAATATTATTCATTGCACAATGACACTGCATTTAAGACATCATCTATACTTTTAACTGATTAACGCCAGTTTGTTAATCTTAAGCCACTTAGCGATTCATATTACAATACGCACATACACAGATACTGCACCGTACACACGCAATTAAAGATTCTCGTGACACAAAGCACATGCAATTAAAACTCACACAATAGAAAGTACATACATAATTTCAGCAATACATTTGCACAATGACTCCGCATGGCTCTGCATTACTTTGCTTTACCATGACATGATTTATTTGGTACAACATAGTGACAGTTCTGTTCAGTAGCTTATTTTGCACAACGTAGTGACAGTTCTGTTCCGTAATGAAGTGATTCACCACCATGGTACCACCTCCTTTTAATCCTTCCGGCACTTTTTCATACAGGACGTCTTTTCCCTGTAGACACCCTTGACGTTTAATCAACTGTCACCGTTTGTTGTTTTTAAGTCCTTCTGTAATTCATCACGTAATTAATGCATACACTTTTACTGCGCTCAAAAACAATTTACACATACATTTTTTAAAGCCAGTTTACACTTCTCAATCGACAACACAATCAACTGAAATACATGTTATGGTTCAAAATACCATAACACGAGAAATAATTGAAAAAATGAGCATACTGAAAAATCGGACTGTTTTTGTGATTTCTACGCTATTTTTAAACGAGGGGGTGCGAACGTAACTTTACTTTTGTGAAAGGGGTCCCAGCTTCGAAAAAGGTTGGGAACCTATGCTCTAGCGCCATTTTTCTTTCTTTTCACAGCATGTTATAGACTGGACAGTGGACAGTCGTTTAGTGAATGAGTTATTCATGAGTTAACAAACAACATTCTCAGTTGTTATGTCGAAGACGATAACTTATATAAAATCATACGTAGACTTCACCACAACAGATGTTGTGAAAAAAACTGTGTATCTTTTTCTCCAAAGTGCCTGGTAATGGTTCGATGAAGCCGTCAATTTTGTATGATCGCTCCATCCCACTCACGTGCATGACAACCACATGTCTTTGCAGACCAACTGCGCTCAATTTCGTGCAGTAGGAACTCTGCCTATGTCAGGGTTCGTTTCTGAAGGCACGTAAGATTGGAGGCTTCCTATCGCATTGCTTTTGCAATACCAAAAGAAAAAAACGCATACAATTTGGGAATGACTTTCCAAACCGTAAACTATGGATATATAATCGAAAAGAGAACAAAAGAAACTTGAAAAAATTTATTTATCATACCATACAGTACGTTGTCGTATAGTGTTTTGTCCCGTGACAATTTAGATCACATAGCAGATGAAATTCGAAGTAATATACAGTAGATTTCTACCCCTTGTGCTCTTCATCGACATCAATTGGCGAGTAAACCCGTTCCAGAATGCTTGAAAATATAGTTTTGAAACACGTAACTGAACGTGTGAATTTTATCAGGGAACGGTCTCCTTTTCAAAGTGCTCCGCAAAGATGAATTGATGGATCTTCAATGTTAAACAANGCTATATTCCAAATTCATATCTTGCAACTGTGACTTTTCCAAATTTTGGTTTGGATTGGGCCNNTGGCGTAGCCAGCCCAAAAATTTAAGGGTGCAAAATTTTTTATTTTAGGCTAGCAACAGCATTTTGTTCGGACTATCGCCTCTAAAAGCACAAAAAATGTCAAGATATTTTTAAAATTTGAGGGGGCCATTGCCACGTAGGCCTCTATGGCTTGGGCGAAGAGTTTTCCAACGCTGTCTCAGGGCGCACTTGAAGTTATTACACTCTGAAACTCCCATTTGAAAAACTACTGCAGGCCATATCTTTTCAAAATCCTTATCTATGCGAAGGAAGAGTTCGCCTTGAACTTCTGAGGCAAGCACAAGCGAAAGATGGTATTTCGGGGCAGTAACCAACAGGAAAGTAGCCAGCAGCAATATAGATCAATCACTGACTTCACTCTACTACTACTAGGTTGCACTATCATAAAAGCGGGATAAGTGAATTACGATCTTTCGGATGTGGTGACTACTATCACAGTTACTTGTTAATCATGGGCACCATCTAGCGGTGACCATTCATTTTACATGTGGCGCCATCTTCTGGCCGCCACATGGACAAAGCGCTAAATATAGACCCTCAACGTGATACCCATTCCCATTACAGTAGTTATTATTAGGTGGAAAGGACGCTTTAGTGGTAAACATGTTCTTTTGGCCAAAATTCTGTTACACGTTTTGAACCTACGCTACAGCCCAAAGTGCCATATTTCTTGCTTGGGGAAACATAACTGAGTTCAAGTCATGCCGAATCCATTCAAAAAAATGTTGACACTTAATACAAACAGCACGACACAGTTTAATCTAATGTTCACAGTGGGGTCGGAAAATAAGGTGGCACTCATTGAGATTTGACCAGCGATGGAGTCTTGAGAACAATTGTTGCCGCGGTCGCGAAGGCTGTACTGGTCCGTCTCGGGCCTATTGTCTTTCATGCACCTGACTAATTCAACCTGTTCCCTGTCGGTCGTAACTTCGCAAAGACCAACAAGCGGAAAGAATTCAAGACATCGACAAAAATATAGCTCAGAAGTGTTGATGGCCGTTTTTTGAATATTTCAGGTTTTGCCAGAGCTAAATAATTTTCTTGTCACGCGTTTTTTGACAAATTCTCGCGCGTTTTTTGACAAATTCTCGGAGATGGCGGTCGCAACTACATAACCTGGTTTCGATGCAAATTTCCAAGCATTGCTTTTGTCTCCCTAATGTGATCACTCCTGAACAAGATAATCTGGGCCAAGTCATCTGCCTTAATAAAAGTCATTGGAGTCGAGCTTAATGTTGCCACCGAAATTTGGGTATAGCGCTGTAAACTTTCATCTTGCAAAAAAAATAACTTCATATGCACGTTAAGCAAGTACTAAGCCACAACGATGAGAGATACCGACCACAATGGCAGCTAGCGTTTTCATGTTAACACGGCGTTCCCCGTGCTGGTTTCAAATTTGTAAATTGAAACGAAAAGTTTTGAATGCGTCCTGTGTTTGGGAATAGTGGTTCCAGACGAAAAAGAATTCAACAAGGAGCAAACGAGTAATTTTGCCCAAACATTTAACGTGCTTTGTGACTTCAGCATTACAGACAGTTGCTTTCACAGTTTGATGTGGCCCGAAGCTGAACGCACGTCAGTCTCGGTTTTTCAAATATTACGTCAACAAGCCCATGTCGACAACCTGACGTATCTTTTGATGACGTCACCACACAAATCAGAATTCCTTTAGTGAAACAAATGCGCATTTGATTAAAGTAAACAGCATTTTCTGAATCCCACCTCACATTCACAAAACTGATTTAGAATGTACGAAACGCAGACTACATCAACGAACAAAATTTTCACCGTTATGNAACTCANTTTGCCAAACCATTCCGCGGCTTTACGTCGAGGTATAAATGTTAATTTCCCTCTTGTTNCACAAACTGTTTTGAAAAACTACAGACCGATATGAAAAATATTCTGACACGATTTCGTGTTTTTGTCTCGCCCAGGAGAACTTCTGCATCAGCTCGTCTGTGGCGCTCTGCTACGCATGCAAGATGCGTCGCTTGCTATCTCAATGGGCTTGAATCGCACAACACACTGATAGCATCCTAGTCACACTGGCAGAAAACGGATTTCGATCGCGTTTCAGCGACAAACAATTGTCAGTCATAACCAGTTGACATGACACAGAAGGCAGTTTGTGGAGAAACAGCTTTCAGCGACGAAGATGTGTTCATTAGGAGGAGCAGAAATGAGATAGAAGCAATCCATACTTTTTGAGATAAAAAAGTACTCGAGACGCGCTTCGACCGCCGAACGTCTGACCAATGGGAGCGTCATGAGAAAAACGGCAGATGTGGGAAGACGAGTATTTGAAACGGTGGCAACAACGCGGGTCGCCGAGCCGCAGTTCAACTGAAATACTCGTATATTCCCAGTCGCGCCGCTGCATTGTCCCGGATGGAACAGGAAGCACAGCGCGGCATGGCGATCGGACAAAGGGTCTAAATCATCCCAGTTTGACGCTGTTCACTAACGCGACAGAATTTCGAGAGCAATCGAGCGTAAGCAGGTCGTTTGTCCCAGACAAAAAGTACAGTAACCTATTAAAGCTGATCAGGATACAGATTTAGTTCAGTTTGCAAAGCCCTGAGTGTGGCGCTCTTTCACCCGACGCCATCTAAGTGCAGTTAACTGAAAAGTAACAAAACTGATCGGGAGAAATGGCGCATTGGCTTTCCCTTTTATTACAGGTACGCATATTTAACCGACAGAAGTCACAAATACAGGTGCTGTGATGGCCGCCGCAACGTCCTTCAACTAATGTGTGAACTGTTGCGCAACGGGCAATGAACAAACGCGTGCAAACACGTTATTGCTGAAGTGAGGAGGTCCACTGCCGCAGAAATCACGGCGTGACGCATAAAAACTTTGCTGCAGTGGAAAAATCCCAGGCAGTGTCGTTCAGCTGCTGTCCAAGGCTCAGCAGGATTAGATAAGAGATCGAAAATTTTCTGTGAATGGTGATTTACAGGCACTAACGATCTCCCCAACGACATACATACATACGTCAGCGCGAGACCAATAAAACTTGCAAAGTTTTCGACTAGTATCAATTTCGGCCAGAATCACAGGAAAACATGGCAAAAAACAATGAAAAACGAAACAGTTTGAAACAGGCCCAACACTTGGCGAAATAGATTTTAGAACACATAAATCTACTGGCGAGATATAACAGACTTGATAGTTGGTAATGCCAAACTAACGATACCACCCTCAAATATCTCTAAGCTTCTGCTGCTGCTGTGTAGAGGGGCGAGTCTTCAATCCAAGGTCGGATGTTCATCGCAAGCTTTATAAGCGAACAACGGGTCGAAAACGTTCGAAATGAGATGTGCTCCAATAAAAGTCTGGCAACTTCAAACGCGGCCTGATACTTGTTCGGCTCCTGCTCTCGGTTCAAGTACTGCAGAACCAGACCTTTCATCAGCCTCCAAACGCAAGAGGCCTCTCGCCAGTCGAGCTGAAAGCAGTAAGGGCCAGAGGGTAAGAAGAATAGAAAAAGACAATATATATACAGTATGCGTGGCGAACGCGGCGGAGAAAGCGTTAGTCGAGCGGGCGACCGTCCGGACCGAACTTGTGCACTTTTGCGTTGGCTTTGATCCAAGAATGCGTGAGGACGTCGTCGAGCGGCATGCGGTGGCGCGGGTTGAGCTTCAGCAGACGCCGTATCAGATCGCGCGCTCCCTCGGAGACGAAGGACGGGAAGTTGTACTGCAAGCCGGTGATGCGCCGGTACGTCTCGTTGTTGGTGGCCGATTCGAAGGGCGGCTTGCCGACCAGAAACTCGTAGCAGAGAATTCCCAGGGTCCAAAGGTCGACCGACTCGTCGTGATTCCTGCCCTCGACCATTTCGGGAGGCAGGTAGTCGAGCGTGCCGCACAGAGTCTGGCGTTTCGACGACGGCGCGTGAACGGACCAGCCGAAGTCGGCGATTTTCAGTTCGCCGCGCAAACCCATCAGCAAATTTTCGGGTTTTATGTCGCGGTGTATTACCTTCTTGCTGTGGCAGTATTTGAGCGCGTCCGCTAGTTCTGCGACGTACGTAGCCGTTGTTTCCTCCGAGAAGCGGCCTTGCTTCTGCAGCTCTTTGTACATCTCTCCGCGCGGCGCGTACTCCAGAATCAAGTAGACTCGCGTCTCGTCGTGAAAGTAGCCGTACAGACGCAAAATGTG
>JGI24159J19872_10013108_pt1 | contig 10794 bp, 9 predicted proteins | sample Ectturendosymbi4_FD_19872 | JGI IMG/M metagenome (IMG submission 19872)
CACAACAGTGGTGAAACAACACAGCAGTGGTGAAACAACACAGCAGTGGTGAAACAACACAACAGTGGTGAAACAGCACAGCAATAGTGAAACAACACAGCAGTGGTGAAACAACATAGCAGTGGTGAAACAACATAGCAGTGGTGAAGCCATAGCGCGCTTAAATACGACAATAAGTTGATGAGTGATAAAAGGTTAACAAATAACAAGGCACCTGTCCGTAACAACCGGGTTTGATGGAGTTTCATTGCGGTTCCCACAACTTTTGTTGTCACAGCATCGACTGAAAATGAAGAAAACAAGGCACGGCCTTTTTATATTTCGGTTGAATAATTTCAAGGACATTCAAACAAAAGATGTTCATGACTTTCACCTGCACATAATCTCGTGCGTGAGGAGCACGCGGCGCATCTCCGGATTTTTGTCTTGCCCTTCATATACAATCGACTGCAATAGAAAAGTGAAGTGTTGACAAAACAATGTCTGAAAAGATGTTCCAGCACATTAATTCACTGACATCATAAAAGATATTGTAACGTCATACTTGCTTTGTGGTCGAATCGATAAGTCGCACAAAGAGATCTTGTTCCGTTCGCATTCCTAAAACAAACAAAGTAGCACATGCCGGTGTTCTAAAATAGAATTCCTTTTCATGCTTGTGTCATTGTTCAGGGGCAGTTTCTACCGAATCGTGATTAACATCATCGTGACAAGCTCTTCATTAACAAGTGGGAAGAAAAGCTGCGAGGACGGCATCGAAAAAAAGCCAATCGATGGTTGCAAGTGTGAAGGAGGGTTAGGCCAGTTTCCACAACCAAGTGAAGCTTCAAGTAAGAACAGGGTCAGCTGAGTTGCAACAAATCTTTCACCTTGGCGCTATTCCCAAGCGGCCATTCGATTGGTCACGAACTATGTTGTATTAACACACGGTCAAAAACTATTGATTAGCAAAGCGCCCGGACGAAGGTAGGAGCCAATGGACAAAGCAGTAGGCACAAAGAGTTGGAAAATTTTATTTTTCATGCAGATCGTTCGGCGCTTTTCATACAGGGCGCGCTGTGGACACACTTACCATTGTGATAATGCAAATGCAACTTGTAACGGATTCCATTATTTGTTTTCTCTCCAATTGCCTCCTGCAAACATTGGCGATTTTAGAGCAACTCGCACACAGCGCTACATGCAAATAGATACACAATGATATATGCAAATAGATACACAATGATATATGCAAATAAATGCACAATGATATATGCAAATAGATACACAATGATACATGCGAAGTAGATAAAAAACGTGATATGGAAGTAGAGAGATTTTAAAGCCGACCCGTGTCTTCAGAATCATATTGCGACAAAAATCATTCAAAAAGAATTCAACTGACTTTATAAAAAATCAACTGACAACATTTAACCTTTTTTTTATAAACAATTATTCAAAGCACGTAAGCAAAAAATTCCCAAATCAATAGACAGCAAAGGCTACAACCAACCAGGATGTCTGAAGGTTTTCAACAGTCGGGAAGTGTTGTCTGACCCCTTGTGGCAGTGGTTACTTTTAATCCGGTAACTCTTTGTCACCACGTGAATGCGTCATAAAAAGATTTGAAAAGAAATGCATTTTCAACAATGGGTTCGCATGAAATCAACCATTTCAGTTGTTTATTTCGTGACGTAAAAACGGACTGGCGGCAAGGAGGAAAATTTGTCCGAGATTTTTTTGACTTTGACCACACAATAAAATTTAACAGAAACAGTGAGTTTTTAACCCATTTAAATTTTGACAAATACCTAGCGCACAACTGCTTGGCTTGTTCTCTTATGTTCATGACAAATATAGTTCATATTTTTTGCAGTGACGTTAACTTCACCAGACCAGGAGCCAACAAGACCATGCTAGTTAACAGTGCACGACATTACAGTGCACGTCATTGCAGTGCACGTCATTACAAGTTTTGTTGTTCGTTTTGACGTTTCCAGCATCCTATTAATTTCTAACCAATCAATCAATTGACACAAATTAATGTATACTCTCATATTCATAAAAAAACAAGAATGGAAAGATTTGCTCAAAAATTTATACATCACTCTTTGCGTTCGTTAATCACTTTACTTCGCGCCATCAAATAAGTTAAAGAGGTTTCGGAAAATATTAAAGCTTGGCTGCGCAACCTGCATGCGGTCTTCGACAAAAATTTATGCGGTCGTGTATCTGTAGTTTAAAATATAAGCTATGGCTGCCGTGCATTAACAGAAACACTTTGTCTACTACATGAGTATGCTTAGTAGAAACATGGCCAAACAGACGTATGGAAGCAGGTTAGGCTCAGTGTGTGGAAGCAGAACAGAAGCATGCAAAAGATTAAACTCACTGGCGCCGTAATTCATAAAAATAAACGCAATGCGGCTGACAATAACGAAAGGTTGTGCAATCCTGTGTCAAACCATTGTAATTTGCAAAATATGCAGAAGATTTAAACTGTGTATGTATTTAGAAACTTTTTCCTATCAACATATACATTTATTCACTATAACTAAGCATTTATTAAGTCCTACATTATTTTGTTTTGGCAACATCAAAACTTCACAGCCTATAATGAAGCTACAGCATTGCGATGCGTTCACTTCTCTTGAAAACTCTGAGGTTTGTTTTGTTCAAAACTTCCACTGTTACGTCACAATGATCTCTCCTCACCGTTGCATTTTCGACGAAACCAGTGAAAGTCCCTTTCTCGACCTCGACAGGCTGTCCTTGCCGATCGTAGAAAGCCAGAACAAAATGGAAGAAGTTACTTTTCCTCAAGTTCCCTGGTGGCTGCTTTTCAAAGTGAGCTCTGTGCAAAGAAACGCTGGAAAGCACAGATAAAAAATATTAATTCCGATGCAATAATATTGGCAGCTTCCTGCATAGTTTTGCACTTGTGATGATGCTGAATTTGCGCCTCAGCCTGTTGCTGCTGGCCTAGGCTGGTGCTCGACTGTCGCATCAACCACAATCGATCGGAGATTAAATGCGCCTAACACAAGGAAAGGTGAGGGGGTACGCAGAGGGAGCAACCTAAATCTCGAGGGAAAATATAGCCAGACATAATTTTGCAACTTCACTCACCACACGAAGCTTCCAAGAAGAAACAAAGGCATTACGCTTATTTCTAACGACGTAACGTATTCTAAGGTGAGCTGACTACAATGATGAAGCTGCGTTCTCGGCGTAACAAACATCTACTTGAGAGTTCAAAGAATTCGTTCGTGGTCTCGCGTAAAAACTAAACGCACCACGTCACTAATGATGGTGTATTTCTATAAAGATTTGCAGACAGTAAAGCACATAAATAGCAAACTTTCTTAAGATAACAGTGATAAGATCCGCAATGATATGATAAAAAATAATAGACTGTTGTTGAAGCAACAACCTTGGTATGGAGTCGACGAGGGAGGTTTGCATCCACCCGCGCTGCTGCAGCTGAGAAGAGGGGAGTGACATCTTGCACAACATCAGGGCAATGTTACATTGTACATAAAAAAGGCGGATATAATCTGTGCAAGGGAGTAAAACATTTCACATTTTTTGTAACGCATTCAATTTGATACTTGCACTTCAGCTAAACTTGAAATTTTAATGGAACCGCGTTTTTCGAGTTTTTCATTACGCTTCAGCGTTGACGCACTTGCCACTAACATCCAGTCCACTATTACAATCAAGCCTAACTAATTGCTAGTTGGCCTCAAAATCACTCTGAGCACACAAGCAGTGACGCAATATCCCTGAAGGACTGAACTTGCATCTGCCCTATCAAGAATTGAAAATATTCCCTGCAGTCTTGAGATAAAACCCATGAGGCACATTGATATCAATCCCTGCATAGCCTGTTTCTTCCTGGAAGCAACCTCTCAAAAATCCCTCCGCAGCAGAGGAGCGAGTATAAGCAGCAGTAGCAGCAGCGACATCCTCAGAGGACTGAGGTGAAGAATAATGCGTCCACAGAGACACAGAAGGGACTTTGAAAGTTCTCCGAGTCTGCGAACCTTAATATCCTGCAGCACAAGAGAAAGGCGAGTACGGTGAGACGATCGCTTTCTCGTGCATCCTGTCCAGTCACTCTCGAGCGTCGCTGACTGACTTCCCGACCGACTGTTCTACGCAGAGCCACACATCTGTCGTTAAATGGACAGTTCGAAGTTTCTTTCAAATAAAAATGATTCAACGTGATGCAGAAAATTTTTGCAAAAAATGAAATTTACATTTTTTATCTTCCAAAATATTTCCTCAGTAATCCAAGTTCGGCAAAAGAGTTTCCGCAATAAATAGAGAAGGTGGAAAATCTGCTGGAATTCGTAAAAAGTACAACAGCATCAAGGACGAACTGCACTTCGGGTGCGAAACCAAAAGGATTATCTGACCGTGATACTTTTTAGAGGCACTTGCGAGTGTTAGGCTGGCAATATATTTATCGTTTTGAGCTTGTCAATGAATACGATTATAATTGAAACGGTTGATTAAAGATTATTTTATTTGATAAAAATATGCAGAGATTTAAAAGTCAGTTTGGCTGGTTGTTGTTTGTACGGCATTTTCTCAAAGAATCACTGTTCGAAGTGAAAATGATTGAGAAGAAATAGAAAAACTTAAAGAATCAACTGCTTTGGAGTTACATTTAAGCTTGTATCTTGTTTAACAAAACACGGAATATACTTTCGTTTTTTTTTTACTTTTTTGACCGATTCAACATTGGCTTAAGTCATTAGTATACAAAGCCGTTATCACACATCTACGTGTTAAACATTTCTGCACATGTCATAGCTTCATCACATGAAACGTTCAACTTCGACTTTGAAATTTCAATATTGTTTTCACGGTTTTTCATGTGATTTTAAATGTGACCAAAAAGCACAAGCTTTGTTGCAAAATTACGCAAAAGTTATTATCTGTAAAACATATTAACCTGTTTATGTTTGTTTGTACTTCAAGACAATGTGAAACAAAATTTACGAGGTTTCACAAAAACTTCCATTTGTCACTTGTTAGCCTCATAACTGAAACAATGACTTGCTGACTAATAACGCCCACGTGAAATTGGTATTTTTTGTGATACGCTACTTTTATTGAAGCAAAATTTTCGTGTGCAGTGCTGGAAGTGAGTGCATTGAGAGCATCGTAGACGAGACACGATCGCATCTACACGGGTATGAAATTGGGTTTTGTGAACTAATTGCTGCTGGATAGGGGTAAAGATTTAATTTAAATTTATTGATGCGTAATTCACACAAGACACAAACACACAGAATTTCGTAATAACAAAATCTTGTCGAAATATACAACATTGAAAAAAATTTATATTTAGTCTGATTTTTTTCGATTGTTTGCTTTGATTTTATTGAAATAATTTGTGGAAGACATTTTGCGGGTTATCTGTTCACAAGAGAGAAAAACGGGAGATTTTCGTTTAAACCACGCATGCGGTTGCGCTTGGACTCATCGGGGATGGGAGTTTTTGCAGAAACAAAATTATTTTTATAAAAAATTAAGTGCTTGGATATGAAAAAGAGCGTATCCTGTTATTGCAAAACTGGTCACAGTCAGACTTGGTTGCATTGTACAAAGCAAGCTTGCGATGATGTACGTCAGATACCTTTCATAAATGATGACTTAGTTTCAATCACACTTTACCACTGTTATTAGGAAGAATTTTTAGCAGATTCCTGCATCTTATGGCTTTTGTTTGGTCCCGTCGCTGATAGCCTTCTTTCAATCAAGAAGTAAAGTAGATAAGAATTTAAAAACTGTTTCACGCTGAGCGCAAACGTGTTAACTCACCTTTCTACTGCTTTTGTTATTGTGCAGGTCGGCTGTGACATCATAACAGCGGGAGGGCAGCAAGCGCGCGATGTGCGTGCCCGCGCGTACCTTGTTCCTACCCATTTGACCTGAGCGGCAGCGCGCTGCGTCCGCACTTGCAGCGAAAAGCGATGCGCAGAAGAAAAACAAGAGCTCGGAAACAAAGCAGAGATAATTTAAAGGAGCGAACGGCTCGAACGTAGTTGACGAAGCAGCAGTTTGTGAGAAGGACGCCAGATGGGGAACTTCTGTCGGCAGCATGACGTAATAGACACGAAGAATGACCGAAAAAGAGAAATGAACAATATGTCGGCCACAGTTCACTTCGGTCGTAGTTTTGCTGTGGCATGAGTCTTCTGAAAGTGCGAGACAACATCTCGTAAACTAAAACTCACAGTTTCAGAAACAATTTTGGGGCCATCCTAACTAAGCNACTGCAAAAAAATTAAAAACTGCCAATTCTCTTGTACAAACAAGCTGNAGAGCGATGCGGTGTGTTTCACCACCGGGTTTGCAAGTGTTCTGCGACTTGCCAGCATTCCTGGATCTTGCTCAACAAAGCAAATCCGTGGCGCCATCACGACGGAACAGTGAGCGTGCTTTGCAAGGGTTTGCGGATACAGGAACTCACCTCATTTGAAACAAAGGGCCCTGAATAAAGTCAAGCTACACACTCCCTGTTGCCGGCCGCCTTTAATGCATTTGTTTCTCACTACCTCGCGGTTTTGTCCGACAGAACAAGTGGAAAACTTTGATCGTGTTTTGGTCTGTTGTTTATTTAGGATCTGGTCGATCATAGGCTTATCCGACGCAGCACTTTGTTTTTCGAGTGAATACAAATACATCCTGCTTCGGCAGAGCCAAGAGCAGGTGTAAATCAAGCTGTTCGAATGCTGCAAACGTAACGGCAAGTTACTTGCTTGCTCAAACTGCATTCGGATTGGCATTGTTGGAGCAAGCACTTTCTGAGAAAGAAATTTTAGCTTCTTGAGACAACAGTGTTTCTTCTGCATAGCATCATCATTGATCTCCTGCAAACGAACGATTTACGATCAAATTTCAGTCTCATTCAGGCTTAATCAACCTTACCCCGAATAACTTGCGGCTTCCTAGTTTGTTAAATGTAATAGAAACAGACCAACCACGATTGAATTGAGGCTGAACTAAAAACGTATCTGTTTTCAGTCCTTGGCTCGGTTTTGATAAAAGTTTTTTTTTGTTCTTTTCCACCTCGATTACATCCAAGCTCTTGGAGTTGTGGGAAGGGCAATAAAATTTATATCGGAGAGTGGTTAAGTTTTAAAATTAGGTAAAAATTAGTTTTGCTGGTTTTCAGAAAATTTAGAACATTTCTTCCTCTTTTCCACAATGCTATGCCATCGCCCTCGAATATTTAGCTGTTTGAATACCTATTAAGTCTGTATATGTGGAGCGTAATTACATCTTTGTCTGTGGAATTTTTTGTATTGAACATAATCTTTTATTTTCACAGTGATCGTTTAAACTTGAAAGTATGACCAAAAGCTAACTATTGGGTTTGAACTGGTTGTTGTTTTGAATTTTAATTCATTTTTATGACTTCTCCGCGCTTTGTGACGTTTTCAGTGCAAATGGTTCGTTTGTTTGTTTGTTTGTTTGTTTGTTCAGTCTCTGCCAGTGTTCCTCCATTTGTTTTCAAACAAGTATTTGACTGATCAAGCGTGACAAGCATACGAACGTTGCTCCACTGATCTGCTGTAGCAGCAAGTTGCGACGGTGCCTCTGTAGAACGCTGCACCAGTGCGGGGGGGGTTGCACAGCGATTTTGTTGATGCCAAGCCTGAAAGTTTCCACGCGGAGTTTTTTTCATTACTCTCCATTTCTAAACCACAGCATGCCGCCGTTCGAAATCTGGGAAAGAAACAACTTTGAGAGACACTCAGGTTAGAAGGAAATGACTGTTGTTCAAAGAAACAGCAATAGCTACGTTTTTCTTTGTTTTCATTTCAAATGTATTTTTATGAAGGAAGAAGTCTGAAACAAAATTTTCTTTTTTACTGGAAATTTCTCTCAATATGATAAAGGAACGTAAATTTAAGTCTGGCGCGCAACTCACAACAGATGGGAACTTCTGCTTTAAACAATTAGATCGCGCGTTGGTTATTTGATGATTTGTTTTCTTGCGTAACCCGTGGCCAGTTGCAACCATCCATCCTGACTCACAGTGTGGTTGCGTTAATTTATTTTGCAAATACGATCTCCCATTTGCTGGTTCTGCAACCTGTTGTTTATTTTTTTGTTGCGTTATGGGAGGAAAGCTGGTGTTTGAATCCTTAGAATTACACAAAAAATACTTTATCAGTGAATATTTTTAATGTACTTTTCAACTCACAGCAGGCAAAGGATGCCTGCCTACGCAATAATCGGAATTTATACATTGCACAATGTCAAAATGACCATCCTTTTTATTATGAAGTAAACACTTCCTATAGAATTACATATAGAATTAAACACTTTCTATAGAAATATACATCACTGATGGGCAATCTCTCTGACTCTGTAGGTCATTTCTATGCAATGCGGGCACTTCGGTGGGTCACGGTCGCTCTTATTCCAACTTACAGATCTAGAGCGTCTCATCCCTCACTTTTTCTCAACCTTACTTGCAGCTGGAAACAGAGCCTCTGCGAAAAATTTTACCAGGGAATACAAAGGCCAACATCTGGCCTCCCCTAGCTTCTGGGGACTTCACCGAAGCTTATGTGACTTGTTTGTAGAGAAATCAGAATATAAATAAAACAGATAAACAGACAGCACGCTAAGATTAACAAATTGATTAATTATTATACTGGAAAGTAGCTTACACTGGTAATTTTGGGCTTAATAAATAGCAGAAAAACTTAGCCTACGTACTTTTATCCTTCCGGACCCCAGTGCCTATTGGGCCCGGGCCCGATGTACCACTTGTACCCCTCTCGTAAGCTCTGCCTAGGAATGAACAGCTGTAAAAAACGGTCATCATTCATCTTTTTCTGCAAACTTACCTTTTATTCCAAGCAATTTGTCCGAAGTAACTGCGGCTTTTCTCTTGTGAGCTTTTCCGACCCAGGAGGCCATGACCTGTGACCTCCTCACGACAACGATTCAAGCGTTGCGTGAAAAGAAAGGCAACTTAACACACCAGTCTTACTTTCTTGCAGGAGAGCGCTGAACTACAATTTTTAAAACTTCTGACATAGACCTGGTCACTGATCGAACAGAGTTACGTGCACTTCTTATTCATTGCCTCCTTATCTATTTGTCAGTGCTTCCTGGTGCTTGCCAACACCAAACTGCGCTGCCACCAGCCTCAGGGCTCCCATTCAGTAATTTCTAATAAAGCCAGATTGTACATGAAAGAAACCCATATATCTATCAAAAAAACAGAAATGTTAGTTTGCAAAAGGACATAAATGCATATGCATGAGGTGAAATGGTGACCAAAATACTGATTTATCTATAGTTTCCCTTCCAAATTTTCCTCCGCAGTTTGAACACTTGAATCACTTTTCCGTTGCTCAAGACATTTGATATGAGGTTGATGACATGCTCCATTGATGACATCTCTCACAAATTAAAGCTTAGATCTCTAATAGTCGTTTTGTTGGGTTTTTGAACAATGACAATGCTTGTGTGCCGACAACTTTTTCCTCAGTCTCAGTTTTACGAATTTGTTTTTTTAACATGATTAACATTGGTGAAAATGCTTTTTCTTGTGATACAGTAGAGCGTGACAAAACCATAAACCTGGTCATTTTAGTTTAGTTTATTTGTTTATGAGCAGACACGAAGTCCATAGTATGAACACACACACTCTGCATAGTATGAACACACACACTAATTCGAAACGTCTCAAAACGAAGCATACATAGTTTTTGAATGCTTTTTTAGTGTTAATGAAATGCATAGAAATGTTGTCTTCATTTGTAAATTAGTACCACCTAATCGCATATTTTACTCCAAAGAAGTGTGAAGTGCCCTGCGCAGACGATACCACCTTTAGCCGAGATGCTAAAATCAACAACCCAAGCGGCGAATTTGTAGATTCAACCAGAACCGTGGCCAGAAAATCGTCAATAGGAGGAGGCTTTACGTTTGTGCAGGGGGGGGTTATGTTTGTGCAAGGGGAATTTGACATACATATTTGACAAAAATTCAGCTGATTTTTTGTGTTTCAAATTTCAAATTGGGGGGACTTGGAACTTTGTTTGGGGGGCTAAGCCCACCAAAGCCCCCCGTTGGCGACGGGACTGGATTCAACCGATTAGACGGCAGCTTTATTAATTAATTGGCCTTACAGAAGAAACAAAGAAGTTCTAGTGTCAGTACCAGGGCCGGATCAAGCTAGTAACGTTAGTGGGGGAATTCTGTTATATAATCTATTTGCTAGTCAAGTATCACAACGGCTTGGCTACTGTAAGAGTCTAAGTTTACTTCACAACACTGCTGTGACAAAACAAAGGACGACAGAATGGCCTTATATCGCGAGCAACGAGACATTTCGAACATGATGAAAGAGTGACCCGCAATTGCTTTTGATATGTTGTTTTCCGAATTGTACAAAATCATTGTGAATAAAGTTACTTTCGTTGGTTTTAGGTGGGGGTGATCGCCCCACCCTGGATCCGCCACTGGTCAGTAAACGACTTTTGTTGTATTCGCTGTCTAACTTCAAGGATATGTACACGATAGCTTTGAGACAAACGTGTTCACAACTGCATCACACAGTCGTAAGCAGAAGCATTCTCGCAAGCAGGGTTGCCAGATTTATTTTTTCAAACGAGGCCAAACCTTCAGTAAAAAAAGGCCAACAAAATTGCTGAAAAAAGCCAAACACTCAATTAAAAAAGGCCAAAAAAAGCAAAACCCTTTACTTGACAAAGCCAAATTTATTAAAATTTGCCTCCTCACAACTCAAGTTCACATAATAATACATCTTGT
>JGI24159J19872_10013111_pt1 | contig 10790 bp, 4 predicted proteins | sample Ectturendosymbi4_FD_19872 | JGI IMG/M metagenome (IMG submission 19872)
CTACTACTAGGTTGCACTATCATTATATAGGGATAAGTGAACTACGATAATTCGCTTGTGGTGACTATCACAGTGACTTGTTGCTCATGGGCACATGCTCATGGGCGTCATCTACGGACCGCCACACGTGTTACCGTCAAAGAATATATGTCACGCACGATATATCGTCTGCAAGTGCGGCGATGTGCAGCCTAGGCTGCTACAATTGGAGCGATTTGGAAACTACTGTACGCCTGTGGAAAAGTGAGCCAGTTTGACATACTTTCCGGTCACCCAACGCCGAGAATGCCGCTGCGGTAACCGGAAAAAATTCAGTGACCCGTGTTTTGCGGGGTATTTTTTCCAGTTACCATGGTTGCATTCTCAGCGTTGTGTAGCCGGAAATTATATGCCCTTGAATGGAAGTTTTCCGGTTACCGTAGTGTGAAAATTGCGCTTGCGTAACCGTTTTCTGGTGAAATTAGGGCTTCTTTTAAGTTTCAAAGGGTTTTGATGAACTTACGTTATGAAAATGATTGTTTGTATGGTGTAACAACTGTAGCATTTTTTTTCTAAAAGTTTTGCAACTTCTCGTTTGTGGGTGCTGTACATTTTTGAAAGTCTAACGTTCATGTGAAACCACAGAGGTTTGATCTTTCTTGTCCTTGTTCCAAGATTCATATATCTTATGTGGTAGAGTTGAAATGAAAATTGAAAGAAATATCTTTGCTGCAGCATTTGCTACATTTATGATAATATACAGAATATAATATTTGGCTGTTTTTGCCAAAGTACTTTATGTGATGCTTGTGGGGACACATATAAACATTGTCATATGCATTTTCATTTTGAGCCTACAAAAAGTGGAAAATGTCCTTGCGGTAGTTGGTAAGTTTGTTTATTTTATGCTAGTGATTATATCTATATCTGAGTGGCTACTACAATCTATTGGATGCGGCATAAATGACATTGTCCTTACGGTTGTTGTCATGTGGGCATAAAGAAAAAGGCAGGGCATATTTTGCCATCAGAATTGACGATGTGACAAGGACGATGTGCTTGGATTTGCGTATCATCCTTTTCACATGAGGTAAAACCTAAACCCCATGCCTAAACCCTAAAGCTGAAGTCTAAACGCAAACCTAAACCTGAATTTTAAATGCAAACATTAAACCTCAACCCTAAAATGTAAACATAAACCTTAAACAAACATAAAAACCCTAAAGCTAAACCAAAGTTCTAAGCCCTAAACCTAAACCTTAAATGTAAATCTTAAATTGTAAACCCTAAAGTTTTGCAAACTTTTGAAAGAACTAAATAAAAACTGGTAAGTGACACAACTAACAGCAAAGCAAAAGCAGCAATTGTGAGAGCTTAACCAACAACTACTCACACAGTAGGCATAAACACTTCTCAACTAGGCTCATCGTGCTGTTAGTGTCACATACTTAGTGTTATATCTCATATCTGGACAAAAGCAGATACAGCTCAAACCAGGATTATGGAGTCGGAAGTAAAATATCCGACTTCGACTTTTTCAAAATTTCTTACCCTGACTCCCGATTCCAACTTCACAAAATTTCCGACTCCCGACTCTGATTCCTTAACATAAAGAGAATGAAATATGCTTGTTAAAATCAATGGAAATTGTGATGCATAGCAAGAAATCTCTGTTTCGACAAAAGTTTCAAAAGAAATTTTATTGTTTCAACAGGAATTCCCAATTTAAGAGTGTGATGTAAAAAATGATCCACTTTGATATCTCGAGTCAGACAAAAAATTAGACTCTAACTTCGGCTTCACCCAAAACCTTCCGACTTCGACTCCACCCAAAACCCTCCGACTTCGCAACCCTGGTTTGAATGGGTTTGACCAGTAATATATTTCCAGCAGAGCTTTTGCCATTGTCAGCAAAATAAACACTACCAACTAAAAAAGCTGTTGTGGCTGAAGGAAGCTCTCATGTGGTGTAGCTAATGCATGAAGATATTATAAATGAAAGCTATAATGGAAAAGAATTAAATGGAAGATCGGTTTTGTAAATTCCATTTGCAAAACAATAAAAAAAATTGTACGATTTTGGTTTAGCCAAGCACTTGGTTTCTTTTGCATATAGAGTTGATTTTTTTGCACTATATTAATTCTGGTAAAACCAAACTGGACAACATGTTTAGAAGATAGTGAGCTTCTATTGAAGTATTTGTTAAGTATACATTATACTTTCAATTTGTTGTCTACAGTTCTGATTTTCATGTGCGAGAATTTTATTGGATTTTGGAAGATGTGCTTAATATTTTACAAAAAATTGAGTTTGATAAAGAAATATGATATATTTAAATGTCATATTTAGATGCTGTTAGAAACATCTTCTGATTTTGATCAGTTGCATTTGTTAGTCTTAGTTCCACCTGCAACTTGCAAAGACATGTTCAACCAGTGTTTGTGTTTGTAATTTATGCAAAAACAATTATGCAAAGAATGGAAAAACAATTTATGCAAAAAAATAGGAAACTTTCTGAAAGTGTGTCATTTTTGGCTCTTAAGTGGGCTTACACAGAAGTTGTAATTCATGATATAAAGACTTGTTTGGTATGTTTACAAGTACTAAATCACGAAGTATTTTATTTGTGGTATTTAACTGTAAAAGAAACCCATGATTTTAGAAAGTACCCAACAAGCAAGTTTGTGAAGAATGAAAAAGATCACTTTCAAAAAGTACTAATATAACAGTGTAGATACAACGTAATGTTTACAGATCATGCAAAGGCAAGTTTCTTTTTACATTTCTAGAAACTGAAGCAGATCATGTCAAGGTGGAATTTGATTTTGTTCTGCCATCTGATTGGACAGACGGTGTTGTTTCGCAGTTCAAATCCATGATGGTGGTCTTAACCAATGACTTTTGCCAGTCTAATTTTAGTGTGTGCAGAATCAATAGTGCCAGGTTTGTTTTATCAACCATAATTTGATTATTTCAACTCCTGATCATAGTCGTTCATGGTGATTGACGTTTATTGTCTGGCTGCTTTAGTATTTCAAGTTGATATTATGCTGTCCTTTTTCTCAGCAACATCTTTCAACCTTCAGATATTGTGATTGTGCCTGGTTATCCTCAGCAAAAACCTGGTGATAAAACTGATTCATTGCTGCTGTTTTATGGGCAATTGCCATTACCATTATCAGGACAAGTTCCAAAATTGACTTTGCAAGGTGAGTTTTGTGTTACCTTTAAGCGGTGAATGTTCTAGCTTTTAATTGTAGGAAATTATGTTGAATCTATAATGTTGATGCATGATATGAGGTTTATTTAATTTAGGTAGTGTCTAAACAACCATATCTGGTTTTCGGTTTCAAAGGACTAAAACAATGTATCTGGCTTCAAAAAGCGTATCCGGTTTTGTGCCAGGTATAAAACTGAGTTGGAGACATTCACACCACTGTCAACGTGGTCGAGTAGGAAGTGACTAGTGCTGCTGTGCAATGGGTTATCAGTTCGGGTCACACCTTGGTTTTCCTGTTTTTTTTGATAGTGCACAACACACTTTTGATGCTTAAGATTGTATGTTGAAAGTTTTGGGGCTGCTATTGATGTGCATTCTTAAAAACTTTTGAAAAGCAGAGGTTTAGATTTAGGGTTAGGGTTTTGGATTAGAGTTTCAGTTTAGGGTTAGCATTTAGGGCAGTGGTGCTCCAACTTTTTGGCTCATGGGCCACATTTGTCTTTCAGAAACCCTTCACTGGCGACAAGAATTAATAATCTCAATAAAAATTCTCTAAAAGTTCTCTTAAATGATTAAAGTGTTAAGTTTTCTTTCCAATGAAAATTGCTTCGCAGGCCACTCCAGAGGGCCTTGCAGGCCACGGTTTGAGCACCACTGGTTTGGGGTTTAGTGTTAGTGTTTAAAGTTAAAGTTAGGGTTAGCGTTTAGTGTTGAGGTTTGTGGCTAGGGCTTACGGTTGCAAAAAATTAATAGCCACTTTAATCCTTTGCTCTGAGAAGCAACTGACATACACAAAGTGGTCACATAATTCGAGAGGTCAGCAATAGTTTTTTAGTCCTTCCAAAGTGAACACCAATACGGTTGTTTGGACACTGCCTTTAGTTTTTGCTGAGTTTTCTGACATTATCAATTTGGTAATTTTTTGTGTGTAGTGAAGGATTGAATTTGTAGCTTTTTATCAAACATTGTTGACCCATTTTTCATCAACTTCACTACTGTTTGAATAGACTTGCCTATTATGTACTGTATGTGATAATGATTTCAGTTGGTTCAAACTGTAAAAGTTGCCTAACATTTTCTTTAGTTTGTGAAAAAATGTTTAATGTATGTTATGGTACTGCAAGAATGAAATTTCTAAGATATTTCTTTGGATGGCTTGACTTTAACAGAGAAAAGACATGAACTAAATTGCTTAGTCAACTATATTGAGAATTGTCCTAACTGCTTTGTCCAAGTTTGAAATTTTGACTGTAGGTGATTGCATCTGTTTGGGAATCTCAGCTAGTGAATGTGTTTCTTGAAAACACCTGGAAATCTTTTTCTTAACTTGATGCACAAGACGTGAGCTCACGTGTCTTTTGTTGACTCTATCAAGATCTCGTCCTTAATAACAAGACATACATTCAAAACGGGTTGAAGGCAGTGTCCACTGGAACTGTACCCGCCGCTTTCAGGATATCTTACGTGAACGATATACTTGCGGTGACGCCTGCTGATCAATCCCTGAATGTTATTGTTATTCCGATCGTGTGCGGAGTCGTTCTGCTGCTCTCTGCAGCAATTATCGGCCTTGAAATAAACAGGTGATTATGTCGAAAGAATAGCATGCAGTAGCTGCTTACAATGCTACTTAAGCGGACTTCAGTGCGCCTACTAATCTTCTTTGCATATAGACACTGCAATCTGCATTGCAATTTGTTGCATTGATCCGGATATCGTGACGTAATGATTCATTTCGCATGTTTCATGCTTTTCCATCGCTACCGCATGACGATGCATTACTATAGGAATCCCATGTGCTTGAAGCGAAAGCTGAACTTAACGAAAACGTGAAAAACGAAAACGAGAAGCCGAACTTACAGCTAGCTGCTTGTCACAGCTATGTCGGGCGAGGCTAAACGCGGTCATCCAGGGCAGTGCGCTTACTTCACATTAACCTAACCACTTGACAGCAATTTCGATCAAAACAGGGTGAGTGTATCACTTCTGGCAACTTCCGGCCTTTTGGAAATGTTACCCTTTCAACTCTCAATGCAAGAAATATGGTAATAGTTGAAACATGTAACAACCAAACTTATAAGAGCGCCTAGCCTATTTTCATTCTCGCTTTGAAAAAAAAACTTTAGGATGGCATATTATTTGCACATAATTTGTAGTACCTGTACAACACAATTAAAACTCTAGGTTTGCTGCAAACTTTTGAGAAATCAGCCGGCTGGGCTCTGCTTTCTTCACTTTGCGGTGATTCAAACTTGCACTTACGTGTATTGAAGTAGCTGGTCTCCACAAATGCGGCGACGGGTTTGAATCAATCAGCGAATTATTATTAATAGGAACTCGACTTCACGTAACACTATGCATCCTAAGTCCTGAAATCGCAAGCAATGCTAACAGGTGAAAAATTGAAAGGCTAAAGCAAAGCGAGAAAACTAGCAAACTCAGACTAAAATGAATAAATTGAAACGCAAGCTGCGGCAAGTAAAAAACTGGAAAATACGCCGCTCCCAAGCAATTGCTTTCAATACCACGTTTCTTGGAATTGTTGCTCGCAGTAACGACTGAATATTAATGCTGTCAATGAAAAACACTCAACCATGTTTTTTTCTGCTTCGATTGAGTTGGTTTATCTGGCGTGAATTAATACCACACAGGCCGGTAGCCACGCAGGGCATTCGGGGGCAATGTCCCCCCAATTTTAAGCATATAATATAAACAAAAATCTTGCCCCCTAAAATGCATTTTTCCCCCCAAACCTTAAAACCTGACTACGGGTCTAGCACCACAGTGCTTCTTTTCCCGAGGTGCTTGTGCATCCGTACACAAAGATGATCATCACACTCCACCACAAATGTGGGTGATGTATTATGTTTCAATTTTAGGGTGTTTAGATAGTCAGTTTGATGAAATTCGGAGTTCAAAATATTCTCAAACAAAATAATTTGCATTTCTTAACGATGAACGATTTCTCCGAAACTGGGTTTCTAGTACTGTAATGCGTTTGTTCTGTGGATGATTTGGTTGGTCCCGAAAACTTCACTGCGATTTTTTCTCGCGACTGCCACGGTAGCAAGCCGAGTCAAATCTACGTGCACGTATTAAAGCTGATTCTGGTATGCAGGTATTTGAAAAGAAAAGCGTTGATTGGAGAAATAGCAAGGAAACATACAAAAGGAACAAATACGTCCAACACCAATCGTGCGGATTTATTTCAAGCTAAAACACCTGAGGAAAATGACAGGCGGTAGCTTTTCTTGCAATGTAGTGTGTGGGTGCTGTTGCAAAGTGTCGTTGTTTGCTTATTGGAGTGGTTTAGTCTTTTATTCTCATGTGCTAGGTTATCTGGGTTCTCTTTAAACCTGTCCGTTTGTGTAAATGTGCGTTTTTGATTTTTTATATGAATATTATGAACTATACAATGCAGGCGAACCTGCTTCATGACACAAACCCAAACAAAATGTTTTTTAGTGCAATCCTTTCTGGTTTGTTTCGAGCGAAGACAGCGATATTGCTTTTTGTACCTTATTTTTTTCCTTGAACCTCAGCAATGAAACGAAACTTGGTCACTGATTTACAGAAACAATGCGTTTGATGCAAATGGGTTACTTTGTTACTTTTGCTACCGCCATAAGGGTCATCTTCCACTGGGTGCACTTGCACGGCACCTTGCGTACCTGAAGTGAGTTTGCATTGATTTTCGATCGATCATCCTTGTCATGTTGGGCTTAGTGATACCAGATGTTTGCTGCATTCAGCAAAGTTTCGTGATCATCATCTCCCAGGTTATTTTCAAACGTGGTTTCAACCTGCCCGTATTGCTTGTAAGTTTATACATTTTTGCAGTAGCGTTCGCATCACCTTTTCCCATTAGAGCACCGGAAAGACCTGACTAAAACAAATGTATCGTTTCACAAGCATGGAGAAAGGTTGATGCAACCCTTTAGAGAGTCACATTATGAATTTTAGCTGGTTTTGACGGCAGTGGAGTAAGGTTTGATCGTAACATCTTTGAAAGGAAGTCGGGTCATCCGATCAAGCTCTAACGCCACAGATGTGGCATCGCATATTGCACTCATTGACTGCCGTCAAACGGATCCTGCTGCCTTTGTTGTCAGTTACACAGTACGTTTTGTCGCAACAGCCGCCAGCAGGCTTAAAAGAAATACAGGGATGAGTGGTTTGATTAGTGACGCCGTCTTTGTTGAATACAATGCATTGTACTGCGGCATAAAATGTTTTTTGAAAATACGCTCTGTTGGACTTTTGAGTCGTGAAGATTGTTCTAGATGTAGTTCTGCGAATGTGTTAAGTTTCTGCGGGGAAGCTGTACAGTTTTACGCTGTGTTGGCGTTCATACTCTCTAGATGCATGGAGTTATCGATTTTGTTGCTTGAGCCCGTTGAAATGCAATGCTGCCTTCCTGTTCCTTCGAAATGCTGTGAATTTCGTTCCTTTGCTCTTGACGTGTCCTTTCTATCCACAAGCAGCCATTATTTCGTTTTCAGGTTACTGTCTTGCTATTTATATATTGCTTGCGCCCTGCTTGAAAGGACAAGTTGTGTCAGACCTTCTTTGTTTATGAATGATTTTAGTTTCCCACTGTTCAAAACAAATACGATTTCTGGTATGGTAATGTTGTACTGTGAAGCATTTCTATGGCGGAATAATTTTTACAGTAAAAGCCTCAATAGGATTCTTTTTATAGCCTTTGCTTCCTCGACATTTATTGACAATTGTCTATCCGTCTGCATTGATTAGCATCACACCGCAGTGTTATCAAGACAGCATGGTGGACGGGTGTTGGAACTACATTGGCATTATACTGTTGTGCATTTCTATTTGTCTACTGCATTTTCGTCATCGAAGTATTTTAAAACTAAGTATTTTTTCATGTTATTGCACCAGATTGCATGTAAGCTTGCTGTGCTCCGCACGAAGCAGCTTTGAACAAATTGTCGTGGCTTCAAAAATATTTGATAGTTTGTGAAACAAACACGGTTTGGAAAGTAATCTTCCAGAAAACAAGAATAGGCATACTGAGCTTAGTGCGCCACATCAGTACCTGAACAGTTGTATTTGCTGATAGAAGCCAGCATATTTCGAATGTTACGTAAAACTAAGCATTCGGGCGTTGTGGTATTTTCCGATGAATGGATGAACTGTCAACAGATATTGTTCAACATCACGCTTGTCAGAAGTTGATGCTTGAAGAAACAGTTTGTTTTGTTCGCAAAATAACTAAAGTAGCTTTATCTGCGAGGCCCGTTTCTTAACCGGATGTATTATTTTGTGGTTCAAACTGCTGCAGGTCAATTACGTTAAAAGGTTTTTGATAAACTGTTTATTCTATAAACACTAGCCCTTAAAATAGTGCGACACTTATTCAGGGTTGTTTTGGCAGTATCTCCGCGTGTGGTGTGGGGATATAATCTTTCGTTTGCAATACACCAGTTGACAGTTTAAAAGAATGTAACTTCGATGCTGTAACATTATCATGCCTACAAGAAAGCGTTAAGGTTCTTACCATACCGTTCCTTTGATGGAGGTCGAGTTACTTGACACTGGGAGATCTCGAGTTAATTAAAGAGTAAGTAAATATTTGTGCAGTCGGAAAATGATTGCAATCGTGGCTACATTACCCAAAATTGAGTTTCATATAACCAATTTGGCTTAATAAATGTCCTAAACAACTGTATGCTGCATACATCACCAAATTTGCAAATGCGTTCAGATTTGGTTTATTCTTTTACATCGTTTGGTTCGTACATTTTCGTTTCCTTGCGCCATTTGGCTTGTTTCAGCTCACTAGTGTGTTTAGGCTTGGTATTTCTCCTTGGGCAGTTGTCACGTGCCTGAAATGAGTTTACGTTCAGATTTGGTTTTTTTTTTCACGTCGTGTTTGTCTGGCCTCCATGCGATTGGAGTTATTTAGATATGTAACTACGGGTTGCCGAAACCCGATTGCGATGGCCACTGCTATGAATAATTCATTTCAGGTACGGGACAACTAGCATTTTAGTCTCATGATTTAAACATGCCTGTTTGTGAGAAAGTGGTCCGTTTGCGTAATTTCCGCTCCCGGAAGCGTTTGATTGTTCCCCAAAATGATGCTATTGTATATGATTACCTGCGGTTTGTGTGTATTGGGGTGTCTTGAATGATAGATTCAAACAAGTATTATTGATGCTACCTTTCGCATGACCGCTGCGCTACCTATTATTTTTTGCATTTCTATTTTTCCTTGTAAACGCACCTCATGAAGTGGGATTCGTCTCGCCTTGCGGTAAGTAACGTTACACGATCAGTAGAGCTGCACTTTGCAGCAACCGAATTCTTCTAGTTTGTTTGTATGCAAAGAAGCTATACGTAAGCGTAATTTAACACTGAACTCAATGCTAGCATAAGTGGTGATTTCATTGTGAATTTTACATTTAACTGTTCCTTTTCATTTCTTTAAAAATGTCAAATGCTATTAACAAACATATATACTTTTCAAATTGCCTTATCTAGATAACAGCGGATGAATCCAATGCAACAAGCATTGGTGTGGGAGCTGGGGTCACACCCCCGAAAATTTCGATTTGTTGAAACCTTGCGCAAAATCTCAAAAAAATCGGGCACAAAGTTTTGACATTTTTGACAATATTAATAAAATTACACGTTGTTAGCAAGTCAGTGTATTATGTCATAGAAAACACATTAAATATACTGTATAGAAAACCCCCAAACTGTTTCTGGTAACTTCGTGTCTTAGTTTGTGAGAGTACATGAGTAACGAACAGCTACACACAGGGGAACTCCAGGTCAGCAGCGCCACTCGGGCTCACCACGCCTGCGTCACTGAAATTTCCATTTGCTCTCATTCTGGCTGGCACTATTGTTGNTNCGTGACGTTAGTTACGTAACAATNAATGAGAAGTTCTCATGAAAAGTCGACCATTGTTACATAACCAACGTCACAGAGCAATGATAACGCCAGTTCTCTGCGTANTAGTAGCTAGGCTCATTCATATTAGCCGAATTACTGGACAATTTATTGTTGGTTTGAAATTATTCTCGAATGGTNACTGTCCATTGGTTTGGAATTCAAATCCAATGTAGTACGCAATCCATTGCTTNAAAAAACATTNAATCTGACGTGAATTATTAAAAATACTTTAACTGCGGAAGGCACCCCGCCTCTACTGTANTGGATGAGCGCGAGTAAAGCGTAAGCGAACGGAGTCGAGAGAACGCCTACTACAAACGATACTTATAGATTCAGGTCACCTGCAGCCAGGGGCGGAGCTAGGGGGGTGCCAGGGGGAGCCACTGCCCCCCAAACATTTTTAAGGTCTCTTTCTGAAAGCCCTACACAGACCATTGACAGCTCCCCTTGTTGCAAAACTGGCCCCTCCAGTGGACCCCCAAATGAAAATGTCTGGCTTCGCCCCTGCCTGCAGCATGAAAGCGAAAGTCCAGACATGGAACAAACTATATGAACAGTGGCAAGGCCCAGTGAAAAGATCCCGGGTTAACAACCTTAATCAGAATCAGTAAGTGGGTGGTGGTACAAATATACAAAGCAAGCAAGCTCACGTTCTCTAATATAAA
>JGI24159J19872_10013112_pt1 | contig 10790 bp, 6 predicted proteins | sample Ectturendosymbi4_FD_19872 | JGI IMG/M metagenome (IMG submission 19872)
ATATTAATATTATAATAATGTAATGGGAATCCCATGGGATGGGACAGGCATAAATTGCTATGGGATGGGACAGATAAATATGTCCCATGGACAACCCTGCTGATTTACCTTATGCTTAGGCAATTAAACGCTCAGTCAAGACCAATCGTTCTTAGCCTTGTCTCAACCACGTCCCTCTTAAGTAATTGTCCTTTGTTTGAGGACCCCGGAAATTATATAAGCTGTAAAAACAAATATTTTTATTGGCAAATTTATTGATTAAATTTTCCACGCTATACAGTCTAGCTTGTGAGGGCTCGCACCCCCCTGGGGAAGCATTCCCCCTGGTAAGGAACAACTGGTCAAAGCATAAGTTGCACAGAAACAAAATCATCCGAAAACCTGAAAAGGTCATGGCAGTCAAGGTCGAATTACTGCATAGCATTTCTAAAACACTATCTTCAGGTTTGAACCTATGAACTCCTATTAAATAGCCTAAAAAGTGCTTTCGATTCTTCACCAAACTTTTTTCAAAAGCTGATATTGTAACATTCCAAGTTCAAAAAAATAAACTGTAGTGTGGAAGGTAGACACGCTTTTACGAAAATGTATTTTGTCATGGCAGCAAGAAAATTGAGCTTGTACAAAAGTAACTTACCATGACATCAAAGAAGGAACGCTAGGTGCATAAAAAGATTCAAGAGCGCTGGATTTTTCGCTTTTATAGCCAGGAGTTGGGTAAGCGACCATTGTTGGGCGGCTAGGGTCGTGAGCAAGTGTTGTCGTACTTTCGATTTTAGGCGAAAGACTTGCATCCTCATCATCTTCATCTCCTTGAACCTCATCGACCGCCTCGACCGCCTCTTTATCATTCTGCTGGATTGGAACAAACGAACTTCCCGAGATTCGGCCTCCGACAGAGGCTGATGAGGAGCGCAAGCCTTGGTTTTGATTCAGGTTGTTGGCCGCTCCCGAGTTGTGCTCGCGGTCTGCCGCGCTGCTAATATCATGGGTACTTGGAGCACCGTCGACGGTTGATAAAGTAGGGAAGGACTCGGGCTCTAGCTCCGCGTCGGAGATGTCAATCTCGGGGGGCGAAAACGATTCAGACGTGGGCTCGTTCAGGTCGTCATCTACATCTTGATCACGTAAGGACGAATCTACGGAACAGCAACAAAAATGCAACTCGATTTCTTGGCCAACGCGTTCTTTTTGTTGTACATACGTGGCGCGTGCCGCACGTCTTTATTAAAAAGCTTTTGTCTAATAAGTAGATTTTTTGCACAAAATGTGTTTTTTGACTTCTTACTCATCAAATTCAAATGAGAAGAGCGATATTCGCGTAGGCCGTAAATATTAACCCAAAAATGTAATACCTTGCAGTAGCAAGAGCACACGGTGCTTTCCAAGTTGACGCAAAAGGCTCTCGTAGGGAACAACAGTTTTTACCGTGAGCAAGCTGAAACGTCGGATGGGTAACAGTTCTAACACAGCTTATGACAAACAAATGCCAATTCATTTCTCCTAGTCAAGATAACGCCAAAGACTATTACCTTCTAGTAAGGAATGAACTTGCGATGGATTAGGATTTTTTGACCGAGGCATCACATCTGCACTCTTGTTTTGAAAAGCAGGTTTGAAGGAATTTATAAAATTTAATTTTACAACAGCAAAAACCAAGGGAATACTCAGCTTGATTAAAAAACTGTGTTTTAGTCTTTTAGTCACATCAAACCTGCAAAGAAATGCTCCATCAAACAACGAGTTTTTAAGACTTAGTAAGCAATGTATTGAGATCTAGAAAACGACAATGTTAGCTTTGACTTTTACAAGTGCAAATAACCACAAACATCTTCTAAAACAGCGTTTCTCACCCTTTTATTCGACGACCCAAATGTTAAGCGTAAAGTAATACACATAGTTTGGCGACCCACCTTATCAATCCGCTTTTCTATAACATGAACCACAACCGCTAGCTAACTAGCACATTAGCCTACCGGCCAAGACTAACACGTGTAAGGATTGTGATGTCACATTGCCCATAGTTACAGTAGCGATTGGTTACTACAAGGCCACCCTGTTTTAAATGATTGCGCGTAAGAAACACCTTTCAAACTTTATTATTTGTTTGCTAAAAACTGCCAAACCACATCAGAAGAATTTCGTACAAACGCGATAGGTCTAGGTGAGATTTTCCTCAAGCTCTTTGCTACTGACTTAATTAAGGCCTGAGAGTTCGTTTCTTCAAAAATCTTCAGTAACGGAAAAAACACAAGTGGAAAAAGGTTTTGGTTTTAAAAAGTCAGACAGGACGAAGTGCTTATTAACAACTATAGTCAAAAATGAAAGAGATGCATGCAGATTACTTCAAATGTACGCAAGTTTTTGGCTCTGCTTCTCATCAGTGTTTGCTGCCACAAATATACATGTTCAGTAAAAAAGCAGTGTTTCGGTTGTCATAATCGTAGAGATATCCAATCTGTGAAAGATGGGTGACAACAGCATCTGTACCAGCTGCGTCTATTGAAGATGCTTCTGTTTTATAATTTTCAGTGGGTACTTAGACGTCAGTGAAAGACCGCTGTCCTGCAGTTTCGAAAAATTGATGAAGACGAAAGGAGCAAATGCAACAAGAAAAAATTTTTCTCTAATCAATTAAATTCTTCCCAAAGATACATAGCAACACTGAGAGTGAGAATGCAACCAACGCAAAGCAATTTTTTCTCCATGCACAAGTAAAACTTATGAAATGAAAATATAATCAAAGTTATGCCCAGTTGCGGTGTTTGAAGAAAAAATTGGTTGGAACATGTCAAAAGGACGTTGGACCGTTTTGGCCCCAAATCCCCCTTTTTAAGTCGATTAAAACCTGGGTAGGCTCAATTTGCGACTGGACCGAGAGTAATAGGCATTTACTAACCAAACAAATTTTATCATGGCGTAAAGTCTGCTAACAGAAAAAAAACACAAACGTCTGTCGCAAACAAACGAGATCTTGTGTTGGCGATGATAACCAATAAAACGGCGCAGCAACGCGTTTGACACTGTCGCCTGAGCATGGGGCAGAAAAATTGTGTAAGCATTGGTGCTGGCCGCACCTTCGCGTTTGCTACGTACTTGGAAGGCTAAGCAGGTCAGGGTCGATCACGTACGTGCGAGCCCTTGAAAGGTCGCGTTATACGGTGGTTCGCGCAAGCTGGAAATGATCAGCGTCGGCCAAACGTTTCGTTCCGAACTTGCTGATCCAAGCCACAATACAAGTACAACGCCGTCGATTCAGCGACGTTGCACAAATTTTGTTATCAAGGGATGCCTCCAACATTTGCTTAGGTTAGTGCAACGTTTTCAAGCGATGATAACGTTGCACAGAGAGACATGATGTATTTAGTACCTGCAAGACAAGTATGCTAGTTTTGCGATAAAAAATTTTCATTTTCTTGTACAAAAGGCATCACGAGATGCTCCTTTAACGTTTGTCATGTTGCGGGTTTCCAATTCTCTCCATAGTCATGTTTTTGACATCACGTCAGTAGTTTCTGCGTTCAACGCACTTTAAGAGTAGGCTTTCCTCTCCTCGCGACTTGGCTTAGGACTGCTAAGAAATCTTGTCAATGGGAGCCTAAAAAGTCAACTTGTTGAGGAAGAAACAAACGATCGTGGAATTTTTTAAACTTTTTCGTCACTAATAACCTATGTAAAGAAAAAAGCGCAGCATCTAAAGTAGCTACAACCAATCGAAATGCATTGCTGGGCAAAAAGATAAGTCAGGGCCGCACATTAAATGACTTGCGTTGTTCTCAGCAAACTAAAATTTAGCTCAAGCTACTGAAAGCATTCGAATCCTATCAGCAATGATAACCGCTTTTTAGCACCTCTCATCACTCCATGACAGTGATGTCATAGGCGAGTTTAAAGTGCCTGTGGAACCACAAAATAGGTTAATAGAACTCAGTTTAGTGCAAATGGAACAAAAGGAGTAGAAATGAGAAGACCAGCAATGAGTTTTGCAACTCACTGGACACATGGAAATCTGCCCTGTGCCCAATCCAGACGTGATAGAGTGGCACTGAGGAATACTGCATCAAAAAAGTAAAATTTAAGATTATCAAAATAAGGACAGGTTGTCCTTTAATATTGAATCACCGAAACCTTCAACTGGGCCGCACAAAACCTTCGACAGGGCCGCATGCGGCCCGCAGGCCATACATAGCTGATCTAAAGTGTAGTTCCTTTTTTGACAACCCAAATGCCATTTCATACCTTTACCGCTAATACTAGCAAGCAACATCATTTTGATCGCTTTGTTTTCCAGCAGACGACTCGATAAAAAAGCGACGAGACAAGCTCAAACGATCTCTGGCAGATGTATGTGCATATACGCAACTGCCAACTCCTGACAGTCGGTGGAAAAGTTACCTATGCTTTTAATGCACCAAACGCGTTGGCGGCGGAACAGACAATCGCTGCAATGCAGTTCAAGAACTAAAAACTGCTTTGTTTGACCAGTACAGTACAACCCCGATAACACGACCAGCCACTGAACGGCACTCAAATGGTGGTGTTAGTGGTTTTAACTATACTTGCATTCCTAAGCGTTTCACGCATTATCAATCAAGTATCAGAGGTTAATGTAAGTATAAAACACACGTTTTATTTCACACAAATTGCTCGTGTCACAACTCTGTAGCAAGGTCTCTATACGACAACTCGCAGCTAAGCAGTTGCCACTGAAAAGTTTTTGTGCGCAATGAAATTGATAAGACTGTGTAGTCATGTTACGCGGGATCTGATCAGCACATTTGTAATGGCGAGACTGATACGGTCTCTCCGATTTTTCCAATGGTCTCTCAAAATACAGTTAAAACTCGCATTACTACAACCATAAAAATACACTAAGACCTTGCTTTACGTCCATCTCGGTATTCGGATAAAATAGTTGCGGTCAGCAAGGTCAAACCTTAAAAAACTGTTTGGGGCCACGTTAGTGGTATTGATAACGGGATAGTCGCGTTGTCAGGGCGGTCGTCAAGAGAGGTTTCACTGTATTAACCATCAACTGAGACATTTACTTTAACGACGCTGTTGCTCTTTTCACGCTCTAAATGCAGGACTTCAAATGTTTAGTAGCAAGATTGTACTTTCTTTGAAATCCAGTTGGAGCAAGGGCAGAACTTCTGGTTTATCGACCTCAATGACGCATGTACAGACAGCTTACTCTCTAATCATTGCATAGACTAGCAGGGAGCACCAACGTTTTCGAAGCTGAGAGCTACTTCTTGTGTGTCGATTATTGCGAAGGGCCACTAGCTTGATACACACTTCTGAAATAAAAATTTTGTTCAATTTAATTATTAGTGTTAATAATTAATGTCATTCGTCAATGTGAAGACATTGACCATGCTAATGATATTTTTGGAACAGGCCCGCAGGCGGCCTACTTGGTCCTTGCGGTCTGCCTGGTGCGCGTCGCGGGCACCACCACGTTGGTGACTCCTGAACTGAGTAAGCCACAAATGAACGCCAGGCAGAAAAAAGGCACGGCATGGAAAAAATAACCGTGCGCGCTGTTGTACACCTTACAGTTGTAAGTTTAAATCAAAGTGAGGAACGATGGTAGTTCTCTTCACATTTTGCCATTGGTGTCGGGTATGTGTATGCAACCTGCCGCGGTTGTTTGTCGTGGACCGGGCACACCACTGAAGTAGGGTTGTACAATACGAATGGGGATGTGCTGTAAAGTTTTAGATACATTCTAGTCACGTGGCATACCATAATTAAATAATTGTAAAACGTTGGCAAATCAGACATTGGCACTGTGATAGGCTATTGAGTCACTAGTTGCTGACATCAGTTAGCTGCGTACTGATTTGAATTGTTACGACATAAACAGGAATTGTTGCGATTTACGCCAAATAGAAATAGAAATCCTCTTTTGTTTAAATGTAATTTGCGCGCCATTTCGTATCCATGGCATGCCACATACGGCACATGTGCCCTGTTTTGTTCACCCCTGCCCTGAAAGAATCACATAGAATGGTGGGTGGTTCATCACAATCAGGTCGACTTCCCAAGTTGGTTGCCCAAATGTGCATAATGCAAATATTGAACTGATAAAATCAAGCTAGCCCCAAAACGACAAAATTTGTTCACTACAACTTGGAATACGAATCAATAGAATTTCCGCCAGACCCAACAGAAGCTTTGAAATAAGGGTTTCCTGTTGTACTTAACCAGCTGCACAAAATTGACGTGATTATTTATCAAGATTTGCATTGGTTTCGCCTATATCCCCGTCTCTGAAAACACTACCTTATGGCGTCTGCAGCTAAGTTGTCGAAATGATCCACACAAAAATAACTCCCATGAAAAATGCTTTGCTTCGAAGAAAGCACATGAGGCAGCGTGCAAATACTCCAACCTTTTTTCAACAGCTACCACACTGTCTTGCGTCAGAAGCCTTTCTTGCACTACACGTGGCAATAATAGAAACTGAAAGGTCATGTGGTCATCTAACACGACTTACCTGCATAAAACTGAGTTCCAAACAATGAATGACTACTGCAAATTTAGCGCACCATCTTTACTTGTTGGCAACACATTACGGGTTCCATTGATACATAACGCCAAGGTCCTGAACACACGACCACTGCGTTTCGTTTGCTGTCAAAATTTTTCGGTATTGCAAGTGTCTTTTACGAGAAAGCGAGACAATCTTTTGCGAAGTGCTCGATCAGGGTTGCCAGTTTGGCTTTTTTTAGGCCAAATATGTCATTTTTGGCCTTTTTTAAACTCCTCTGGCTTTTTCTTACTTTTGAAAAAAAGGCCATTTTTGGTCAGTTACATTTTTATGTCGATTTGACAGATTAAACACGATTTTTGCAGATTTCTGGGCATTGGCAGATTTCTAGACACTGTTTCTGGCCACAGAACGATAAATTGTTATTGGAAACTCTGCATGAGAATTCATGATTTTCTGTGTTGTTGTTTCAATCCTGTTTGCAGCTTCAGGTTACTCTTCAGCAAGACCAAACGTTTTGAGAAGTTAATTAATGGGGTGAGTTTTATTGTTTTTATGTATAAAATATGTAGGCTATATATTGCCTTTCAAAAGCACGTTTGGGTGTTTTCATGGTGATGTTGTGTATTTATCTTGGATTTTTGATGTTATTTGGCTTTTTTAAGGGTTTATCTGGCCTTTTTCGCTTATGGCTACCTGGCACCCTGGCGTCAATTCCCTTGAGTTAACGCACGCGAGGAACAGGTGGATATCGCTTTTATATGCTCGCACAGCTTATGTTTAGAAACGTATATTGAACTACGCATTGTTGTTCAATTTGCTTTCGCGTTATCGTTACTGTAAGCTTTTCACAAAAATCGTATCCGCAGTCACAGCGATGAGATGGCGTTGCACAAGTTGTCTTAAATGTGCAACATGATTTTACTAGTTGGTTTTGCTTTCCGTTCACAACCTTACAATAAATTAGCCCCAGCAACCTGATACGATGGCACTCCTCCTTCAACATAACACACGTAGACCTGCTATTTGTATCAGCGATTAGCCATGGCGAATTCAAAGGCGGGTGCAACGCATGCAGGCAAGTTTTCCGTTGTACCAGAACTGTAATAGCGGGCATTGGCTACAAAAAAGACCAAGTATAATCGATCGGCCGCCACGCCTACATTGTTCTCTGAAGCACTGGCGTGCTTTCTGCACCAACGAAAGTAACGGAGACAGTCAGTTGATCATAGCACGGCCAGGTCGAAAGGCGCGATACATCTGAGAAGGCTGTCAACAAGAGGGCAGTTACAGGCTGAAGCCTTTTCTAGCTGCCTTTCAGTAATAATACATCTGGATACTGCGTATGAATCAGCCGACAAGCAACATAAGAATTGAACTTTACTTAACACGAATGTCACAAATGCCACAAGGCCGGTGTCAACCTTTGGCTGCGAAAACCTTACAGGCTGCTTTAACGCGAGTTTAAATCATCTTCAGAACCACTTTAATCTGTTTGACAGCAGACTAGGACAGCACCAGTGGCAGTTCCGCTTGCAACAACTAGGCCTGCTCGTCACACTTCCCGTTCAGCTTTACCGGTGCGATAAGCGTATAAGCGAGCCTGGACTTGGTCCACTGAACCGAGCGAACACAGCACAAGCACGAACTACAACCATAGACTTATCTTCAATGATCTGTGCGCTCGACGTGGCGCTGACCCGACACCCTCGACCGCTGCGCGTCCAAACAGCGCTAACGGGCCGCATTGACGTGGGCCGGGCGTCTACGCGCTCGCAGTGTGTGTGCGAAAGGATTACGTTACTTGCCGCAGCTGGGACTGTCTGTGCGCGACGTACACACACATCAGCGCGACCGCGTAGGCAGCTGCTACCGCCATATGTCAGGTCGTTCAAGCGGCCTGGTAGACCGGGAAGTTTCAACGGCGTGGCTGGTTGGTTGGACGAGCGCCCACGGCTAGTCAGCGCAGCTAGCAGCAGGAAAGGACGTCGCGTTAATAAAACAGAACCGGTAGAGCGGGACGCCCCGAGGGATCCATTCAGTCACAGTACTGCGAACTGGTCGCGTTTTGGATGTCGGTACTGGGCATGCCCAGATGACTCGATACTGCCGTCCTTACAGGTCGTTCGAAAGCTTCAGCTTACGCTGATGTTGCGTTTACGGCTGGGATGGATAGACAAGCATTGCTTACACAGTGGCTTACACGTTCGCAGGAAAGCAAACGAACATTGCCTATGACCGTAAAACCTAACGACGGCGCTTCGCGGCGATAGGGCGAAACAGACTTTGTTCCGGGTCTCTTTTGAAGGGAAACATTACCAAGGCGATTTGTGTTAAAAAAAACTGGCTTTCCAAGAGACCAGTGTCGCCATGAAAACCGCATCAGTCAATATTTCGATGTGACCCTTTAGACACCTCCTCACAGGCGGCAATTCCAAATGGAAAAGCAAAAGACCTTGTTTATGAAATTGCCTATCTGTCTCAACTTGACAGACATGAACTCTATGCATTTCAGTATTTATCAGACAAGTTCTGGTCAATTGTACGCTCATATTAGCTTATACGTTTAATACAGAAACGTTTTAAAATATGGCATATTAAACTAGTTCAAATGCAGTCATACTCAATATGTAACAACTGTTCAACTAAACTGACAAGGTTTGTATTTGGCGACCTATTTCTGAATGAAGAACAAAGGATTAATGAAAAACCAATTGGTCGTCATGTTTGCTAGCTAACTAACTACAGTTAGTTAAAAGCGACAGAAAAATCGAAGCTGCAGACAGACGAAGGCCAACAATAGCCATGTTATTATCCGAAATACTGTATTGATGAAGGGATGATGCAGTAAAGCAGTAAATAACATTTTATTTCAGACACATGGTCCATATCATAGGCACAATCAAACAGTGTAGGAGCATAAAAAATGGATAGCCAAAATGCATTACAGAATAGGTGTTTGCACATGATCACACTAGTGGGAGCAAAATATTTTAACAGCGCCCAAACTGTAGCGTCATACACCCATCATAATTGATAATAAGGGATCTAGTAGTGCGAGATAAATGAAGGTATTCTAGCATCAAAACCTTAAGGTAAACAACTAACCGATAAATAAAGTTAAAGACAAAGAAAAAAAGAGAAATAAAAACAAAAATACCAAGTCCTGAGCGTTAGAAAAAGGTGTGGCCATGTCTTTTTACACTATAAGAGGAATGGGTAAAAAGTAACAAAATGTAGTAATAAGGAGGTGACAAATTTAAACAAATACAAGATAGTCTAACCTCATACAAAATTATATGAAATAAACTATTGTAAACTGTAGCTTTTTGACAATGTAAACTACAAAAAGATGATGGTGGGATAGCCAAGAAACAAAGAATTTGGAAAATAAAGGGCAGTAGCGTAACCAGTCCAAAAATTTAGGGAGAATATTTGACTTCAAGCGAGCAATAGTATTTGTTTGGGACACCGCCTCTCAAAGCACAAAGTGACAAGACATGCTAGAAATTAGGGAGTGGGCATGGTCCCCTTATCCCCATGGATACGCGTTAATCAAGGGGCGATGTTTCGATGTTGAAGTTAGCATGACACACGTATCATTGTAGAAAAGGTGGCAAATGAAAACGATTTGTAAAGAAAAACATTTTGCAGGTCTAATCTGGGAGTTAAGTCGGTTGTACTTACTGTCGCCAAATAGCAGCAGAATACCAGTGAACACCATTTCCGTTTGTCCTACTGAACCTGTTGATAGGCTTTCTTCCTTGTGCTGAAAACAAGTAAACTTGGACCCCAGAGAGGTTTACCTAGCTGTAAGGGTGCCCATATTTATGCTTACTGTAGTCTGCAATAATGCTGCAGGTAGGTGCACTTCTCGTACTTAGAAACTTGCCGTTGTTCGGTCAACATTGGTGGCTTTGTCCAAGATTGGTTTGAAAAAGGAACGAACAATGGGAATGATAAGCCGAAATGGTTACGGCATGGTCATGGATCCAATTGAAATTGTTCCTTAACCCTGGTATTCCTAGCAGTGGCGGATCCAAGTAGGGGCAGTTTGGGACAACTCCCCCCCCAAACGGCTGTGGCGTCCCTCTAATAAAAATGCACCCCTTTTTGGTGCCTGTCGAAGTAGAAACAAAGGCAAAAACACTAGGTCTAAACTGAACAATGGTTTACACTTCGTTGAACTTCAGTATTTACGTGACGGACTTTGACCCAGCCTCTTACCGATTAGAATCAACATTGCTATTGTTTCGTAATAATACTCCTGTTCCCTTATTTCTTTTCCGCGTGA
>JGI24159J19872_10013115_pt1 | contig 10789 bp, 7 predicted proteins | sample Ectturendosymbi4_FD_19872 | JGI IMG/M metagenome (IMG submission 19872)
ACTGTACTGAAATATATTTTATTATTCAGGATTTTTGAGGAACTTGCGGTTGCCCTGAAAACAGAGTTTGCCCTGAAATTTTTCAAGCCCGGGGGGGCGGCGGCCCCCCCATCTTGGGTAATGACTGAAATAAATATCTCAAGTGCAAGTGGCAGAGAGAGATTTTCGCGATGAGTCCGTGGTGTGACACTTCGCGACAAAGTGCACAGCTGTGAAATTCGCAGAGCCCTGAATGTCGAACCACATCTCCTCGGAATTGAGAGAGCGCAGATATCAATATATCTGTTTCGGCCATGTTCTGAGAATTCCCCTACGAAAGATTGGCGAGGCAAGTGCAGCTGGCTAAACCCACGGAAAAGCGGTTCAGAGGTCATCCAAGGCCTAGATGTAGTGAATACATCTCCGACCTTGCTTGGTCTCGTCTTGGTGTGGAGCCAGCAGAACTATCTGAAATTTTTGTTGACCGTGAGGTATTCCAAGTCCTCCTAGGACTGCTGCCGCCGCGAGCGACCCTCCCTAGAGGAAAAGAGGGCATGAAAATGAATGGAATGAATAACATTCACGTTATTTCGCTTATTCACCGGTGTTTAAAAGTGTTCGCTTAGCGGGTAAACAAGTTCCTTAGACGGCTAGAAATGATTAATACGAACGTAGAGAAGGTTCGAAATGATTTGTTTATAATTCATGACACCTTCCGCAGGAAATAAAGATACAAAAGCTGTTTCTAGTAAGTTCACACACCGCCGTTGTTGCGTCAGCGTTATAATGCGGCCCGCAGTTTACCTTACAAGTCTTAATGTGGCCCACGGAGCAAGTTGGGTTTGAGACCCCTGATTTAGAGTGTAGCGGAAGGGCTCATGATATGTGGATAGGATTTAGACTACAGTTCACACAATGCAGAAAAGAAGCTACCAAAAGCTTGCCAGTGAAACCATGACAAAATTCATTCGTGCATCTCGAAATGAGCCATTGGAGATGTCACGGTCAACTAAGTAGGTCATGCGTTCCGAACTTGTCATGTAAACACTTGAACCAATAATGTTCATCCAAAGGCAAAATAACTCGAGCACTATTTTGCCTCATGAGGCAAAATAGGCATTACCTTACATTAAGCAGAACCTTTAAGCAACATACCTGCATGTTACTGTAGAATTTGCAATTTTGTGGAGTCGGAGTTGAATATTTCTGATTTGTGGAGGAGGAGCGGATGCGGAGCAAAACTTTTTGGAGGAGGAGCGGATGTGGACTCCGTCCATCTCTGGTGGTAGCATGATGTTATGCATTGTCGCTTGTTGAAGTGGGCGTTATTCAACAGCTTTCCATGGTTGTGTCGTTTATTGCTTTTCATCTAGAATCTTGCTTTGCTGTGGTTAATAACAAAAGCAGCTATCGGCTGTCGATGACAAAAAACAGCAGAAAATTACTAAGTTTAGCATGAAATTAGGATTGACATAAAAGATTAGTACGTATTTCATATAAACTATATTATTAATATTTTTGAAATATACTATAAGTCATGTTAGTAAGCAAATATAGGCCACGTTTGTTTAGCACTGTGGTTCCTAACCTTTTTTGATTCATTCCTCCCTTTCCTCATTTTGGAACTTTTCATACTTCCCCTATTACACAATTGTTTTTTCATTCCTCCCCTATCACACGAGTCTGCAAGAATATTCTATCTACCAATATATTCTTTCTCTCGCCTGCCTTTTACCTGTCATGGTGTAGCTCAGTGTTCGAGTTCGTAGGCTAGCATTAATTACAATTGACACAATGGTCTCTATTGATGACAATAACTTGAGTGAAAAGTGGGACAAGAACCATTTGTTGTCTAAAGTTTGTCAACAAAAACGCGTGACAGTCCACTAAATGACTTAAAGATATCAAGTGATATAAATAATTGCAAGGGCCAGTGTCAACTTAAAAAAGTACAACACTTACTGTACAATGAATAGGTGACTTAACTATAAAGTGGAAATTCCTCCCCTGAATTCATAAAATTTCTCCCTGGGGAGGATTTCCTCCCCGGTTGGGAACCACTGATTTAGCATCAAAATATATGTTGGTGGACTTAGTAAGGCGACCTAGAAAAAAAGGCTCACTGAACCGGAAACGTCAGCACCTGATAAAATGAACTGTTTCTGGAAACGTCCTTGTTAAAAGATGCTATTTTGAACATGCATTTCCAAAACAGACACAATGTATTTAACTTGTGCAATCATTTGTGGTGAAAGATTTGTTCAGGGAACGAAAATACTTCTTGCGTATAGAACCGATGCTTGATTAGGAGTGTGGAGTGGAGTACAAACAAGTTATTCAAGATCAGTGTTGAGCAAGATGCAAGTTTGCAAAGTTGCTACAAGCTTTTGCAGGGATGGCGGAACCGGAGGGCTGTCTGCGCCTAGACTCCCCCACTTTTTATTGGGTCCTGCCCCACTTTTACATTTCGAATCTTGCTTAAATAAGTTTAAGCAACACAATTAGTATTGGGTCCACTGTTAAAGTAAATCGCTTGATGAAAAAATTTTTCCACAGTTTTTTGACGTGCACTTGTGCTCCCACTTTGAAAAAGGTTTCTCCACCACTGGGCTTGTGTAGTGCTCAGCAGTAAGATTACCACCAAAACAGAAAACGTACTCTTTTATTTTGGTGTCTCAACTTAAATAATATTTCATTCCTAGGAAAGCGAAATGTTTGCATAAAAACCTTATAAATGTTTTACTTTATTTGATATTGTGGTACTCTACTTTTTGATGCATTTGTACGTTACATAAGATTTAAAAAAAAATCGTTTAAACGTTTTGCTACGATTTTCACTCAAGCCGGCAAAAAGGATAACCATGGTAAAATTGCTCTGGGACGTCACTGAAAGTTTTTGATTCCAGAAACATTGTATGTCTATTGTCAAGCTACTTACACATCGGGGATGATCAGACAGACGAGCAAACGTCTCATTGTTGGAGAGAAGAAAAAATCTGCGCAGTTGACAAGCAAACACTATAAGGCTGTGAACCACTGTTGGGTCACCTTTTATCTGGTCTATGCAGTTCAGGGTACATCAACCACTCACGGGTGTCGGAAGAATTTTTTCCAGGGGGGCCACTAGTGTATTTTTTCAAATGATTTTTCTGGAGAGTGGCCAAAAGTGGTGAAATTTGTTTTTCCCACTCGAAACTGAGAAAGCAACCTTTTTTGCTGAAATTTTCAAAACCCAGGCGGGGCCAAGACCTCCCTGCCCCCCTGTCCGACGGCCATGCACCCGCTCACCCGTCAGTACTATACCACCTTCATTTGTTAGCTTGTGAGACTTGCACTGGTTTTGCTCTGCATACCCACCGTATAGCAGGTATTTTGCCTCAATCTCTAACCATGAGAAAAATGAGGTGTCGTTTGCCATTACAGTTCCAATCTAGGACACTGTACATGGAGTGGGGTCTCGTATAAAAATGTGACAAAACACCACGTAAATCTTAGCACGTGTAAGGACGCTGTCATGTTGAAACACAAGATAAATGTGTTTTTGTCAAATAAAGACAAACAGAATCATCTTCGTCGTTCAAATATAGTATTCAAACTAACATGCACCTGTGGGTCAACTTACATTGGACAGACTCACCGGCATTTAATAACCCTAATCAACTAAAAAATTTTGATCAACGTTCTGAAGAATGGAAACATTTGTCAGTCAATCCCACGTACCGCTTTAATTTCAAGCAACAAGAAATACTGGGAAGCATCGTCGGTCAAAAAAACTTCTACTCGAGTCTCTTTAATACAGGAACACCAGCCAGATCTCAACATCGATGGTTCGTCTATTCCAGGGGTGCACAACCTTCTTGCTATTGCCGGCCGCATTAGGTTTATTTTCATGAATTACGGCCGCCAGTGAGTTCAAGATATCTATTTTTTGCATTGCTTCTGTTCAGCTTCTACACACTGACCGTAGCCTGCTTCAACACTTCTGTTCGGCTGGCTTCCTACTAAGTATGTATCGTCATAAACAGCAGACAACGAGTTTAAATTAATGCACGGTCGCCATAACATTAACTATGCACAGCCGCATAAATGCTTATCGAAAGTTGCATGCGGCCGTACAGCCGCATGTTGTGCACCCTAGTCTATTCCCTCACTGCTATTTAATACATCATGGTCTTTATGACGTAATACAGCACGAATGTCTTCAAACTGCATCTTTACTGAACTGTTTCACTGTGGTATTTTATTAACATTCGTGATGACGGCTTACGAATGAGCTGAAACGTTGAATAAAATAATGTATTCGATATTTGTGACTATGTTGTCCGCAATAAGAATCTCCAGCAACTCCGTGCATCGCTTATCAAATGTGCTTTTGTTACATCACTGGCATAGTTTCGCCGACGTCCGTAATAGTACTATAAGAATCATATTCATTGCTTTTAGCAGCATAGTGATTTTGCCTGTGTGAAAGAAAATGGCTGAGTCTGAAGATATGACGCCTGCGACCTCGGAGGAAAGCATAGCCGTTCCTGATCCATCAGGACGACGTAAGTGCAAACCTTCTTACCAGAACATGATTAGGTGTGCCATTTTGGCCCTTAAGTCGAAGAGCGGTTCCTCGCGAAAGTCAATTATCAGATACATCCTTTCTCACAACACTGTCAAGAAGCAGAACTGTGCTCGATGCGTTGGACGCGCCATCAAGTGCATGCGCCGCTCCGGCATGATATATGTTACCAAGCGGGGTCAGTACAAGCTTACGCTCAAGGGTAGAGGCATCAGAGACAAAGGCCGAAAAAGACGACGAGGAGGAAGGAAAGGAAAACGCAGGGGTCGTCGCACTCGGCGCCGCAAGGGTAGGAAGAGCAGGAAGGGAAAGAAGAAGCGAAAGAAGGGCAGGAAAGGCAAGAAGAGGCGTAGGAAAGGTAGAAAAGGCAGGAAGGGTCGTCGCCGAACGCGAAAACGTCCCGTTTCCAGACGACGTCGTAGAGGCGGTAGGCGAAGAAAAGGCAGGAGAGGAGTCAAGCGCAGACGTTAGATCCTCAGCTCAAAACACGAAACTCAGTTATCAAGAAAACAAAAAGAAAAAAAACACACGATACATAAAATAAAAAACAGAAAGAAAATACGGTTGGTCAAAACAGGCAGTGCTTTGTAACTCTGATAGGGTTTAGTGCTGCGTCCAGAGAGTGAAAACTGCGCGAAGAGAGTAATTTGTAGGGCTATGCCCAAAGTCTAATCATTCGATATGTTTGCTTTATTCAGTCGAGATTGATTTATTTACTTGCTTCTGATCAAATATCAAGTATCTGATGGCTATCGACATTAACTCCTGCTTCGAGGATGTGGCTCCTGCGATGAACGAGCTGAGTATATCGAGCTTTTGCAACACTTGACGGTTAGAGTAAAAAAAACTTTGGTTCCACTCATGTGCTGTATTCATAACACTAAAATTTATGTGAAAGAAACAGTAGAAGCTTGGACTAAAAAAGCATGTATGTTGTTTGTTAAGATTTATGCATCTTTAATACAGTTTCAAACTGTTTGGTATCCCCACGGACGTAAAGAAAATAAATTAAAGCATTGTTTGCGCATTCTGGGTAAAGAAATGCTTTTCCACTGACTCCCATAGTAGTTCTGTGTTTTTCGGCTTCTGAAAATTGCTGCTGTCTATGATTTTGCAAGGAAAGAATGGTTGTCACAAACAAACAAACAAAGCAAACGCATGTAAGCTATAGTTTTTCCGAAAATTCACAAAGTAAACTTCGCCACAGATACAAAATTTTTACGTTTATTAAAAGAAATTTCAAAGTTAATTCGTATTTTTTGAGTTCTTACACAATTTTTAGATTTTTACGCCAGCCTACTGCACCAATATTAACATACAACCTTGCTTATTACGTCATTGCGGAAAAGCTTCGGCGACGTCCGAAAAACTGATATTAATGAAGTCTCGAGTTTTTCAACACTGCAGAAGTAATGTGTAATCTATAAAAAATGGGAAGGCCTGTCGACATTAACTGCACAACTTCAGAGGAGAGCATTAGTTTGCCAGATCCACTAGGCCAAGAAACTGGGCAGACATTTTATAGTTACTTAGTTGAGCGAGCAATTATTGCATTCGGCTCAAAAGGCGGTTTGTCGAAGAAAGCCATTATTCAGTACGCTGCTGCAACTAACAATGTCAACAAGAAAAGCTGCGCCAAAGCCGTCAATCGCGCTATCCTGCGCTTGCTGCATTCAGGTGTGATCAGAAAAAGCAGGCGAGGTCTGTACAGAATTTCTGCAAAGCATCGAGCTCTCAGAGTCAGAAAAAAGAGAAGACGAGAAAGAACACGTCGACTGAGGCGAGCACGGCTTCGCCGGCGAAAAAGGAAAGGCAAACGCCTGAAGAAAAAAAAGAGGAAATTGAAGAAGAAACGCAAAAGAGGGAAAAAGCGCAAGACGGTTCGTCGCAGAAAAAGAAAGCCAACCAAATATTCTTCTCGAAGAAGGAGAGGAGTGAAAAGAAAGAGAAAGCGCCGGAGGAGGTCAAAGCGCAGACGCTAAATTTGTGTGTCATCTTTACCACATCAAGACAAATCCCATACGACAATGTTATTAATAAACACAAACCGATTCAATGGTTTATGTCAGTTGACCTCCGTTATTCTTTTGCTTGGATTTGGGTAACTGCGAGTGATGTGGCTTTATCACAAACGGGCAATACGCGTTGCCTGTAAAGACCTGTGTCCTGGTTTGCAGTCGGAAAGGAGAAAGGCAAAAATAGCCATTAACTTCGCTGAAAGCATGCTGGGACTTCGGGTTCTTTTATTGGAGCAAAACATTAAAAAGAAGGAAGGAAAAATTACTCTTGACGATTTCTAGATCTTTGTCATGGAAGCAGCAGCCTGTCGCTTAGTTAGGCCATTCACAGCAATTGCTGCCATTATGCTTTTCGTCAACTTTCCAACATCACACAATGTTTGCACGGTTGTTAAAGTAGATCTTATTTTTTTCTTGACTTCTTGCGGAAATCATACTTTCTACCCGAATTAAAGAGTTGGGTGACATTGTGGAGCTCAGTTTTGTGGAAAATATGCTCAGTTAATGTAGAACAGAGGTTCCCAACCTGGGATACATTTCCCTATTTGAAGGGGTACAGTACATTTAAGGCAAGCAATAGAAGGTAAAAAAATATATATCTATATTACTGATTTTCAAATATTTATGTTTGTATCAGTGAATAATATTTTCGAAAATTATTATATGCTTATTGATAAATATATTCACTTTGGGACAGAAAAACGTAGTCTACCTTGATAGGTCTAAAAATCTGAAGGTTCTATAAAAGTGTTTTTTTTTGTTATTTTACTCAGCCGTTTTGTCATAAGAAATTTAGGAATACATGCTCATCTGTCGAAATGCTGAAGAGGTACATGGTCAGAGAAAGGTTGGGAACTCTTGATGTAGAATATATCGGCAGTTTTAATAATCTAATGGTTCGACGGAGCCGTTTCAGGGTTTCGACAGAGGTCCTCAGAATTACGAAAATTCAGCAAACGTTTTTATTTTATTAATATACATTTGTCAAAACAGAACAGTTTCAAGTCCTTGGAATTAAATTAGCATAACATGGCTACCCTTGCCATAAGCAGATAAAGGTACAGCTTACGAGATCTTAGCTGAAGGTGCAGCTTACGAGATGCAAACTTTTGCTGACGAATGAGCTTTTCCAGATCAGTGGTTTTGCTGGAGGAAAACTCCTTTTATTTTACTAAAACGTTTGCTTGCTATACGGTGTTTGTATTTGATTGTATATTTTAAATTTCAATTTCCTGATACCTGGTCAAAGCCTTTGAGCTATCTGTGATAAAATGTGAAATTGCAGAGGAACAGGCACTGAGAGATCTCCATTTTTGACTTCGTTAGCCCTGGAAAACTTCCACTGTGACAGGCAATTATTCCATCTTCCCACCAACCCCTACCATCCAGCTTTTCACATTGCCTTTTTCAAAATATCATTTCAAGTTTCACTGCGTCGTTGACCAACCGTTCCAACACGTTTTATTTTTCTGGTTTACGCTTCACAATCCCAGACTCTGAAATCCATCGGTGTAGGAGCAGGCAAATTTTGGAGGGTGCGAAGGATTTTTGCCCGAATTTCCTCAAACTTGCCCGAAAAGTTTTTGTGCGACTTTTACCTATACGTTTTCTCCCACAACGATCATTAAGGCCATTTTGTAGTATGACCTTCAAAAAAGGTCTTCATGTGTTTTAATGTTTTTCTGCAAACGTTGGGCGCCATTTTTTGAAATCAAACAAAGTTGGCATCAATTTTTCCCAGAGTTTCAGAGATTTTTCCCGGAATTTGGACAAATCAAAACTTTTGGGGGTGCGCTTGCACCGCTTGTACCCCCGCCACCTACACCACTGCTGCAATCACATGTGATAGTGTGATATTTTGAATGTGTAAAAGTACATGAAGACTCTTAATTTCCCACCTCAGTTAAAACATTTTCACATTTTCAATTCTGAGTATGTTTTAAAAGCGTTTGAACCGAGTATGTTTTAAAGATCATGTTTAAAAAACTGAAATGCAATGGCAATGGTTGATGGCGAGTAGAAGAGGTTGCAGTTTATGCAATTAGTTCCAATATTACCAACCAATTTCAAACAGGAACGGTTTCTTGGGGTTTCCTTCGAAGAATTTATATTAAATACTATTTGAAAAGACGTTTGGTGGTACAGAACTTGAAGATGGCGTGAAGTAAGAGATTCATCCCAAAGCTTATCGTCTGACACTCTTCGTCTGACACTCTAAATACTATTTATTAAAATGCGCGAATAGGATTGAAAATTTTTGCAAAACAAAATTATCCTTTGAGGTTGTGCGGATCGAAGTTTGGAAGTTTTAACTATTGTTATACTAAATTCGTCCAGAAAGTTGTAAGAAAACTTTATTTCAAGAGTTTTGGATCAGTAAATTGTGAGGAAGTTTTAGCAGTTTGAGGAGTGTCTTTTCAGCGATTCGCTCTAATCTTGAGGAGTCTATAGTTCGATTACATTTCATGAAAACAAGCGTTTAGGGCAACTTTTAATATTTAGACACGTTCTTCTTCTTTCGTTTGAGCGAGTTCTTCTTTTATCCACTGCTAGCACGCCTAGATATCGGGGCAGGCGTTGAGCAGCCATTCGGTTGTCTCATCGTCCAGAACCGTCAGGCCGTGTCGTCCGCGAGGGGTCGATGGATTGGACAGTGGAGGACAACATGGTCGACGGTTTGTTCTGCACCACACTCACAGGCCGCAGTGGAGGCCATACCCCATTTGTACAGGCAGGAGCGGAAACTTCCGACACCAGTGCGGAGGCGGTTGAGCCGGACCCAGGCTCATCTTGGGAGGGTCATTCCGGGTGTGTGTGTACCGGTGCCTGGAATTGAAGTGCGGAGTCTTGAGGGGTTGTCCGCCCACTCCGCATTCCATTGATAATCCGCCTACAGCGACGCACGTATATTGTTGTTGTCAGAAAAACTGATGAGTTGTTGTGCGGCGGGTACAAATGGGTGTCTCGATTTGAGGCGCCGTGCAGCTGCACCAGATGGACGGGTGAGCGCTGAGTGGAGCAGTTGTCCAGGCTCCATGGCACGGCGTCCTAGAGATAGTGTGGCTCCTCTGCAACGAAGCTCAGCAGGTTGGATGTCTGCGAGGATTGGAAGGTTGTCCGCTGGTGTAGGACGCAGGCATCCGGTCACAATTCGAAAGGGGTGGTTGATGGTGGGGTCAATAAGGCGGGTATGAGCACTGCGTCACCAAACAGGAGCGCAGTACTCTGCAGTCGAATGGACCAGGGGTAGGGTGGCTGTTCGCACCGTTGTTGCTCCAGCACCCCAACCAGAGCCAGTAAGCCGCCTCAGAAGTGCGACGCGTGACGTTAGCTTCTTGCGAAGTGACTCAAGGTGTCGGCGGTACGTGAGCGACCTGTCCAACGTTACTCCGAGGTATTTGGGCTCAGAGCAGAAGAGCAGGGGTTCGTTGTTGTGGTTGACTTTCAGCTCACGTTTGGCTTCCTTGTTGTTGAGATGGAAGACTGCCGACACCGTTTTGGTGGTGCTGGGCTTTAGCTTCCAAGTCTGGTGGTATTCACCTAGTGTTGTCATGTCCTTGCTCAGTGCCCCTTGCCAGCCAATCTCCATCAGCATGCGTGACTGCTAGGTCGTCAGCATATGCATACTTTCTGGAGATGGTGGCTGGCAGGTTAGAGGGGTAGATGTTGAGAAGGAGCGCCAGGACAGATCCCTGTGGGACGCCGTTCTTGAGGTGTCGTAACCTGCTCCTTTGGCCATTTCCGGTGGAAAGGGTAAAGCTGCGATTGCTAACCATCTCCATGATCATGTGGACCGTGTCTGTCAGGCAGCAATCGCAGCAGTTTGCAGGTGAGGCCGCGGTGCCATACAGTGTCGTAGGCTGCTGTGAGGTCGACAAGTACAACTCCGGCCTTCTATTGAGCTGAAAAGCTATCCTCGATGTCCTGTGTCAAGAGGGTGACCTGATCTACGGCCGACCTCCCGTGTCGGAAGCCCACCTGCTCCTGAGGGAGCTGTGGGTCGGTGATTGTTTCGACAAGAGCGTAGATGAGTCTCTCGAGGATTTTAAAGGGGACACACAGCAGAGATATAGGGCAATAGCTCTTTGGGTCCCCCAATGACTCCTCTGGCTTAGGGATCGCAACTACTAGTGCTCTTCTCCAGATCTTTGGAATTTTGAGTTGGCGCATGCAGGAACTGAGGAAGTCGCAAAACCAAGATTTGAGAGCCGACCCGGCGTGGAGT
>JGI24159J19872_10013116_pt1 | contig 10789 bp, 8 predicted proteins | sample Ectturendosymbi4_FD_19872 | JGI IMG/M metagenome (IMG submission 19872)
ACATTGTTTGTTGGCTTTCTAGTTTTTTTCCACTGTAAAACGTGTAGATTTTAGACTAAATAATTGAATGTACCTCCCTGTTGAATCCGGCCGGTTAATCGGGGGCCGGAAAATCGAGGATGCACTCTACATTGCAAATATTCGTGATACAATAGTTATCGAGGAAATCTGTGACGACGGTCATAGACTAGTGCAAGCGCTGCAGTAGTGCCACAGAATTTAATCATGTTGAGAACAAGGTTTCCAAACATGTGTTTGGGAAATGCATTTTTGGTCGATATGTGATTCATGCAGGGAAGGGAAATTCGTTTACTGCTCGGGAGACACATTGTTTGCTTTGCGAATGCAGACTAAAAGTGCCCATAAGTTTATACAAGAGTTTGATGCGAACAAATGTAGTAAACGCAACAACAACCAAACTGATTAAGATATAACAGCTTTTTCTTCGTCGTTTGAGCGAGTTATTTCCATCCACTGCTTGACCGCACTAGATCTCGGGGCAGGTGTTGGGCGACCATTACCTCATGACTGAACTATTTTGATAGTAACAGCATTATAGAATCAATGCACACCAACAAAAAACGAAGAACAGTAATAACAATGTCCCCTGAGTAACGCGTTTTCGTGTTCCGCTGAAAAAGTGTCAAACCCGGTTTATCTTTTATTTCTAAATGAATTTTCGACCAGATTTCTGCCGCACTGTACTTTATCATATCATTTTCACACCTGAGTTTGAACGTGTTTTTGCTAAAGCAAATTGCCAATTTTTTAGTTTTTGTTGTGTTATACGGATGAACATCTGTAGTGAGTTTAAAATGATTGTTGAATGAACCCAGAGCTGAGATTCATTGTATTTTTCATAAATTTGCTCACTTCAAGACTGTAAACATCTTCTAGTTGTTGATTTTTTGCGTTTTACAAATGCTAGCAGCTTTAAGGTGCGCAATTTCAGATGTGTGCAAACATGTTATGAAAACCACTTTTGCTGGTGCTTAATATTAACCTTGTTATACTTGACCTTGTAATTGTACAACGCGTTGTCCATGAAGGAAACAGGCGAGACACTCCAATCGGTCGGTCGGGAGTTCGGAGTGACGACGGGCCGGCCTCGCCGCTGTGGGTGGCTCGACCTTGTCATTGTGCAATACTCGCAGACAATCAACAACTTCACAGGGTACGTCACTCATCAGTTGTCACTGCGCTGCTTTGCATAATTGTTTGCACTCTGGCAGAGACGTACGACTTGTCAGCCCTGAGCCACACGTACAGTGTAACGACATCTCTATGGTGATGATGAAATATACCTTGAATCACATCTATGCTAACTGGTTGTTGTTAAAAGATTTCTTTAAACTGGCCATGGTTGGTACGAATGACAGACAACATCTGTTTTGTTCGGGGAAGAAACCTCAACTCCTTGTGTTACTTTAATATTGTGTTGTTTGGAAGTATCGGTTATTCGAAGGTCGTGCTAAACATTTCTTGAGGGCGAGGCGTACCCGGCCACCACCACTTATTGCCAAAATGTGATGAATGCTTCCAATGCTTTTTCAGTATTGCGGTCACGAAGCTGGACATTCTGGATTCTTTTGAGAACGTGAAGATTGGTGTCGGGTATAAGGTGGACGGCAAGCGGCTTCCTTTATTCCCAGGTATTATAATCACTATTTGGTTTAAGAGATTCCGCTCCTATATTTTTGCATGATGTAAACCCTGAGTGCTTTCATCACCCCGAAGGTTTGAACTTCGGAGCAAACTTCGGTTGCTCGTTTCACTTTCATCGTCCCCCCCAATCTGTCTATTTAAGTGATTCTTAACTGGGGGGCGCACCCCCCCAGAGGCTCGTCAATAAATTTCCAGGGGGGGAGCGAGTCCTAAGCGCTCTACAAGATGCAAAGATTGATCAATCAATTTACCAAACAATACATTTGCTTTTGCAGCTTATTTACAGTCAGGGGGGTTTGAAACCAAGGACAATTATCTAAGGGGGTCGTGGTAGAGACAAGGTTAAGAAGCACTGGTCTATTGTTGGAAGAGTAAGTTATCTAGTGAAAGATCAAATACTACCTAAAGTAACAATGCCTCATTGTTAGTAATAACGCCGTATTGTTCGCGTGCGCGAAGTCAGGAAGTGTGGCGTCGAATAGAAGATTTTCGCTGAAGCTCTTGGCGGGAAGTTTACTTCGATGCGGTTCGGAATTTGTCGTCACTTTCTTCGACGCTACAATATTTTATATCGGTCGGTAACCATGGCGACAGGCTTGCAAAACGCGAAACGATTCGCTCCATCGCTTTTGTGAGTTTTTAACAAAAGTTTGTTTTTGTTCCTTTTTACTGAAATGAAAAGCGGGATCAGCACACAATGAAAAATATCAGACGTGGATCCAACAACAGTTCTTCTGCATCGCCGGCATTGTTTGGTGCTGCTTGGAACATCAAACATAGCAGTGTATTGAGTTACTCAAAGCAGTTGCGGATGAATAACTCCAACGTTTCAATCGCTTTGGCGTCTCTTGTAATATTATAATAATTTCAAACACAGCAAAATTTTCCACGAACTTTCCAAAGTAACAATTTTCCTGTCTTTTCTGAATTAAACCTCTGTAAAAGCAAGTTGTGGTTATCTCAGTAAAAACGCTTCCCGCATTAGTTTCATGTTAGGTTCTCCGTTTCAGCAACTGGTTAGGAAAAAATCGCCATTGAATTTTGGCAAAAAAATTGTCAAGCCTTTATTATGTTCAACCCAGCCTTGTAAGTCGAATTCCGAAACTTGCAGTTGAATTTGCGACAAAACGTTAATTGTATTTTTTTTATTCATTTATTGTGAACCAGACATGGGGCGACTACATCACAAATTTAATCGATTACGAACAAACAAAATCACAATGTAATCTGTTACGATTACATTGAAAGTAATCACGATTACAATCGCGATTACATTTGTCTTGAAACATCTTCAGAAAGAAAACGAAACCCATTTGCATAGTTTTATGTAAGTATATATTAAGACAACCCTACGATATGATTCAATGCAATAAACGAAATTACTAATCTGTAAGGATCAAGCACCGGAAAAAAAGACATTAATTGTTTACTGTGATGTTCGTGCAGTCAACAAGCAAGTGGCGTAGCTAGAGGTTTGAGCTAGAGGAGAAACTTAGCTGAAAGAGGCCCACAGGCCTCTGTAAGGGACCTGCTAGTCAACACTCAGAAAAAAAAACTTGCGAAATGATGGTGAATCCGAGTGCGGATGGCTATACTAAAACCGCAAATCAACGGAAAAACGCAAAAAGACGACAGTACGAAAAACCTATTAAAAGGATACTAAAACCGAGATACAGCCTAAGCTACGTGGGGGTGGTTTTTACATTTAGCTGGCCAGGAGAGACAAATCGCCCCTCTTCCTTCCCGTCAGTTACTCCACTGCAATAAACACTTTAAAATAATCAATGTTTAAAATCTTTGTTACAGTTGATAAACATCAACGCTTCAAACATCTGCTGACGACATCTATAAGGCTTGAACATTTGTCCAGCAACGCTGAAAAATCTTTTGTTAATAATTTCAAAATTGCTGACTATTTCTCTTACTGCGGGTTACGATCGTCTGCAAGCCAACATAGCATTGTGCAGCTTTTCATTTGAAATGAAATGAAGAATGATGCCAATATAGCTGGGCATCTGTCTATTGGACCATTAGTCCATGTTCAACAAAACCTCACTGGTTTCGTTGAGTTTTTTACAAGTATCTGGTAGATCACGGTTGACATGCTAGTTATCAATGTTGTGGAAAGGTACTTTCTACTTGGATCAAATAAAGTACCTTATACCTCTGAAAGAAAGTCAATTTACTTCATCTACACAGTCTACTCCAGCACTTACATTCATAAGCTCATAAATGAAACGAACACCTCTCCTCATAATGACCTGCTATTGTGTTGTCCCAGTGTAGACCCGTTCATGCGAAGAGCTCCTATTTTTGTTGCGACGTCTCACAAGACTAGACTCACTACGTTACTTCAGGCGGCCAGCCAACAGGAAGGCTATCTGGAACAAAGCGAGAATTAGTTACAAACGTTGTGCGCTTGCCGTTGTACTATCTGAATTTAAAACCACACAGACGGATAAACAGAAACAACCATAACAAACGATGATAAAGGAGGAAACCCAACCAATGCAACCTCGGTTCATCGCACAGTGACGTAGGGTGAAGATTTCCAAGTTTAATCGCGAAAGTAATCGTCGATTACGATTAAATGGGCAATGTAATCGCTTACGATTATATTTCATTTTTGGTCAGTTCAATCAATTACTATTGACGATTACCCCATGTCTGTTGTGAATACCATATCACCTACCTGCACCCAAGTACATTGACTGATAACGATCTACTGTGGCGTGAATTCCTCAGTGATTTTTTAAGTTTGGGGCTCGTAGAGCATTCAACGGATTCCTGATACAACTAAACGTAAATATCGTGTTGGCATCGATGGCTTGTTAATCTCTTAAAAGACCAGCATGCCATAGGGGGGGAAAAACATGGTAGTAGATTTTGACCTTTGAAAATAAGTTTCGATTTTTCGGGGGTAGCAAGTTTGAATGGTTGGCGCGCGAGGACCTGCTGGCAATAGAGGCAGGTTTTGCAAAACAGGTGGGAAACGATTTTTCTACAGTTCTGTTGCCGCGAGACGACGGTTGACAGTAACTGTTTGAGATCAAAAGCAACGGCGATTAATTCATGAGCAGCGAAAAACAACTGATGCTGAAGGTCTTGTGGTAAGAAATGCATTTCCCTTAGTCGTGCCGCTGCCTCCGTCTTAGTCAGGTCTTTTCAACATTTGCTGTCAAAGTACCGATATGTTATGTGTGCTTGCTGGTCAAGCTGAAAACGTTTCATTAACAACACGAAGAAGATCAAGTCGATAAGAAAACGTTGGAATCAAGAGGTTCTCAAGGAAAGCCTTGTTTATAAACAACATCGGTATCTTTTGTTGGTCGCGCACCAAAACCAGACGCCATTAACGTTTCACAAAAATTTACTTTCTGTGGCTCCGTAGTTTGAGAGTCATTGTCCCTTGGTAGCTGTTTTTCTGCAAAAGGTATTTTGCGTCAGTTTTTGTAAGAATTTCTCGTCTGTCACGTCATCAGGTTAGTAGAGGGGTTGGTGAGAAGGAAGGTGAAAAAGATTGGTATGGTGCAGTTCAGATGGTCATTGCTATCGAGCTTAATAATGCTAATGTCGCTTTTATTGATAGTGAGTAGTGTATTTCCATGACGGCTCATGAAAAAAAGAGCTCTGCTTATTTAATGAGCTTCAGTATTTTCCTGCTCTGTAGTTTCTTTTATTCGTGGCAATCCTTGACCGCTCGTATCTTCAACTAAAATCCTGTCTATCAAGTAGGTAGCACCAGGACCAGTACATACTGATTTATTGAAAAGATCCGATCGACCAGTGATGAGGCATCACGTGAGCTGGTCCTGGTGCTACCGACGCGATGCAGGCAGGGTTCAAATGTATATTTCCTGTGCACGTTTCAAACACGACAAAGAAGCGAATACTTTACAGCGATTTTGAACGATTGCTTCTAACGACTTGACACAGTTGGTGGCAGTCCATATCAATGTTATATAAAATGTCGCTCACTGATGCAAAGGTGGCAGTCATTGTAAAAGTGTTGACTTTTTTAAAGCTTCACTGGAAGTTTTGGAGAAAGTCGAAGTGGAATACATAACTCTACCTGGCTGGCAAACTTCTACATCGGAATGCCGGACCGTTGGGGATCTCCCTTACCAGGCGAAGATGTACCTCAAAGCCGTACAGGACTTCCTGAAAGTCCCTGGTCAGTGTATAGTTTGGTCTGTTGTTTCGATGAAAAAGAGTTTCGGAACATTGATCTTGTAACATACCTGCTCCACCTTAATCATGACATGTGAAGTTGTGACGTCACAAAGGCAAGCGAGAATAGTCACAACAACTCGCAGAATGCATTTGTTGTGAAACGACGTTTCATGTTCAATGCTGTTTGTGAGGTTAGTGTAAACTTGAGTTTCAATAATAATCAAAGAAAAACTATTTCCATCCCTGGTTCGCTACGAATTGTTTCTTTGCAAAACTATCTGCGTTTTTTAAGTGAAGGCGTCGCAAATGTTGTAATAGTATTCGTTCTTAAATCACTGATGCTGATGCTGGGTATTAGTAATTTGCAGTTCATCTCCAACAAGGAAAGTCTGTTGTTTTCTGCGTAGCACTGAAAATCATCACAGCGATTTTGCAGAGTTAATTGAAAACATTTAAAGGGGGTTTTGGAAAATATAATCAGCTGTTGAAAATTTGTTGGATTGAACTTAAATTTGAACCAATCAACAGCATTTCTTTTTTGTTTCAACATCACTGATATGCCGGTCCAAATTCCGCTACTAATAACACTGCCAGTAGTCTGGATGAGAATCAAGCCCTGTCGGCGAAAATCCAGCAATGCCAGGGGAAACCCCGGAGCCGACAACTTTATCATCCTAGAATTCGTCTTGGGTTGAGTAGGACCCTCAGTGTCCAGGGCACTGCATGGCCATGGCCGGCAAGATTTCATAAATACGTGACAAATTTTTATTCCTACGCATTTGCCGCCGTTTCTATCTGGGGCTCCATTTTTCTTTTCTGCAGTTCGTTGGGTCGGCGTTGGCCAAGAAAGGGCCGCCATCATCCCCATCGAACATTAGCCTTTGTGACGTCGGATGCCATCACAGGCCTGCGTGCCGAAGTTGATCTGTGACGTCATCAGTCGCCAGAAGATGTCCGTCGACCAGTGACGTCATAGCCATTATGACCTTTCCAACAATGAACGTGGTCTTTTCGCGCGAGGTTTAACGAAATCGTGGTATTGTGACGAAGATGCTGGAAGTCGCACGACGTTGCAAAGATGGTCCGGGAATTCCTGGCGCAGGTCTGGCCCTGATATCCTCGAAGTACATGTAAAAAATTATTATCGCTGTTGTTTACAGCTGAAAACGGAGTGTTGGCTTTGGCCTAAGATCGTTTCGCAGCTCGCCAAAAACCATGCTGGTGTTTTCAGAACAATTTAAGCTGTTTTCTTTTTGTGGTACCAGCTTTTCGTAGAATTTTTGTGAAATCCCGCATTTCTGTCAAACTTCGCATTAATATTGTTTGTTTTGCACTCCGCGTAACTACTCACGTCACTCATTGCGTCACTCCCCCATCGACCTCCGAAACGTTTATACTTCGCGCTGTTTACATTTGAATGTCAAGGTCTGGTCACGTGACGGGCTCTGTGCATATTTGTCTGAAGCACAGAATCGTTCACTCGTACCGGATGCGTTGCGTAGTTTCGCTTGAAACGGCGTGTGTTTTACTTCCGAGTCCTCGAAGCGTGACCGCGGTGACAAAAGCAAACTGGACCCAACGATTAGACCTCGTCATAATCGGTCTGTGTCGTCACAATCGGCCTGTGTCGTGGCCGGCGTTTGTGCGATAGACATCAACAGAATTGTCGGCGAGTTCAATCAAAAACCGTGGATTCGCGAAAGTTTGAGACAGTGTGTTTCGAACCTGTCCGATCTTCTCTCACACCACATCTAAGGTATCCAGAAAGATTGTTTGCCACAGTCTGATTGCTTCCGTCCTGCAGTTCATCCTCGCATCCATTCAGCCGTGCTGTTGGTTGCGTTTATGTGTTGCAGGCCGTGCTGTTGATGTGTTGCAGACCGTGCTGTTGACTGTGTTAATGTTGTATCGGTCGCCGTTTAACAAACGAGGTGTGATTGTGAACGAATAATGGCTTCTCGTGCTGGGGAGTGGAGTAATGTTGCTTCGGGAGAAAGTTCTTTTCTCTTAATTATCACGTTTCACGAGATGTTCACTCCTTTTGACAAAGTCAGCTCTGACTCGCGTCCGGGCTCTTCTTCCTATGCAGTGTCTGGTTTGCTGCAGCAACTTGCAGCTCCTTTGATGTCTGAGTCCCGCTTCTTTGCACTTTCGTTTGTAGCAACAGTCCGACCGGTGGCCACCCGAACCTTGCTTGTGACGTGGACACAAATGTTTGGAGCGGACGTAGAAAAGCATGATACACATTTTACCTTGTGCATGAAATTGCATGCTTCGAGCTACTAAGCGTTATTTTCCAATCGCTGGAAGAACACTACGTAGAATTGTCTGGATCTTGAGATCGTGATCTACTGCAATGCTTGCCGCCGCCTCCATCGAACGCTTTGCTTTATTTCGTTAATCATTGCAGGGTAATCAAAACAGTGCTGGTAGATCGGTGCGCTCGAGGGGCGCGACACTTATATTTTGGATGTGTACCCAACAAAACGCATCAGCAGAAGATTTGGTTGTTAATACTGGTCGGGTTCCTACCAACCAGAGATCTTGACCTATAAGATTAAAGTCACGCATGAGGTGATACCAGGGTTCCGGAGTCGGAGGTTTTTGGGCGGAGTCGGATTCCTAACAACACTGGGAATGGAAGTTGGATCCTTTCGTCCGACTCCGGATGTCCAATTGGATCACTTTTTACATCACACTCCTAAATTGGGAATTCCTGTTGAAATGGAACAATCTTTTTCGAAACTTTTGTTGAAACAGATTTCTTGCTGTGCACCACGATTTCCATTTATTTTAACAGTCAAATTTCATTCCCTTTATGTTAAGGAGTCGGATATTTTACTTCGGACTCCGCAACCCTGGGTGATACTGCTGGTAACCTTGTTTAAACTCAAAATCAGTTGATTGATCGATGGATCCTCTGTCTGAAAAAAAGGAAAATGTGCAAAATACGACTGATTTGCGTATTTATTTTGGGTAAAATAAAGGCTCAGGGTAAAAAGATATTACTGAAAAAGTTAAAAAGGTAATGACGAAACTTGCCAATGTTGTTCGAAAAAAACTTTCCAATCGACACGAGCAAATGAAAGCTAGCAAAGTGATCGTCAGACCGTGTGCAGAAAATGACTTAATCCACATCTTCAAGTAAAGCTACCAAGACCTGCTGCGAGTGTTGTCGCATGAGCGTCAAATCCAATCCGTTGGATGGCGTTGCTTGTCACGAGATGTCGCTGTAAACCTTCACGCGAATGCTCCCGCGCCGCTAAGTTCATGTTGGTTTGTTTACATCGTGTGTGCAAATGTGTCAAAATACACAACGATGGTTTTTCTGGACTGTTCGATAAAGTGTGGAGCATGTTTTATGCGTTTGCTGTGATCTTTAAGAGTTTTGTTGGGTCGGTAGTTTTTTGCGAAGCCTGAAGGAAATCAAGTTCGGGTCAATAGCATTGGAAAAGGTTTCAGAGATGCTTCATTGTCTTCGACTTCTAATTTTCAACGTAAGTGTGTTAGTTGATGTTCGTCCAGACCAGCTATGTCCAACCCGCGGACCGCATGCGGCTCAGTTTAGTTTTTCGCTGTAGTAGAAGTATCCTATATGCTGACAACCTGTCCTTACTTTGATAATCTTGAATTTGACATTTTTGTTACAGGTGGTCCTCAGTGCCACTTAATCGCGTCTGTTACCATCGCAGTCGGGATTCGAACGCTTCCAGTACAGTAGCTTAAGCTAAATTTAGTTCGCTGAGATCAAAGTCAGCCATTCCATATGCGACCCTGGTTAAGTCAGTGACAATTTTTAGCTCAGTAAGCCATTTGGGTTGGACATAGCTGGTCTGGACCAGTGCTCCTCAACCGCCAGTCAGCAAAACAACCTGGGTTTGTTTACAGGGAGGCCCGCGTGGACCTAGGCGCCCCACTTCTACATTTCGAATTTTGCTTAAATAAGTTTTAAGCAACATAATTAGGTTGAAGTAAATCACTTAATGAAAAAAAATTTTCATAGTTTTTTTGAAAAACTATGTGCCCCCACTTTGAAAAAGGTACCTCCACCACTGTTGTTTGAATAACTTGATTCCAGTAACTGAAAATTCGTAGCGTTCATGGTGGTTTCGGTAAAACCGTGGACAATGACATTTGGTTGTGATTAAATAGACTGGATATTATGACGAAAAATGAAACGCTTGTGCGATTTCATTATTATTTTGCAGTGAAGGAAGTGCACGGGCGGCTACTGGCAGCAAGCGCTTAGCAGGGTTTAAAAGTTTAGCTTTGGTGACCGCGATAAGAAAATTTTCACCATAACCTTAAGTTACACTACTATCGACAGCAGCTGTATGCGGACGGCTTCGAATGCAGTCAGCAAAGCAACAGGGAATTCTGCAGTTACTTGACAAGGACAAAAGCCGGCTTTCGGAAAAGGGGCAACTCTCAAAGTGAACATGAAGAAAGTACCAGTATTTCAAATTTACAGCAAGCTACAAAAGTAGTATGTGCGGATATGTTGGCAGCAGGCCCGTACCTTGGGGGTCGCCCCCCACCTAGAAACTTTTTTACCCTCCCTGGAAAAATGTGGGCCCCATTCAGAAAACTCTTCGCCCCCCCTAGTTTCCTAAGCTAGTTACGGACCTGGTTGGCAGTAGCAGGATGAACTAATAAACGAAAAGTATTTGTCAGTTTTAATGTGATAAAAACACTTGCTTTTTGGTTTTATTCCAGCTGCATGTCGTGAACAGCCGCCCTTATGTTTCATATGCTCTCAAATGACGCAATACAACCCTCAGTGTTTTTCGGGTACCCAGAACCGGATTAAAGGGTACGGGGGCCCGGGGCAATTTTCACTGGAGGGCCCCTATGACGTATTTCATGACGTCATCGTTTGTAAAATTTGTTTTCGCTGATTCGCAACGTTCTCGTTTGCTTTATCCGGTAGTCGATTATGTGCCTGCCGTAT
>JGI24159J19872_10013117_pt1 | contig 10789 bp, 8 predicted proteins | sample Ectturendosymbi4_FD_19872 | JGI IMG/M metagenome (IMG submission 19872)
AAACACCAAGAAGAGCAATCATATCATCATTGAAAATCTGATAAACAAATATAAGATTACTTCCAAAACACTACCAATAAATTATTTTGTATTATGAAAGGCCAGATGTTGTTTTCCAGACATGCTCTGGCAATGCGTGACATGCTACACTTAATAACTAACTAACATTATCTAGCTTGAATGTCCTTATAGAAATGCAGTATTAAATCTAGACTTGCTTCCCTCTTTTTTTCTTTTGTCCCTGTTATTTATCAGGGCATCTGACTAGAAAACCCTATGGTTGTTTCAGATGTCCCGGGAACAAAACAAACGCTGTTCTAATGTGGTTTGTTTTCTGTGGCATGATTTGTTGTTTGTTGATGGTTGTTCCCAAAGCACGACTCAATGCACAAATTGTATTGTTGCTGACATTTGACGATTGCATGGCAATTAGACATGCAGACACCTTGATTTGCTTACAATAGTACGTTTTACTGTAGTCTTAACATTAAGACTTTCTGTATATACGTTATTTGGGAAAAACCAGATCAAATTTGGGCAAAAAATTTTGCATCTCCAAACATAGGCACTCCCGTACACCTATGATCACCTATTAATATATATGTATCTCTAAATTGATGACTTAACCGCAAGCATACTACAGACGTTCAAACGCAAAGCGAGTCGTCGTCGTTTGAGCCAGTTCTTCCAAACAACTGCTTGGCGGCACTAGATTTTGGGGCAGGTGTTGAGCAGTCATTCGATTGTCTCATCATCCAGAAACGTCAAGCCGTGCAGTCCATGGGGAGTCCGATGGATTGAACATTCGAGGACAACATGTTCGAATGATTTGTTCTTCTGCGTCACACTAACAGATCGCAAAGAGGGCAATACCACATGTGTGCAAGCAAGAGCGGAAACGTCCGACTCTGATGCGGAGGCGGTTAAGCCGAACCCACACTGTTTTCGAAAGGTTCGTTGCAGGAGGGTGCGTGCCGGTGTCAGGGTTGAAAGTGTGGAGTCTCGTAGTGTTGTCCAACCACTCCGCATTCCATATGTGATCCACCCAGAGCGCCGCACGTCTGGTGCTGTCATCAGACAAACTATGATGAGCTGTTGTGCGGCGGGAAAAAATTGGTGTCGCAATTTGAGACGCCATGTATTTCCACACGGTGGAAAGGTGAGCGTTGAGTGGAGCAGATGTCCAGGCTCCATGGCACGGCGTGCTAGAGACAGTGTGGCTCCTTCGCGACGAGCTCATTCTCGACGAGGCTCAGCAGGTTGGATGCCTGCGAGAATAGAAAGGTTGTCCGCTGGTGTAGGTTGCAGGCATTTGGTCACAAGTCACAAGGCGTCGTTGATGATGGGGTCAGTGAGGCAGGTGTAAGTGTCAGCATTTATTTGACCGGTTTTTGTGTCAAATAAGCTGCCCTTTTGATATAACCAAATATTTTTCGTGAATTCGTTTAGTTATATCCGGAACGGTTGTCGCAGAAGCTAAATGTCTGCTTAACCTGCCCAATGATTATTTCAAACGTGCTTTCATTCTGTTGTCATTCTTTTAAGTTTAGTTTCTGACGTTTTACACCAAATTCAAGCTGAGACTTATGCTTAGCTTATGTATTCAACGTTTGCGCATTACTCATTTTACTAAAGAGTAACATACATCATGAATCTTAGTAACAATCCGATAACATACCTTTATGAACTCAGAATCATCAATAAAATTGTCCATCCAACATCAATTTGTCCAATATAATGCATAACATATTTGAAAAGGCATTTTGTCTAATGTAGAAACTTCTGACATAGAGGGTGCGTCTAGGAATCCAGATTCTTTGTCTTCTGAAATCGGGTCGAAATCGTCTCGTATGTATATCTGACGTCTCCGTTTCTTTAAATCATCCTGATTGTAGGGGGCGTACTTGCACGTCATTTGTAGACTTTTTCTTTTGAGATTTTGCAATAGTCCTCGTCGCAACAATTTTGCTCTGCCCTGTAGGAGGTGACCATATAAGGCATGCAGTAAAGACTTAGATGCGCTGGCTATTTATCTGAATCTGCTCTTTTTCAACATATTCTTTACCTTTGATGTTCCTAAGATAACACAGGACGTTTCTTCAGCTATGACTCATCGGTAGGCGGAACTTCCTAACTCCCATATGTGTTCCTCTTGTTATTTTCTTCTGCAAACGTCATTGTTCATCTGCAATCAAGGTCTGTTTTATTTAGTGACCAACGTTAACCTTTGGTGACAAGCAGTAACTTTTATTAACCGACTTTGACTTGTGTTACTTTTCTTTGCCTTTTGTATTAGTCTATATCTTGAACTTTTAGTTACAGTATTTTTATAGACTGTTCACTTTCAGCCAATGATCTTCATTGTTGTCTAAAAAGTCTTTTCTTTGATTCATATCTAATGAATATTATTTTTTAGGCCTTTGTGTTCCAGCTGTTGTTGGCGACGTACCACGTCTCCAACATAAGCACTGCAGCACCAGAGAGGAGCGCAGCACTGTGCTGTTGTGGACCAGGGCTAAGGTTGCTGTTCGCAACGTTGTTGCTCCAGCACCCCAGCTCGAGCCAGCGAGCCGCCTTAAATTGGGACGTGCGATGTCAACTTTTTGCGAAGTGCCTCGAGATGTGGGCGATGCGTGAGCGACTTGTCCAACGTTACTACAAAGTATGTGGACTCGGAGCAGAAGAGCAGGGTTTCACTGTTCAAGTTGAATTTCACATAACGTTTAGTTTCCTTGTTGTTGAGGTGGAAGACTGCCGACACCCTTAAGTGCTGAGCTTCAGCTTCCTGGTCTGGATGTTTTCATCTACAGTTTTCTTATCTTTTTTCAGCACCCCTTCTACTCCCTGCCAGTCTTCATCAGCATACATCATTGCTAGGTCGTCAGCGTATGCATACTTTGTGGAAACGGTGTACCGCACAAGCATATTAACAAAGAAGCATACTTTCTGGAGTTTCTTTGTGAATATACTTGTACGGTTTTTTGAAGTCTTTTCCGTTCATCCCGCAACAATGGTGGGTTCGTTTTGGTCTTAATCAGTGGGCAAGGTTTCAAAGCATTTCCATCTTATTCCTATGCCTAGACAGCCGTCTTATTTTTGGTTAACTTTCAAACAGGGCTGTCGCCAGCGGGGGGGGGGAAGTAGTGCCCGGCCCCCAATTTTAAATCTGTGCCCCTCATTTCATGTTTGTCGCCCCGGTTGCTGCATACATCCAATATTGTATTTAAAAAATGTGGCCCCCCTTGTGGTTTTTGTTCCCTCTGTTGCGAATTCCTGGTGATGGGCCTGCTTTCAAAGCAGTCGTCTGTGAAACAGTTACGTTAAAATCGCTTCTTGCTCACCAGACGCATTATGAAAAAGGTAACTATATTTGTTATGAAACGCATGGCATCTGATTATACGTAGAGATCTGATTGCTGTATTGAACTCAAGTATGTGTAACCTTAGCCTGAAACTGTAACTTGGTACATCATATGTTTTGCTGTTAGCAGTAATTTGTCACATGCAGATGTGTTGGGAAATGATTAGCTGGAGTGAATGCCAGGGTTTTGGGCCTCTTAAAAGGCCCGTCGCAGGTAAATCACAGAGAAAAACAAGTTTGCGTTCAATAAAAAACCATTACCTTTTCGCATGATGATTTAAATCATGTTATGCTGAGGCAGAAAAGTAAGTGAAACTTGATTTGCTTAAAAGTCGTGTTCTTTTCAAAGTATGCTCCAAATTGGCTCGTCAACGTTGGAAACGAACTTGCATGCGACGAGTGAAATTGCAAATAACTCGAACGCATTCTCCTTTGGTGATTTCCATTAATTTAACTGCGATTGCTGCCTTCAATTCACTAATTATTTGGGGGTGGTTATGGCACACATCACCCTTGAGAAAATTCCACTGAAATAAATCTGCGATGTTCAGGTCCGATGAACGCGGTGCCTACTCACCGTTACAGTTCCTGCTAATCGATCTTGCTGGAAATCGTCCTCTCATCCAGAATGAGTTATTTGACTCGATTATTTGAGAAGAATATGCTTCTTATCTTAAGTTACCAACAAAAGTGAAATTTTAGCGAATGATCGCACATAACCTGAAGTTTCAGTGTAACAAAACTTTTAAATTTGATGGTCGATTGTAGAATTTATAATGATTTTATTGGTTCTTCGTGTTTGGGGAGTCACACAATGCTATTCAGCGAGTGATATCTTCTTTTACATCTACAACTTGAATGCATCCTTGAGCCATATTACAAGCTGTGTGTTTTTCGCAAATGTTTCAAAACGTTGTAGGCAACATTTTTAACTTATTTACTTTTGTACAGCCTCTTTTGCAAAAACACCTACAATTTGGATGAGAGTCGTTTAACCGTGATCAGATAAATATTGACAAAACACATTTCATGCTATACTAACAACTGCACTTCGCCCTTTGTTACGCCTCAGTCAGGTCCAGTAATAGTTAACGAGCAAAATGCTGCCAACGAGCAGAATACTGCTCTCAGTCTTATGAAATTAGTGGTGTCGGCGTACCCAGCCATCCAGTCGGGTTGTAGTGACGTTGAACTCGAATACGAATAATTTGTATTTTTGTTTTGACTTCCAGAATATTCTTTCGATTCCAAAATCAGGACAACTTATGCATTTTCTATAGCGCTTGCCATCTCACCAATCATGTCACAACCCATATCCCTCGTGTCAATCCATGTGCTGTATCCAAGGTCCACGAGTACACGATCCAGCTAAACACCACAACAAGTCCAAGAATTTTGCAAAATTTGTTGAAGAAGACAAAAACACTTCATATTTCGTATTGCTGGTGTAGGACACTACTGGCAACAGTTTGGATTTGCAGTGTTTCACGAACAAGCAGTAATACGATAGCTATATCTGTTGAGTAACAGTTCAAATCAAACCTTCGAATCTTTTGCTGGTTCATTCCAAGTCAGAAAATTCTTCAACCCACTTCAAATCAGTGTCTTGTATAACCCGCGTTTACGTCTGGTAAAGCAAAATCGAAATCGCAGTTTTTGATTAGATATTCGATGTCTGATTTTAATTGTCGTATTGAACATTCTTCAGAGTTTTGTGAGAGGAAATTCCTTTCGCACTAACAATCTTATTGCTTCTGACTAGATGTGCTCAGATTTGAATTCGACTCGTGACTGGTCAGTGGCGTACGCAGAATATTTTCATGGGGTGTTCACTCAGTGGCATATGTTGGTCATTTGCATTTGGTGTGCGCTGTTTGTGACGTCACAATTTGACGTCATATTCATGTTTTTAAACAACGTTTTGGCGAAGTTTGTTGACATAATACGCATATGCTTCTACACGTACTCCCCTTGATTAATGTGTCATTGCACTGAATATAACTACCAGCGGTCCAGGTTAAGATATCGGAGGAAATAAACTCAACACTTCGATACAGCAGTTCATAACTACAAAAATATTAAGCTGCGTGTTAAAACAGGGGAGTGAAACACACTCATCACTGCGTCAGAGCAATTTACAGCTGAAAAAAGAGGCTGCTCTTATGTCTTGTCGAATATGAGCAGTCGAGCGTAGAAAGTTAGCGAATGGACTGACTGACGCACACCCCGGTTTGCAAGATCGAATATTGCTAAACTACACAAGAGTTGAGAATGCGCATAAAGTACGCAAGAAACCTTTCTATTTTTGTTATGCATAGAAGTCCAGCAAACTTTTAGTTTTCCTTTTTCCCTGCTGAGACATTTTCACAAGCCTGAATGCTTCCATTTTAACAAGTGCTGTTTTTGAGCTCGTGCAATAGTTCTGTCATGCTACAGAAATTGGTAACGTAACCAAAGCGGCCAGCACTTGCGCTACTTAGCCATAGGGGACAAAATAAAGACAATTGTTTCGGATTAAGTGAACAATCTCGGAACACAACCTTAAACATGCGTAGAGGACGAAAGGTCTGCAAAAAGCGGTTAGATGGTTTCTGGATTTCTGGATGCGAAAACCCAGATTCCCACCAAAATCTATAATTATTGCTTTTCCGCCCATTTACAATGTTCCTTGAAATTTACATGCAAATTCATTCCGTGATAATTGCATTAAGTCGACAAATTAACAAACAAATGTATGCGAAAACAATAATCTCCTTTGCGCAGGTAATAAAGTTTTTGTAAAATATCAAGCTCAAGGGGGGTTTGACCCCAAACCCCCTTGCGTACGCCCTTGTGACTGGTAATTCACATTGTGTTTCGAAAACATGATTTTAGTCTAATGTCTTTAATTCAACGACCCTGTCAAGCAATCGCAACACTCAAGTATCATGGAAGTGTTATACGATAGATAGGTTTGAAAGAAAGAAAGCTATGAATTTAGAAGGCAGCCGTCAAACAAAGCAACAGGCCATAAAATAAAGTGAAAGGACACATAAATATCGGGGCTTCAGTCCTTTTTTCTACTGTATGTATCATATTGTTTAGTCAAAGAAAAAAACAAAACGTTTTAATACTATTTCACTTTAAAAAATTTCATCCGTCAAAAATGTAAAATGAGATGGACTGTCAAATGAAATGAACTACTGTTTGTTTCATTTTTCAAATTTTTCGTAATGATGTAAGTTTCATTTTTGTGGTTTTCTGATTGGAGAAAATCGCAATAATGACTTGCCTTTACACGTTCGGAGTATTTGCAAAGCAATATGGTGGATGTACGCGCATGTAATATAACGTATCTGCCTTATCTCTTGTCGCAAATGAAAGAAGTGAACTTTGCACAATATTTTGTTGAAATAGGATACTAGTTTGTCACATTTTTATTAATCAAAACCAAAACCTCTGGCTACAAAAATACATTGACCTGAAAAGGCAAACACTTCATATTATTTACTTGCAACGATGGGTTAAACGTAGACGTGCAATTAATGCAAAACAAATTTGCCTGCCAGGTTTCAATCAAAGAAGTAATTTAACTCCTTTCAAAAGTACGGAAAGCTATCCTAATATAAAATACCAGAAAATGTGAGAGCACATATCTTTTCAAATGTCTTTGGATTAAAAAAAGTTTGGAAGTTGTCATTTTTTGTAGAAGATTTATCTTTTTGTAAAAGTGCATCGTTTTAACACCTATGCCATTTCGTAGTAGCCATTAACCCTTTACTAGAACAAACACATCATTTTATGAAATGACTTACGATGAGCCAGTAGAAATTGGTTAAAGTGAACAACTGCCAACTAGGACAATTTCCAACTAGGACAATCGCCAGCTAAAAGAATTGCCACCTAGGATAATTGCCACACAGGACAACTGTCCCCTAGGACAACTACAACCTACGACAACTAACACCCAGTACCACTTCCACCCGGAATATTGCCACCTATGAGGACTACTGCCGCCTCAGGGATGTAGTGGGGCGGGAACGCGTTCTCGCACACTTTCTTCATGTTTTTGTTTGTTACGCAATGAAAGTGAATAGTTCATTAAACTGATTTAAAAATGGGTTTGAAGTGCTGTTGAAAATGGCTAGTTTTTGTTAGCGTTCACACGTTTTTTTCTACACTACACCTCTGTGCCACCAGAACAACTGCCAACTAGGACATTGCGTTTTACACATCACGTTCAAGATATCAACTTTAGTTTGGTATATTGTGTTGAAGCTCGTATAGGAGTTCCCGCGGCAAAGCGGTTGAAAACTTTCATGCTACGATATTATTGCTTCAACATAGCGCAGAAACAGTAAGTTGCAACGTTGCTGTTGCTGCAATGCAAATTTCAAATCAAGAGCAAACGTAAAAGAATGCAAAAAAAATTTAAATGATCGAAAGAAAACGCGTTTTATGGATGCGTGGAATGAATACCAGGCCATAATCTGCACAAGAGTGCATGCTGTGAAAAATTTGAAAACACTCATAAAATACTTATGGTTTGCACTGACTTAAGAATGTTTATGAAGATGTAGTGGCATCGATACGACATTCTCTATCCAAAAGTATTAGAGCTGAAGCGAATTTTCTAATAGTCAGACGATGAAGAAACTTTTGTTATACTCCGGAACCTTGTGAAGTTCAAATATTTGTAATGGGAATAAACGCGAAGAACTCAATGTGCACTAGGTAAGGTGTAGGCAATTAGCTGCCCGCCGGCCAAATGTGGCCGCCACAGCGTTTTCAATGGCCCGCGGAAGCATTCAGGAAATATCTTTTAATCTGATATTTCCTCTAAATTATAACAATAAATATTAGTGCTGAGGCTGACTTCAACCAGGAATTTCTTGCATTTCAATCGCCTTGCTTCTATCTTCATTAGAGGGTACGGCTCTCCGCTAAACGGGACTATTTCAAACCCACATTAATTGGCAATTCTTAACTTAGGTGGCTTTTACCTGGGTGGTAATTGTCCTAGGTTGCACTTGTCCGGGTGGCAATTGTCGTAGGCCGCAGTTGTCAAGGGTGGGGATTGTCCTAGGTGGCAGTTGTCCGGGTGGCTGTAATCCGTGATCCATTATTTGTATAACTCCTGTGCTGCACTAACTGTGTTTGTGGAATCTGAACCTAAATTTCAGGCTACGGCTCAGGCTCCCGCTTTGGCTCAATCATCTCAAGTTTTGGAATCAGACTGCAGCGCGCCAAAATTGCGGATCCGGTACAACTGTGCTGTCGGACTCGCGTTTTCCGAACCAGCGTAGAAATATTTCACTGCAGTAAACCTGGATTTTATACACATGGCTTACTATGGCGAAACTTGTTCCAATTGTTTCTTGCTTTTTTGTTAAACTGTTGGAGTCCGCTATTTTCAACGAAAATAGCTTCGACAACCGCGACTTTATTTTCGCTGAACAACTTGGTGACCGCCTTTTTTTTGTATTTGGTCATGGTGGAATAAGTTGCAGACAACGAAATGATCCTGACAGATACCTTTGTTTATTACTGCAGTTTGCTTCAACCAAGCAGAGGCCACAAAAGACTCGATAAAAAGACTAGATGTTGATCATTATTCTTTATGCAATCTTGTCATGCGTTCGCGCCAAAAGGAACACATTTTGAACCAAAGAACAAGGATCGTAAAAAAGGGATCCAGCTCCATGTGCCGAATGACATTCAAAATTCGTCTGTAATATTTTCAAAAATCCAAATAAAGGTTGAACTTGAAAAAAATATTAAAAAATATGACAAATTGCATGAGATTTAACTGATGAGAGTTTCGAAGCACCTAAAAAACGCACTTTCACGTAAAGATTGAATCACTGTGGGATTTCATATGCTTGGCTTCATACTGTAGCTGACATCTTGCATTGACCCAAGGCTATAGATATGCTTATACGATTGGTGCATACATGAGTAAAAATGCCCACTCAACTTTGACAATACCGTCAAAACTTCCCAGAATTTACGCGCTCCGATCGCGCAATTCCGATATGTGGTGTGGATGCTCACTTTTGCAATAAAGGTTTTTCGGTAAAAAAAGTATACTTTCCTTGTTTAAATGCTACAAAAATGTGCTGACGCTGTGGCAGAGACAGATACGAAACAACTCGACTTGAAAACAGAAAAAAACGCTTGTTCCAATGCTTTGGTTAGCGTATGATTAACCCATTAGCTGATACTATACAACGTCAGGCTGTGCGATATTATTTTGCTGAGCAATGAGCAAATGCAGAAGGCTGGTAATAAAGTTTCGTAGAGTTTCTGGTACGTGTTTTATAAAAGGTACGAAATGGGCAAAAAACATTCAGTCATCAATCTACTTAGCTAGGACCCAATCCAGGAGATTTAAAATGCTTGGATGTTGTTCTAGTCAATTAACCTGATCCCGAAAGTCAAGGCCATGAAACCAAGTTTCAAAAAGATTTATTTTGAAACTTTACTTCAGATGACCAATGGCTTGTCATTTGCATCATTTCTATATTCCTTTTTTAAAACGATTTAAAGTACAAAAGCAAGTAAAATACATGCGAAACGTTTTATGGCTAAAAACAATTCGAGTTGAACTAAAGATTTTTGAAAGAAATCATTCAATGACGATCATGTCATATTCCTGAATTACCTTTCTTCAGAAACGTGGTTTAAAAACGCTTTCAACGTCACAATTACGCATGTTTCTGTTATTAGCTGAAAACGTTATTCATGCTTTTCATGCGTTTCCTACCGCGAGCGTTCAATCTCTTTCTCAAAATTAATAACTTGTTTTATCCAGGAAGGGTAACGAGTGGCAAGGGGGCCACAATTCCACGGGCGCGAATCACGTAGAGGGGGCCAAAATGCCGCAAGTACTTTCTTCAATACAGTATATTTGCTTCCGAAAGACCTTAGGTACCAACATGGGGGTGCCAAATTTGTTTCTTGCCCCGGGCGCCATCTAACCACACTACGCCCCTTGTTATAACTCACGCAAAGCAAATCGTTTTGAAAAGTATTCAGGACAGAGAAGCTATTCTTTTCAGCAGAGTGTGAAACTCTGAACCTTGTACCATTTCAGCAGATCGCATGATTCTGTTATGAGCTGAAAATTTTATTCATTCGTTTCATTCCACGAGCATGCATTCACTTTCGCAAAATTAACAACTTGTCGTTATATGTTCACAACAAACAAATCGTTTTGAAAGGTATTCAGGACAGAGCGGCGATTCTTTTCAGCAGGGTGTCAAACGTGGAGCCTTGTACCATTTCAACAGATTGAAAATTCATTTTGATTTTTCCTGCAGTGGCAATACCTGTGAAATATACAGAGGATATTTTGCAAAGTGATTGTTCACATGAAAGCATAAATAACCACACTGTTATAGAAGGAATATTTGTAAAGCCACAACAGTGACCCACACCAAGCGAATC
>JGI24159J19872_10013119_pt1 | contig 10788 bp, 9 predicted proteins | sample Ectturendosymbi4_FD_19872 | JGI IMG/M metagenome (IMG submission 19872)
GAAAATCAACATTCCTTTATACCCGATTGCATGAAAAGTTTCGTAGACATTGGCGTAGCTTTGATAAATGCCTTCGTTGCAGTTACTCACACGATGCGTCTACCTGAATAGGTGTGTAGTTTTGATGTACACTGTTCGATTCGTTATTTTTTTAAGTACCGCGAAGTGGAACAAATGACCCCAAATTTCCAACACACGCAGTCACTGAAATCGAAAATAGCTTGATGCATAATAACGGCTTCTGTTCTATGCTGTCTTGTGAAAATAGTCTGCAATAATTCAACTTACCTTTACCGACCACGTGTAGCACGCTGTCGTGTCTTTTGACGCCCCGGGCCAGCCTGTCTGTCAAAACAGTCTGCGTCCACGAAGATAGTGCTGCGCCGAGGTAAAAGGTTGAACCTGCGAAGCGTTGTTTCGAGTAGTTAGTTACATATGATCTTAGCACATCGGGCATAGTGTAGCACCACGTCGTCCTACTCACGGAAACATATTTCTTGCTCTACGAACGAGCCTTTGTAGTTGTTGCTGATGAAGCTCGGACCTTCCGTCTTTTCTGCATATTTGAGTACATCGTCGGAGTAATAAAAGTTCCCTGGAAAGCTTTTCTTCATTAAGCGGATCAGATCCAAATTCTGCAAAAATTCTTAAGTTTTAATTTCGCATCTACGTTAGAGTGGCTGGAGGATAATTATGACGTCAGTGTTTCCTGACACTGATCCGTTTAACGACAAGCAAACTGATCCCTTGTTTCATGTCTACCTATTGAACAAAAAATCGTCAAAATCAACGCATAACAAAAGCTTAATGACTAACAAAATACATTCGACCGCATGCAATAGACCAAATGATGTTGAAAAAGTAGGACATAAATTTCCCAAACGTGAAATGAATGAATCAAGGAAACGAGGACGCTACGGTCGCGTAAAAGAGGTTTCAGCAAAGCAACTCATCGCGAAAAGTTATAACGTTTATAGATTCATCCTGCCGTAGTAAGTAACTCGTTAACTTCTGAAAAATGAGGTAAACGATTTGCATTCAATGAACGCTATTCAAGAAAAACGAACTGTAGCAGCGATTGTTCGTTGTGAAAATGGATTGTGGAACAATCGTAGTTTACGAACAGCAGCGGCCGTTTGTGCCTTGGGCATGTTGCTGTGAATAAAGGTGAGCGACAGGTGTTTTAGGGTGTAACAAACAGCACTTGAGAACAAGTTCCAACCGAACTTCTTGTTGCCGTCAGCTCAAAGCTTCGAATAAACAGTAGCAGATGAAAGTATAATGCGGTCCCGAAAAATTAGCACCGGGCATGAATATATTGAAAGAAGGGGATGCTTTTGCTTTGATTAGCCGGCGAATGAATTTTGACATACTCGTAAAAAGCAATTCGAAAAATGGTATTTCTCATCTAGTGCGTTGGGGCGGTACGTATATATACGCACGTGTGACTGGCTGCAGTTTACAAAATTGACACGTTTTTTTGAGAAATTTACGGAAAAATGGCTGTCATTTATGTGAAAGAATTAGGGCCTTTCACCACACTTTTCACGGCCAGTTAAGGATGGAACTTGGCCCCTTTAGGGATTCATAATTCACCCTGAAGTGGTGATACAAGTAGGTTTTTGTTTTGAAATGCATCTTTTTCAAGTTCTTACAATACCAACTATTTGCCTTAATTTTTACTAGTTCTGAAAATAATCAAAATGTGACGAAATTAATGAAATATAAGCCAGGATTATGACCTATAGCAAATAAAGGCGTGGCTCATTAGTGCAAAACATGCTTGCGTGTGAACACTTTTTCAGACCTGAAATTCAAAAATAATCTTGAAGTTTCTTCATTTGCATATTTTTGTGCTTGTGAGTCTTTAATAAGTATTATTGGCCAATATGATGTTCAAAAATATTGTTAGATTAAAAGTTGACAGCAAGCTTAAATTTTTGCAAACATTTTTGCTGTAGCCTAACTAACCATTGTCTTCGCCAGGCCCGTAACCAGCTTGGGACACTAGGAGGGGCAGAGTTTTCTGAGAGGAGCCCAAATTTTAAAATACTCTTATGTCCAATAGTTTTAAACTATGTCCAACACATTTTTCCAGGAGGGGCGAAATATTTTTATGGTATATTTTTATGTATTTTTTAATTTTATTTTTTTAGTGGGACGAAATGTTTTTATGCGCCCCGTAGTTAACGGGTCTGGTCTTTGCGTACGTCAGGTTTCCGACCGTCTTTCCGTATTTTAAGGCGAGCTAGACAAAAATAAGGGTCGGGTCACACACAAAGATTTGAAAAACTGTATTTGTGGCCTGTCCAGCCTCGTACTCGGCGTTAATTGATGGGTGCAAGGAAAAGCTTCATGCGCGGTGCTCGCATTGGCTTGCCACCAGTGCAGCATTCACTACGAAAGTAGCCATAATACCCAGATGGCCACCCACAAACCACTCGTGAGTCGTGACACTCCGCATAATGAAACGTACTTTCCTTTTCATCTAACTTTGCAATGAATCGAAATTAATGTAAGTTTTCCGGTTGTCTATTTCCTTTTCACGTAAGTTGAGTTTATCGGAAAAGTCAAAACAGTTTCGTTGAAGTTACATCAAACTTTTGGGATATCAAAAAAGCTGTTGATCAGGTTGTCGTGTTGAGCACCCCTCGACCATAGGCGCCGGAAGGGTGGGGGAAGGGGGTTAAGAGAACCCCTGTATTTTAAAATTTGATGTTTTACTTTTAACGTTTCAGTGGAAAGTTTTTTTCGCTTAGTTTCGGAGTTAGTAAAATGGGATTTGACCACTGTTTCCCCCTTTGAAAAAGTCCTTTTGCCACCCTTGGAAAAATTTATTATTGCCCCCTCCCTTGGAAACAATCCTACCGACGGCCATCCCCTCGACAGTTGGTTCATTTTCTTTCAGGATATGAAGTTGACGGCAGATTGTTGTTGATTGTGGAATCATGATTAGATCAGGACAAATTTGATTGATCTGCTTAATGATCAACACAATATTTAATTAACTCCATATATGTGAACATTCAATGAAAATTTGATCGTAAGACTTCAACTTCATACCGACTTCGTCACAAAAAACTGGTCTGTACAAAGCCAACATTTTGAATATTCTGCTCTGAAATGTTGCAGACTTGGTTATGCACTCTGGTTTGTTCTTGTAAAAAAAGTTATTACAAAACAACTGTTTCCAAAGTCTGTTCTTACGTTGGGAGGGCTAGCTAGGAAGATCTGCTCCAAACTGTAGTCGGCCATTTTATCTTTGATTGCTTTGACAAAGTTAGAACGTATATCTTCATCATACGTGAGTCCCATCACCATCCGACATATCTCTTTGTTACGTTCTCTCGCTCCTTTTGGACGCGAAGGCTTACACCTGAGGAAAAACGACATCCGTTTTTGCCACATAAATTTATTCTGGCTGTTTTCGTTGTTTCAAGCAATTGTGCATTCTCGAGTCCAGTTTTCTGTGTGAAAAGTGCCTGTCCATAGAAGCAGGAAAAGCTTAACTATCATGTTGAGTACAAGTGATTGACGGCATAGATTTCGATTTTGCGATGTTTTTTTACTGTGCATCAAGTCAGTCGCAACTAATTATGGCGTCATTCATCGAAATGTTTTGTTTTTCTTTCGCTTTATTTTTAACTTGCATTTAAGAGTTACGTGCATTGCTTTTTGAATACACGAAGTTAGTTGCTTTTCCAATCCATTTTACCAACAAAACGAAAAGTTCGCATTTCCTTTTTCAGCATTTACCTCTGAAGCCGAAACAGATATGAACTGCGATGGTAATCACAGAAGAGCATCATGATCTATGACAGAGATGGCATGTGCGACCTTCCAACCTCTTGCTCGACTGACCTCAATGGAAGGTTGCAAGCGAAAACTTCGCGTGTGATGCTACCAGTGACTTGCCAAAAAGAATAGGACGGAGAAAAGCTTTCATCATCGTAACACTTACATATCGAGCCAGTCCGATTCATATCTCCAATGCACAGCCAAGTACGGCTTGTTTCCCATCACTTTCTCTATGAAGGTGGCTGCAAATTTTCGGGTGGGCAGGGGCCTGAAAAAAACAAAATCAGGAACGCATGACTGGACTTCCAAGCTGCATGTTTCAATGCGACAAAATGAATGCAATTCAAAAAAATGTTTACATGTATTCGTTTGTGATAGAGAGAGGTCTTATAAACACCTTCACAGCCATATCAGTAATCTTAAAGAAAGCAGAAATCAGCGTATAGATCTCAGGAACAGAATTAATCTTTTGCGTCATCACAACAGTGGACCTTGTTTGCCACCATCATGTAAGCGAGATTTTCCAGCTGCTAACCATAAACTTGTTTATGTTCTCAAATGTATCATATTGAACGTTTTTCAAAGTCGTTCTTTTCTCTTCATAACATTTTGTCAGTTAGTGTTTCTACTGATTTCCAGTAAACCGCCTTGCCACAAAGTTATGCTTCAGTGCACATCAGTGCACAGAGTTAAGATTGCAGGAACTTTCTGACCCAAAGCGCTTGATGTTTTGTGACGCAGTCAAGATAAAAATATATTGTTAGTCACAGAGTTTCAAAAATTGTGGGTGTGCGTCGGTGACATGCGACTAACTGGCCTAAAACAGAAGCGGACTGTGCGTTGCACTCGGTGGTAAATTCCAGCTATTCTCAAACTTCATCTATCCCTGCCACCATACCTCATAAACGATTTCGCAATGCGAGAAAATGTAGCCAGCCATCTGTCCTGACTAGGCAAGCATTTCTTTCCGTAAATGACTCCCAAACATTTGTATTCATTCGGTCCAATGATACCGGCACTGAGATCGTTGGGAACAAGCTCCTCATACGATTTTATTTTAATTTCTTTTAATACCTGAAAAAGACAAAAAACTTGGGCTTGCACCTTTTCAATACAGTGATACAAATTACAGTTTTGAAATTTGCATTTTTGCGTAAAGCGCATGTGATAAACGCGGGGGTGGATCCAGCTAGTAACGTTAGGGGGGCGATTTCTGCAAGATTTGGTAGTAAGTCTCAGAACGGCTTCGCAATAAAAGAGATGAAGCATACTTCACAGCACTGTTGTGACAAAAGAATGGACGACAGAATGGCCTTATATCGTGAACAACGAGACATTTCGAACAATGATCAATGACTTATTCGGGATTGGTTTTGATATGTCGTTTTCCGAGGTGTACAAAATTATGGTGAATCAAATTACTTTCGTAGGTTTTATCCGCCATTGGATAAACGCTTAGACTTTTTATGTTTGTTTAAAAATTGGTGTCGCTTTGAATGAAGCGCAGCGATGCCAACATGGTATTTGTAGGTTTGTACAAAGGTGCATGTTAATTAGTAGAATATTTTCAAAAATATTACGAAAAAATAGGTATGCAGTGTTTGTAGCGTTGTACTATTCTTATCCTACTGAAATAGTGAAAGCTAGTGAAAATAGTTGAAAACAAAATTTTGTCACATCTGAATGTTCACACCTTAAAGGTCATGACAATAACAGTAATATATACTTAACTTTTCGCAATTTATACAGTATTTATGACTATCTGTAAACGGATACCACTCGTATATTTAGTGCATATCAAATGAAGCCACTTGAAACAAAAGAGTTTCTGTACATTTTTACTCGGTACTACGGAGATGTGCGCATGCGACAGAGTTCACAAGCAGCAAAGTAGTTCGTGTCAACATTGTATTACTTTCATTTCTGCTGCTCTTTGAAAGTGGTCAATTCCTTCTTGGCGCTTCTTGTCAATATCTCCGCATTTCACGACAGCGTCAAGGTTGCCTTTGCACTCCTTGCGAAACTCCTTCATCGAAGCAACACCAAGCGCCTTTAAAAAATTAAAAACTTTTATAGGTTCAGTGTTTGATCATCTCTTGCAATAGAATAATATTCATAACATACAGTAACTTAGCGTCTTATTTAGAGAAACCAGGGGTTTATGAGAGAAAGAACTGGAGATATAAATCTTTTGAATATCAACATCCAATTTATGAAATCTAGAAAATATTACGCGATTTATTCTATGTATTTATTAAAAACACGTTCTGCATTAACGTCTGTCAAAAGTAGCCTTTTCGTTGCGAAGAACCAGCCACTAAACACAGTACATATATCCCTTACGAAGACAGTATCCTGAAAGCTTTTATTCAAATAGACTCCTCAGAGTTTTATTGCAGCATTAATTTGCTTTACTTATCTCCATTGGAAGAAGTATGGTCATAATCTTTGAATTAATATCCTGAAGACCACTCGTTACTTTTCGAGTTATGCGCAATTACCAACAGGTTTTATTATAACCGGCACAATCTTCTTGAGGAGTGGGGAAGGCTTTTGTTGCATAACAATACCTCGTATTTTAAACAACCAGCAGAATACAAAGATATCACTCCAAATTCTTTTATGAATTCAGGGAGAGCGGCTGTTCGGCTTTCAACCCTTGCTTGCATCTCCCACATGCAGTTTTAAAAAAGGTTAACAAAATCAAAACTTTCGTTAAGTTATATAATTTGTAATTCGCTATAACAGGGCGAAATGCTTACAGAGAAGTTTGTTTACGTACTTTAAGAACTACTCTAAACGCGAATTTACTAAGCAAAGCATTTCCTACCTTTTTTAAAACTCCGGGGTCAATAGTTTCGTTTGGGGGCCACACTAGGTCAACAGTGTAGTTGGTGTCGAAGATCGGCAGGACAAACGGATTAGCAGCCTTATCCCCCATTCTTGGATGCCTGTAGGACATTTCAAGAAAACAATGTGTCAAAACCTCTGGAGTTTCTTCTTTCGGTACTTTATTTTATTTCATGCTTGTTTCATTAAGCTGTAGTTTCTTTATGCCTGCTACCAGTTTTTAGCTACAACATTTATGGAATATTAAAAGCAATGAAAACAGAAAATGGCACATGCACCACCGAAATACTGCAAGCCGGCAGTGCTTCACCTGTGAAAAACCGGTACTGCGATGCTCCTCCCCATTTCATAGGCAGTAACGGCGCCTTGCCGGAAAAGTCGAAAAAGGTTGTTGGGGCCCATGTCGAAGTAAAGCATAGGTAGAATGTAACCTGGAGATTTGAGTGATGGCTGAGGCTGAAAAAATGTAACGCATCGCTGTTGTAAATTGTATCTTGGTCGTAGTACTGCGAAGTGTCATTGTATAATAAGAGCAGCAGTGGCTTATCTGCGTGCACCAAACAACGTTGTCTTTATGCAGTTCTACAAAACTTTGCTCAAACATTTCCCAAGTAATCAAATCATTCAGATTTAAACGACTTGTTGTTTGCATAAAAAGGTTATCTTAGAAGTGAGCTGCAAGCGTAATAGCAGTTTAATCTTAGAGTTCTGGGAATGGAATTATTTGACGCCGCCCTTTTGGCGAAGACTATTTGGCGCCGGCCACTTGGCGCTGAGCTGCTTTTCTGCTTGCGCTTATCTGCTTGATCACACTTACGCACACGTCGTTGCCTCCAGAAGGTAACTCGTGAGCCTCTTGTAGAAACTAATGTTGTGCATTTGTGTTTAGAGGATGGTGAGCTTATTTCTTCATTTCGGGACTTTAACGACGTGCTTTTCTTAACATTAAAAAATCTTCTTTTTCATTTCCTCTTAGAGCCCATGACAGAAATGACTGAAAAAAGTCTTAGCCAGAGGGATAATCGAAATCTTTCCTAAGGCGAGTATCTTTACGTTTTTGATAAACAGAGCAAAAGTTACCCAATATTACTGTTTTGGAGATGCAAATTAAACAAACGAATGTAAAGGGCGGATTCACACTAAAAAATGAATGTAAAGGACGGATTTACTCCAAAAAAGTGAGTGTAAAGGGCGCATTCACACTAAGAATAACGAAGTATTAAAGAAAATAAATGAGCGCTGTCACAGTGCTTCAGCAGTGGAAGTAGAGGTTGCTTGTATCAAAACAATTTTGAAACGCAAAGCTGAAGAAACTCTTGAAGAGTCGTCAATTATGAACGAATTTATTGAAAATAGTTCTCAAGCGGCACGAGCATCACTTCTAAACTCACAGCTTTGAAACAAATCGTACGAACAGAACGCAATCTACTAAAGTCTGCTCCTCCAAACCCTGCAAATTAACACTTGTGAATCCTAAACTGGCGCCAAAACAGCTCAGTGCCTAAACGAATGGTTTTGATTCTGACCTCTTTAATGCAAATTGAGGAATACAATTCTAAGTAATAGGCAGATGTTTCTTTACTTCAAACAACTCTCTAACCAAAATTGACTTTTGCTGCCACTGGAGATACAAGGCACCTACTGCCACCTTCGAATCCCGAATGATTGTATTACGATTACAGCAGAAAATTTCACCCATTCAATGAGGTCATAAATTTTTGGTTAGGATAAGGTAAAGTGCTAGATTTTGATGGTAACTCGAAAGGCCAACTTTGCAATTAGTTTATTTGTTATATCAAGTCGTGCACGAATCATGTACAAATTTATCTAGTTTTCGCAGTTCATCCAAACACAATAGCCACTCGAGACTTGTCAACTCCCATGAGGCCTGTCAATTCTCATGCTACGCAAGTAAAGTTACCTTGTAGGCAGTGAGCAAACCACTCCACATAGTAAAAAAACTGTGATCGGGAATGCTTCTTCCTGTCCTTCGCAACGATATAATAGAGCAGTGGTTCTCGAATTGGGCGGAATTGCCCCCTTGGGGGCGATTTTGAGGGCAAGGGGGCGAAAAAAAGCAAAGGTGCCGATAGGGGGCAAAACAACACAAAGGGGGCGAAAATGCTCAACCACTAATCGATCACTGAGTTAACTTCAGTAGCCTACTATTATGACTTGTTTTACTGTGATAATCGTTGGGGGTTGTTGCTAAAGCAATTTACCCGTTAAATATTTACTCTGGATCGTCCATGTGCTACACTGCGGATTATTTTCACAAGAATTCTGAACGTAATATTAGGGTCGTAATACAATTGCTTAGTTCAGCTATTTAATGGCTTGTTTCAGCTATTTAATACTTTCTTGAATAAAATTCTTTAAATTTACTACCTTGTGTTTGCTTTATCAGGCTTGGGGGGCGAAAATGACGTGTCGAGAGTGAAAAGGGGGCGATGGAATAAAAGATTTGAGAAACACTGCAATAAAGGATTAAGCCTCCTCTGATGTGTGGTTACTACGAAGCCACGTAGTTCTCCGACTACTCGCAAAATTTAAGGTTGCACATTGCTAATATATATTTTAATATGGAAAAATGTTCTACTGAGGCAGAGAATGGTTCACTTACAATCTTCATTTTGCCGAAATTGGTGTTGATTCCAAGATCAAGAGATTTCTTGGAGGCTATCGCTGCTTTGACGGCTTCATTCATTATAGGCCCGCCTTCTTTTGAGTCTGAAAAAGGTGTATTATGATACAATAAGATGCATAGCTACGAACACAAGAGAAAACAGACGAAACCAAACTTTGTGCTGCACAGGTTATTTCTTTAATTGTGTCTTGAAACACTTTATTGCCGAACGTTTTTACCTGAGTCTTCATCTTGTGAATTCTTTGCAGGCTTAGGCTTTGCCGGTCTCACTTCATCGTTAGATTTCGCCTGAGGTGCCGGCGCTGCTGCTTTCTGCTAAGAAGGAATTTGTCATTTGATGAAATTCGTGTTAAACCAGTCAGTAATTACGGACAAACTCAACTTCGTCGTTGACCGCCAACAGTTCTACGCTTGACTCACCCCAATAAAATTCATTCAGATCTTGAACTGAGCATGAGGGCAAATAAAATCATGGTAGGTGGTTTACTTCAGTGCGAAAAAAGGTGCTTAAAAATTTACAAAATAAACGCGAGACAAGGGTTAATTATTGCAGTTAAAAGTCAATAAGTTACAATAGAAAAATAACAAAATGAAGTTCTTCAGATTTTTAACACTTTGATAAATTTGACGACATCGATCAACGCAGTGCACTACACCAGGCCTGGAACCATGAGAGCGAAACCGGGCAATTGCCCTCCTTCGAAATGTTCAGAACAGTTTGAAAGCACCAAAAACGTTTTAGTTGTTATGTTAAGTGAAGCAACAAGTTGCAATGACTTTGCTGCCCCTCCGAAAAATCCGAAATCAGTATCAGATGAAACTACGAAGTTCAGGGTTTTATGAATTTCCTAGTTGTGCAGTTTTTGCCAAGTGTTACGACGAGAATTCTTTTTAAAAATCGCGCAGTTGCCACTCAACATTACTGGAACTTCTACACCTATTGCAGTGTATTACAACACGCTGGCTTGGTTTTCTAGAGAGAAACAATACTGCGGTCTTTTGCAGCTCATTTTCATTCCAGCTTGACAGCACACAGCAGCTGCAAACCTGTCAAGTGCATGTTGAAGCCCTTGTTCAAAAGATACAAGCAGCACCAAATCGTCTGCAAAAACCAAAGGGTTGATCCTGCAGCTTCCAACAGTGATACGCCCTCGTCGACTAGGCTGTGACTGCCTACCCCAGTGGTTCCCAACCGGGGTGCCGCGGCACCCTAGGGTGCCAATTGCAATACCCAGGGGTGCCGCGAGATAATACGTTTTTCAATATATCATTAAAAAAATACATTTTCAAACTGTCATCAAACCCTAAAGCAAATAGGTGGGCCACTAGGTGCCGCGTACTATATATTTCTCTCTGTAGGGCAAGTCTAAAAAGGTTGGGAACCACTGGCTTAGTCCGCGCTGTTGCATTTCAGTCAGACAAGAGGATGTTGCTCAGAATCTGTTTTAGATGAGCCGTAACGGATGTCAGTGGCTTTGACAATCTGGCTGCAG
>JGI24159J19872_10013121_pt1 | contig 10787 bp, 10 predicted proteins | sample Ectturendosymbi4_FD_19872 | JGI IMG/M metagenome (IMG submission 19872)
TNNATAAGAGCTGATGATGCCTACTTTGTAGGCGAAATATATACTCTATAAGATCTTAGTGTCTGATTCTGTGCTGAGAAAGGATTTCTTTCAAGAGGCAGTATGTGGAAATACTAGTGACTTAATCGATCATTCCCTACCTAAACATTTTGTATCCGCACATGAGGCCTCCCACCACGCCTGGGCCCCAGGTCCCCCACCATCTAAATCCGGCGCTGACACTGGGTAATTAGTACATTTACAGTATAAACAAGAATGGTAGGCTACCAGTTAAACCTTGCAACTAATAGCAAAATAGTTCATAAAACTAAGGGCTCTATATTATTGATTTGAAACCTCTTACATTCTGATTGAAGGGCTCATATCTTTTTGAAGAGTGTTGGGAACCTTATCCACTGTTACCTTTTGTCATCTTATCTTTTGCCTGGGGCCCCTTGTCCTTTGAATGCACAGTAGACAGGCGATTTATGTATGACCAAAGACTAATAGGCCTCCTTATCCTTTGATTAGGGGACCCTAGCATCTTGGTTGAGGACCTTTTACATTTTGACTGGGGTACCTTGTCCTTCGATCATACAGAGAGCTATTTATGTTTCATCATTTCAGTTTTACATCTTTTCTTCAGGTTGAAAATCCAAATGTGTTAAGACATATTATTAATATAACAACATAGAGTAAAGCTAATTAAATTTTATTGTGTAATCATTACGGTGAAAATACAACCACAAAGAAAATATCACACATTTTTGAAAGCACGTGAACTAAAAATAGGGACCCCTTCAAAGCGCGTAAATTGAAAATAGGGCCCCTCATTTTGCACACACTTGCACACCCTGCACACTCACTAAGACCACTACTGCGAGGGGCACACTTTCAATCTTTTCAGACAAACGGCCAAATAGGTCACACCTGCGCGGGGGTACAAAAACTAAGATGGCCTATGCCCCGCGCTGCCTTGATCCGTCCCTGTGCAGAATCGCATGGAATTATTTTCAACTGCAGCAAAAGTGGTTGTTTGACGTTTCCAAAAAGCACAGTCATCCCATCACTGACACTGAGTGGTCAAAACATTAAATCTGTTAACCCCTACAAATATTTGCGGATTGTAATGGATGAGCTCTCAGATGACAAATACATTCAGAGACAACTGCAATATTAATATTGTGCAGCAAACAAGCTGCGAGCTTCTTTCTCCCGATGTCCAAACGCAGTGAAAAATGTACTTTCGTTCCTCCTGTACATCCACGTACGTATCACAATTATGGCATGATTTCAGGAAGGCACACATCCAGAGATCGCCTGTGGCCTTTAATTTTGGTTGCAGAGCTCAATACAACCTCCCGTGGCGAGCAATTGTTAAATAGTCATCAGGTTCAATGTAACATTCCTACTTTTGAGGCCTTATTGAGAAAAACTGCATACCTGTTTACTGAACAGTGCAAAAAGTTTAACAACGTATGGTTGCGCGCTTTGATGCAGTCAGATTACAACCGCATTTTACGTTGTGACTGAAAGCCCGAATATTACAATGTTAGTTTTGAGGATGTGTGCATGCCACAACGCATTCGTACTTCATCTGGTCTTGGCCAGGGTTCGACTATAATTCTTACTATGCGATTTCCGTGTCCTACTGTGGATGTGTAGTGTTGTACCAAGTGTTACGAGTTAGCGAGCAATTGTGTCGATAATCCTGTGGTCCTACACCTAACGCCGTTACAAAACGTTCGTGTCTGTTATTATCAATCTGCGTTGTGCAGACAGTGTGCTTGTGCTCTATGGACTTCGTGTCTGGTACAAACATTAAAAAAAAAAGTAAATAATCTCCTCTAGAAAATCGATTTCACGTAGCACTACGCATCTTCAGCCCTGCAGTATAGGAGTGAAGATGCGTAGCGTACTTGGGTAACAACTTTATTTTTTACCTTCGTGCCGCGCAGCTGATCCGAGCCAAGATGTCCCACTTTGGCTATGTAAGGTGAGTACCAAGGAGGTGGATTGGTTCATGAGTATTATGACAAGAACCGATCCCATCAATTTGTTTTGATATGTTTTTTCGGGGATTGCACGTTTTGTATGCAAATATCTAGCTTAGGCCAGTTGGAGGGTTCAGTATTTTAGAACATTAGGAGAAACCTTGCGTTACTTTGTAGAACCTTCACCGTAGCAAAGTGTTCCTGCCAAAAGCAGGGTCGTCCGTGATATAACAGCAGTTGTATGTCTTGACAGTTCAAAGGAAATAGCCTGTAAGGTGTAAGGATCAGAAGCTGGGTGGTAGAAAATGAATTAATTAATGTAGAACATAGATCAAATTTTTTCCAATTTCCTGCGTCGCTCCAACGTTTCAGAACTATTATATTTTAAACATGGTATTTTTCTATTCACTGCCAGCTGGAAGCAACGAAAACATTTTGTGCTGTTTTTTGTGATGTGTTTTTTGTTTTTCTGTGTTTGAAAATTGTTTCTTGTTTTTTCGGCAGGTAAACGTTCGGACGGTTATCGACTAAACTTCCCTTGAGAAACTAGGCGAATGTAAGGTGTAGCAAGTCCACTTACACCCATGGGCGTCGGAAGGATTTTTTCCAGGCGGGATACTAGGGGATTTTTCTAAAATTTTTCTAGGAGGGAGTCAATAGTGGTGAAACTTGTTTTTTCCCACTCGAAACTAAGACAATAACCTTTTTTTGCTGAAAATTTCAAAATCCAGGGGGTCTTGGTCCCTTCCTCCTTTCCGACACCCATGCTTGCACCGATCCCAATGTCTGCTCTTATGGGCTGAAAGAGTTTCAACTTTGGGACGAACGCGATTAGGACATACGCTATTGATAAACTTGGTTGGTTGCTGCAGTCTACACGAAAATCTGTTGATCATATTAGCCGATGCAATGTTTTTGATTTTTTGTGATATCTCATGAAAGTAAGCGTCGCATTGTATGCTTTTTGACTATGTGTGTTGTCTACTCACCGTTCCTTTTCTCTCATCCTCTTCCGCGTATTGTTGCTGCCCCATACTGAAGATGCAAATTCCAATGCCGGATGGGTTTACTGAGGGCAGCATTGCAGACTCCTTTCGGTGAAACTGTGATAGGAACATCTCGCTAGTGGGCGTTCGAAGCAAAACCGTTTCGCCTTGCCGGTTCACCACGCTTTTCAGTTCCTGATGAAAGTTGGAAAAAAAGTGAGGCGATAGTTGAAATACATGAATCGTCATTGGCAGCGCAATCAACTGAAATGTCTATAAGTGAGTTATAGCTTCAATTATCTGTCTGCCATGGTGACCGTTGCCGTGCTCATCGCTTCGCAGCACGCAAAAGACCGTTGTTGGGAAGTGGAGACAAAGAAAGCGGAGCTAGAAAACGGGAAAGTTTCATTATTACAATCCTCGGCTCTGCTTTGTATGTTTGCATGGCGTTGATTGGATTCACAGCATCAGCCAACGTTGATCTGCTCAGTCGTGTTTCTAGCAAGACAAGACACGTAAGCAGTAGATGAAACGCTCACATTGAGCAGAAGGCTAAAAACTGTTCTTAGCTGGAAGTCTTTGGAACTGTTTCCAAGCGATTATGCTGCTTAGAAAAGAATGCTTTGTATTTTTGGTGTTCGTTTACTTTGCCACAACGGCCGTGTCGGTGGTAGGTACTGGGTCAACGATAATAGAGACAGCTGTCATCTACGATGAATATTACAAAAACTCTGTGTCGAGTTTCAACAGAGCGATAGAACAATCTGCACTCAAAATTAGAGTCAAGGAATTTTTTCAACAAAACATGACAAACATCGTTGGTAAGTGGGAGTGGCCATTGCGCAGCACATACTTTTTGAATTGTTTTAAATTGCAGTTGTTCTTCTTGGCATAGGGCCTCAAGCTGGTGCAAATATTCCATTTGCGAAATGCTTGTGCTAAGAAAATGCCGTACAAACATGTTGTCCGTGACTTGCTTATGTGTTCATCGTTGTCTTGTGAGTGTGCCAAAAGCCCACAAACGCTTTCTAGCTTTGGTAACGCCTCATCGATGGTCCGAAGGAAAAATTCGTTTGGTTGAAAGTGTGCAAACTGCACGAAGTGTGATGAGGTTACAGAACACAGCACTATATTCTGTCGGAAAGTCTACAAAGCCTTCAAGTACAAGCAAGCTGCGAAAATTTTTCAAATAAACGCATAGATATTGCATATTTGGATAAGGTGATTGCGTATGACAAATTTCTTCAAAATTTTAATCATATTGAAACCGCAGACGCATTCGATCGTTTCATGAAGAAGTGAAAATTCGGCAACAGCATCAGGACAGAAATTTATGAGTGGTCTTCTGCTTCCTAAAACATTGTTATGAAAGCTTTTAGGGTGGAATTCAGAATCGCATTTGTTTGTACTCATTGCAAGAAATATCACTCATCACAAAATTTTCAAACTAAGTTCATCAAAATCTTTAAGCGAAGTTTGTATCTGTATCTTTAACAACTTCGGCGCCGGGTTGGTTTTACCTTTAAGACCCGTGTAAGCCACTTTTTCACTGTCACTATGCACCACCATAAGTCACCCGCCGATCACGTTAGAGAGCTGTTCAAACGCTCAAAAGATGCGGCAAGTCTCCTTGTTTGGAAAATTGAAAACATTGGAAAGTTTTGGATTTTGTTTCTTTTGTGGGTGACGTCATAAGTGGGGTAGGTTTTAGGTCATTTTGGCTCAGGTTACCTGGCCCTGGGCGCCAACCGCAAAAAGGGCATTTTTTTTAAATTTGCAAAATAATTTACCTTAAGGTGTTGAGGTGAACTCAGAAGCATGTTCATGCAGTATATTTCGAACCTTTGAAGATGTTGGTTGTATAACCTTAGCCATGATATGTTGATAAGTGCATTAATAACTACAATAGCGTAAAATCTGCGAATATCATAAAGTTAAAACACTATATATGCATAATGAATTGAGCATTTGCCAAACCAAGTACTGTAAGACCACGTTTCTTGCATTGCCATGTCTGGTCTACTTAATATTCAATCGTCCAGTTGTGGGCTAAGCAACATTATTAAGTTAAATGTCGCAACAAACCCATTATTATTTCAGAATTCCAACTAAATTTGCAAAGACATATCAAACTACACAAAATCTGTTAATATAATATCGATAACAAGAAAAACACTCTGCTGCAAGAAAATTTGACTTAACAATAAATTTTGAGCTAATGATAAATTTTGACTTTTTTGATCTAATAACTTTGAAGTGGCTCATGGCATCAGCGCGAAATTTGGTTTGTGGACGTTTCATAAACTTTTAAAAAGGCAGAAAAAATTTGACTTTATTGGCTTTTGGTTGCCTTAGTCATCAGTGACGGGCAGAGAAATGCGTGTGCAGCATGACGACGCAACACAGATTGGGAATGAATATAAGCGTGCCTTATGGACAAAATGAGCATGCTACTCAGCAAAATTTTGAAGATGATCTACTTACAACGAAAAACTAAAAATGCAGTAAAGTGAGGTGGTCCTTTGCATCTCGGACGCCTTTCAAAATAGGGGAGTTCATTACTCCCGACTCACTCATGGGCGTCAGAGGGGGCATGGGGGTCCTTGGTCGCCCTGGATTTTGGAATTTGACATTTTCATATTAACTTTTCAGCAAAAAAGTTGTTTTTTTGTTTCGAGTGGGTAATGTGAAATTTCAACACTTTTTCCCCCCTGAAAAATCCTTTCGGCTACCCCTGAAAAAATCCACTATTGGCTCCCACTGGAAAAAAAACTTCCTACACCCATGGAACCGGTTGTTCCGCTGACCATATCCCGAAACAAAGTTTCTGTGATCAATGTACACCTTGTCCTCAACTCTCCATGCTGATCACTGTGACAAGTGATACAGTCTCCACAAATGAAAATAATTTCATACATAATAAATACCGGTGCCCTCCCTTAGCAAGCAATCCAAATCCAATTCAAATCCAAATCTGGAATTTATGCAGCTTGCTAGCGCGAGCGAAAGTAAGTTAACGTAGGTAATAGTGCCATAGCCAAGTTAAAGAAAATTAAAAAAGTCTCCGAAAATTCGAAAGTGAGTCTATTCGTAAGTATTGATTTGAAGTTTTCTTTCTGCTGAATTAACAAAGTAGTACGTTTACGGAATTTTGTTTGCTCTCTTCTTGCACGCGTTTGTGATGTATCCATAACTGTATTGACTGGATAACTTGCTACTACACGTGCCGAATACTGTGTTTTTCTGTGAACGGTGATTTAACTAACAACGTTTGTTCGTTGAATCCAAATCTGCTGTTTCAAAGCTCACTAATACCTGTACAAACTGAGATTAGGTTAGCGCGGGTGCTACACTTTTCTAGTTTTTGCAGAAATTGTGGAGGTAATGAAACAGATGGCACCTTTTTTATGTCCATAGCGCATTGGGTTTCTCTAAAACAAACCGCCTTAACAAAGTCTTCCACGTTGTCAGAGAGCAATCTGTTCTGTCACCTTTTTATCAGCGTTAGTGGTCCACCTTACTTCATTTCATTTGGTGCGACTTTACATTTTTCCAGAAACAATCACAGCTGCTAAAGTTTCAAGCCTTTTCATTCTGGCGAAGCACATTGACTGCACTGCAATGATCGAACTGAAGCAAGCTGTGACTGTGTTTTTTATAGGAATGGTCAGAGAGGTAAAATACAACCTTTCGATAATGCAGTTGTGCTCCTTTGTGCACGTACATGACCGACACAAAGCTTTACCTCGCGCCCAATAAATGTTGAAATCCAATGCATTTTCTGCTTTTCCGTGGGAGAACCTTTCACACTGCTGTGGATCCTTCCTTTAATACAATCATAGGCGTAGCCAAGGGGGGGGGGCAAAGGGGCCATCTCCCCAAATTTTTAGAAAATATAGTCATTTTGTGCTTTGAGAGGCGTTTTTCCAAGTAAAATAAGGTTATTCGCCTAAAATCAAACATTTTACCCCCCAAAATTTTTGGGCTGGCTACGTCACTGAATACAATTGCTGCGAATAACAGCGGCAGACGATATATTTTGCATGCGATAGAGCGCCAGCCTAAAATGCAATTTTGAAGTTGCAAAATCTGAATAAGCGTTCCTATGATTTTAAAAGATCTTTGAACAAACTTGGTTTCTCGAATTAATTTATGTACAGTTTCACCGAGCCCGCAAAATGGACTTTGAACAAGGTTTCATCTGATGCAAAATGGAGATCATCGGGCCATCCGAGCTATTATTTTCGGAACGATATGCGCCAGTGGTTACTGTTGAAGTGGCGGAGCCAGGAATTTCGTTCGGGAGGGGCCAGTCACTGACATCGTCAGATTTCAATCTTTAGCTATTTTGTACAAAGACCATTTTGATGTCACAGTTCAATTTCTGGTCTATTACAACAGGATATGATGTCAAATATTTTCTACCAGTCGGCATCAATAAATTTTAACAAAGACAAGATAATGTTTGCTTTAGCGGTGGTCATTATCAAGCAGTTGGTAACCAAATAGTTTTCAATCAATGTTAAGAGTAGCGGAAAGCGAAGCGCTATATGAGGTTGCCCTCGAGAAATCACTGATTATGCTTATTCTGTAGTCAAAATCAAATAAAAGTATGTAAGTGGATTCATAGGAACAAATTGTAAGCTGCCAATAGCTAAATTTTGACTTTACAAAATAACTGCGAGCACAGTTACAAGATAAAATTCAGTCTGCGTTTCTTTTTGAAATACTCGTTTATAATCATCTCAGGATCAACTGTCACATCACGATTAATTCGTCAAAAAAAAAAATCAATTAGACGATTTTGTCCCATAGTGCTGTGTAGATAGGCAAGCAGCCGTTGAAAACGAACGTTCACTTGTTGCTTATGTGACTAGCAACGTTGCAAATAAGTGCAACAATGTGTGAATATTTGAGAAAAAGAGACTCACAAATGGTTAGTGTCTGCATAATCTTTACCGGTAGCTCGGAGCTTGGGACACTGGATCACTTAAATATCTATCTGTCAATTTCTGCTCTCAAGACTAACGAAGAAGAGTCAACGTCAACTTTCACATAAAATCACACGGCTGATTGGCGACTTTTAATGGTTTGCCTGATAATGATTTTTTTAATTTGCGCTCTGAAATAGTAAGAAGAGTGATAACAAAGTTTGTGTGCTGCTCTGACAGTGACTTTCTGTACATTTCAAACTTGAGAACCTATATCACTACCCGGCATCGCATACCCACTAGCCACCATGCCAACCGTGCTGTGAGAAACATTGCGTTGTTGTGTATAACACTCCGTTGCGTGGTGCGCTTGGGGTTGATAATGTCTTGATCAAGTATGTTTCTATTTGGTTCGGCAATACTTCATGCAAATGATCCTCTCAAAAATGTGTCATCTGAATTTTTACTCCTTTGCAAGAAAGCTGCGCCCTTACATTTCATTCAGGCTGCACCTCGGGTCGAGTTGTCTACAATATATGCAATCCCGTCGCCACGGGGCGTTTTGGGGGTTTAGCCTCCCCAAACAAAGCTCCAAGACCCCCCAAATTGAAACATGAAACACAATAAATCGGTTGAGATTTTGTCAAATTTTGGAGTGTCAAACCCCCCCGCACAAACCAAAGACCCCTATTGAAAACTTTCTGGCAACGGTTCAGAATATATGGCAACTTTGCTTATGAAGTTGCATGCTGTAGTCGCAATTTTCCCATCCAATTGCAAAAGGTCACGTTAAACGCTGTTCAGTGAGAGAACACGACGCTACATAAGTCCGGCTGTTCCTTCCGTTTATTTTCGAACAGCTGAGATTGATATGAAACACCAGCGAAAAATCTTAGCAAGTTTTTTCGGGGGACATGGCCTCTTCGGCCTCATTCTGGCTGCGCTTTCTGCTGTTAAGACGTTTTAAACTGTTTTTGAGCTAATTCAGCATTAAATATTGCCACTAATTCTACTTCATGGAGCTTCCTCTGCATGATCAATAGTCTGCCCGATTATTATTTACAAAGCATTTTTTTGTACCAACCGGTTGTTTTTCGGTTTAATTTTAATGGATTTGTTTGGATGTAAGTAGTCTAACTCTATTTGGTTGGTCGACGACTTTCAACGTCCGAAAGGGTTTCCACTGTTTTGTCTTCGAGTCAAAAGTTCTTGTCGAGCACAAATGCCGATGATTGCAAAGAGATTGAAAGTGACGTCGCCCAGATTCGTTCGCTCACTTTGAAACAAAGCTCCCACGTGCGACAATCTTTCCAATCGATGTGATTTTCCCACGGAAAACGAAGGCGTACTGATTTAGAAAATGTTGGAATGACACGCGATGTCTTGTGCAGCACTGCGAGCCTGGCGACAACTTCCTGATGTACATGTATCCCTCTCACTTCGACGTGATGATGGCCATGTACGACGCGATTGAAGAGTACGAGTGGAAGACGGCGGCTGTTTTTTATGATGAATCGGAAGGTTACGCATTTTGTTGTTCCTGGGTGTTTGCCAATACCTGAACTGGATAATATTTTGTGCCGAGTGCTCGTTATTTTCGCTGGTTTTGTTGAAACTGTTGGCATATTTATCACCAAATTGCACTCTCGCGGCTAGTATGAAACAATACGTGAATGAATCGCATTTGCAGCTTGATTGCCATCTTGTAAATGAGCGTGCGTTGAGTAAATAATCACCGTCTCAAAAAGTATCGGGATTTATAAAATTTTTGTCAAAAATTTACAACACCGCAAACAAATGGGGAAAGGAGTTTCTACAAACAAGCAACGAGGTCTAGCTGTGAGTTCAGAATTGGTTTATACGATAAGCGTACATAACAAAAAGAGAAGATTATTAAATTCAACTTGTAGCCTGATTTTCCTCGATATTATGCAAAGGTCTGGCATTCGGTTATCAAGATCTAGACCTTGCACGACAACGAGGCATCAATTTTAAAGTTTGGGTCATCCCGGAAAACCAAGAAGAAATGTGGGACATCTTGAAGGTTTGTCGTAATATCGGTTTTCACGCGCTTCAATGAAATGCTCGAGCATTGTGGAGTAGTGTATAAATTCAGCACCCGCTTTTGAATGTACAGTGGCTGTTTGGAATCAGTTATATATGGATTTACTGCACAGCGTAATTATATCGTACAATGGTCGAAATTATTTTTATGTTTCTAATTTAAGAGGAAGGCGAACGTTGATACTATTATCATGTTTGGGTTGTTAGAAGTCCACTCACGTAAGCACTCACTGGCAACTGTTCAGTTTTGTGGACTTCATGTGTTGCAATATTGCCCGTGATTACATGGAGCAAACATAAGTTTACAAATTCTTTTTGATTTCAGCATCGCACGCACTCATCCTCTGATGCAGACCAAAGAAAGCGTTTCTCACACCCTTTCCCGTGTTTGTTTAGGCCAGGGGTGTCAAACTCATTTCAGTTCAGGGGCCACTTCAGGCAAATTTAATCTCAAGCGGGCCGGAACAATGTAATCACTGCATAACACCCTGGTTATAAGAATTGACAACTTCCAACTGTTTTCATAACTTTAATGCAAAAAGTTCAAGCCAGGGGCAGGTACAACCAGTTATTTTAGGGGGGGGCTATTTCAGCAATATTCGGCAGTCAAGGCTCATTATGCGTTCACTACTGTAAGGGAGATAAAGTATACTTCACAACACTGCTGTGACAAAACAATGGACGGCAAAGTGGCCTTATATCGCGAATGCTGTTTTCCGAAATGTACAAAATCACACTATTGCTATGCACTGAAGATGATAACAGTTGTTATCGAAACGTTTGCAAGATGTCAGTTGTATCGTTTGCTTTGGCCGTAGTATTTATTATAAGTA
>JGI24159J19872_10013122_pt1 | contig 10787 bp, 4 predicted proteins | sample Ectturendosymbi4_FD_19872 | JGI IMG/M metagenome (IMG submission 19872)
GGGTATGTATGCAGGGGCCAACCAGGGATATCTAGGAGTTTCTTGATATGCCTGGGGCCAACAAGGGGAGATTGAAAGGATACATCCTCCATCGACAAACAGTAAAAATGGATTGAAATTATTTTGTGAAGTAGGCTACGCTAATTTTAGGCCAAATGTTTTTGGTTCTGGTAAGAACATATCAATGGAGATTTTGGTGGGGGTGAGGCTGCATGCATGATGTCCAGTAGCATTGAAAAGATTTGTAACTTTTTCAAAAATTGGAAATGTGCAAGAAAAATGTTTATCATCTTTGTAACGTTAAACGACTTGAATAAGACATAAAATCACGCTGTAACCCACACTTCTTATAACATGCATGAAAACTGAAGTGTTCTACTGTAAGAGTGATGTGCACGTGCGACCAATGCAATTCAGCATTTTGTGCACTCCAACTGACAGCTCTGATAAAACCCAGTTGATGTGTTATACAAGATTGCTGTGCTTACTTACATCCAAATACGATATTAATGGAAGCAGGCTGAACTGCAGTACCGCGTCCAGCAACAAATTTAAGTAATATTAATATGTAAATCACATGCAAGGCAAAGCGTGATTTGTGTTGCTCTCAAAACACCTCAGGAAATAAGATTGGGAATCTGCATATATGAAACGTCACTTGTACATCGACCTGATGACTATATTGGATTCACACCAAGCTGCCCCCCCACATTTTGCAACAAAATTGCGCCCATGAATTGTCATACTTACACATGGGTACAAATGAACGTGTGGGAGCCAAACAGTTGTACGTTCAGTGCATAACATCATTACTGATCAATAACTTGTTTTCGCTTCGCACGCGATGGCTTTTTGGACGAAAGCTTTTAACAGCCCGATTAAAGGTTGCCAACAACCATCAAAAGATGCAATTGCTACGTTTCTACAGTAACGAACCGCAATGCTTTGATAACATGAATCGCAATTTCCTGGTAGATTCTTTATGTAGTCAGGTGCAGTAGTAACTTTACACAAGATTCAACAGCAATGCCATGTTTCAGTATTTTAACCCAATAATTGGCCCTATACTCCATTCAGCAGGGACCTTCGTTTAATGAACCCAGTTGTTAACGGTTTCATCTTCTCTCCGTTACTGGGACTGAAATCATTTACAAAAATAACAAGTTGAAGAACACCATTTAAATGGGAAACATTTAGGTTTCGACTCGTGATTAAGTCACACTTTAGTAAAGATGCTTAGAAGTTGTGTATCTTTTATCCTTGGTTCACCTCCTAAAATCTGCTTAGTTTTGGTAACGCATATGCAACCAAACTGAGGTTGTGGCACAATCCTTTGTATAGCAAATCTTGTTTGACTGAAAGTACTGTAACTGAAAAACGGAAAAACGAAATCATTTGCGTCAATTTCGTCGTTCAACACAGGTACTATCAATCTTTCGGCGAGTGGTACCAAGCGCTTTCTTGAATTGAGAAAATAAATCCATTGAATTATTTTGCATTGAAAAGTTAAGAGAAATGAAACCCAGTTAATTATTTTGCATTGAAAGGACTCTGAACGTTTTCGGAAAAAAGCGGTTACGATTCAAAGAAATGTGACGAATGAGATATTTACTTTGAGGTTGTTTTTCGTAATGGGAGTTTCCGGATGTTGATCAAATATTTCGTAATCTAGACAGTTTCCCGAAATAGAAAATAGGACCTCTAGAAGCGATAACAACTCTCGAAATTGAACATCACCTCTTATAACTCAAAATTTAGTTAGAGCATCCCAGTTGTGTTGTGATTACAGAAAATGCAATTATTTAAAAATAAGACGCGTTGGGTAAATTATAATGTTGCAGTAGGAATCAGAGAACTCAAATTATCCCAGTAGTGCAATTGTTACCTTAACCGATACCAATATAGTGCTGACCAGTTTAATAAAGTATGAGGAGGCCAAAATGTGCAGATCCCCCACTTTACATTAACGAATCCCTGGTGTTCTTGGGACCACACGTTGGGAATTATTGTTCCGGAGAGTAATTTGACTGCTGTCAAGAGATTTTGCTACATACTGCAACTTATGAACAAATCAATGAGGGGTCCAAGGCAGCCGTGCTCTTTCAGTCACGATGAGGCAGAGTGACAAGGTTTTGAAAGATCACATGCGTCTGTGATGGCAGTCGTAGAATAAAGTACGATGACAAGATCTGGCTTGCTTGATTTATTAAGAAAGAAAAACTTAATGGCTTAATAACCATTTCGGACAGTGGAGTGTGGCATTTTGCTGTAAAAATGGTGACAGACCACTTTTAAATAAACCGCACGCATTTTCTGTGCAAACCGCTTGAAAAGGTAAAGAAGATTTTTTGAGACCAGTTTTCAACCGGCAGCGTCATAAAATAGGCTGCGATGGCTTTAATTTTGCTGTTATGAAGCTCACCACAAACAACTGGTTGCTGGCGCTCTGATGCATTTGTTGTCAAGTCGCGAGGGTGAGTGGGTAGTGGTCGAGATTCGTCTCTTCCCGAAGCATCGCAAGAAGGCGCGGAAAAGCATTTCCCTGCAGACAAATGTCTTCTGTGCAGTTGAGTGGTCTGGAAGACAAAAACAAAACGAAATGGCCTAACCGTCAATTTCATGTCTTTTTTATCTTTGCGAGCTACGCGATTCTGGTGAGTCACAAGTAAGAATCATGGCAAAGCTTGTACATACTTAAAAAAAACGAGGGCTGCTTATGTTTGTGATGACATTAATCATTNCTCATCAGGGAAGGATCCAGGATTTGCTAAGGGGAGCTAAGAACGCTGCTTATCCACTTTTTCACATGACGCAATTTCAGTGTGCTGCTTGAAACCCAGAGTCGTCGGGAACTTAAGGGTCATTGGGCCCTTACTTCTCGAACCTTGTCCCTGAACAACCCTGGTGAGAAGGTGAATGCCTAATGCGGATATCTGTAAACGTTACCAACACAGAAAACAAACGAATGAGCAGACGTATAAAGCGTTGTTGAGAAATTCGGCTGTACATTTGGTCAATCCCAAGCGCCTGATACCTGAAACATGTGTCTATCATTCGTTTCTGATTTACGTTCCCTGGTCAACTTTCTAGCGAGGGTGTTACTTTGCGATAAAGTCCACACCCTCCTTGATGTTGAAACGTAACAGAGGTGTGCTAAAATGACTTATATTAGCGTGTCGTCATTCAAACCACATGAAAAACTGGTAAGCTCAATTGCCTTACGTTTCAAGATCTTTGGAACCAGAATCACTGTATCAGTTTCTACACAATACTGGAAATAGTCCACCAGGAACTGATAAAATACAAGCGCAGCACTTGCCAAAAGTATAGATTTACTTTTTGTGGCTGAGAAGTAGAATGATGCGTCTCTTCATCAAAAAATTCACGTTCTTTTCTGCACCTGCAAAGCAATAAGTTGAGGGTATGAAAAAATACAGGCGTAATGTACTCATAATAATATTATCCTTCAATTTCTATATGGCAAAGACTATAATTTGCTTCCGGCGCCTTGTTTATTTGTAGGTGCCATTGAAAGCTAAGCCAGAGTGGTGCAATATAAAGCCAAAGCAACGCGAACAGAATGGCTCGGGTTTACGTAGATACATATGTCGCATGGGCGGCGTTGTAAACCGAGACCCTAAAAAACCCTGAGACCCTAAAAAAACCCTTATACTTCCAGATGCAATTAAGCTAAGGTAGGCACATCGTGAACCAGAGGCATTTTTTGTCACACAAGGCCAAAAGCAATGACCCGTATGCTGAAAAATCTAGTGTCTTGTTGTCCCAGGGGGGGACGATAAAATTAACAAAATTAACCTAGACCGAAACCGAGATTGCGATCGTTAGGTGGACACTAACATTGAGATACCGGCGTTAAATCAATTACATTCTGACATAACTACATCAAAAGTCTATTTTTCACTTATGGCGTAAAGACATTGACCACAACCCAACATGCTTTGAACACACAGTTAAATAAATGCGGTCATAGGGTATCTGTATAGTTCATTCTTCCGTCTGCATCATTGCCCTGGAAGGCATGCGTTGCTCGAGATATCTCATTGCGCGGAGATTCCAAGCTGCTGGTGCGTCCCGGCGTCCAGGTACATTGTTTCAAAATTACAGCGACGTCGCAAACGCGCATCCACTAACCTTCACTAACGGCACCAAGGTTTTGACAAAATAATCTCTGTGTTTGAAGAAAATAAGGTGTAAGGGCGATTGGACCGAAAGTCGAATAAAAGTTCACCCGGTGATCTACGTACGTCGTACAGTGTACACAACGCGCAAAATTAAATGACAACATATGACTATTTTTATGCAGTGCGTCGCTTGAATGTATGCATAGGATTAGTACGTCAGGGCCTCATGCAAAGTCTGGAAGCACTGTCATAACGTATTGAACAACAACTATAAAGCTTGAAATAAAACTCATCTACTGTTTGAAGACCCAAAAAGTATTGATTGGTCGCGTCATTCTTCGTTCATACGGAAAACAAATTAAAACTTCCGCTCCGATCGTTGTGAGAGGAAGATAGTTGATTGGCACGGGAATCGTTTTTATTTGCCATGGGCTTTTGGGTATCAAAAGATAGTTTAAATACAGTTTTAATAAGGTGATTTTGTTCGCTTTGAACTTTTAATTGCAGGCATTCTAGCGTTTATGGAAAAACACACCTTCTAGGTCGGGGATCCTTAACCTGGGGTCTGCGAACCCCTTAGCAGTACATGAATGTGTTTTAGTGGGTCCGGAAACCAAAATACAGCAAGAAAATGCGCTAGCTTTTGTCCGCCCATTCGGATAATTATTCAGCTCCATCGCACAACAACTGTAGTCTGACATGTTCATGTTGCAAGTCGACTGACCTTTCTATTTGATTTCAGTGACAGCAATCGGTGGCAGTCTGAAGCCTGAAATTTGCTTCTTGTTGGGGCGATTGAAGTGCTCACGCTAAGCAGCGACCAAATCCAAATTTCGCAATAATCGAAAAAAACTTTGACAAAACGAAGGGGTTGGCAACGGTTGCAGTGAAAAGGACCCGCAGCGACAGAAAGTTAGAGAACCACTGTTCTCGGTTGTCGGAATTTGAGCATTTTTGATCGTTACGCGCAGACTGCTTGGTGAGGTTCGACTGAACCTGCGATTGACGTATACGACTTTTTCTCTGTTTCCATTTGCTTTGGTAGACAGCTCGCCTACGACTTCATCGGTTTAGTCATGCAGGTTTATCTTTGTAACATTATTTTCTTGTCAACACGAATCACATTTTATTATACGCTTTTTCTCAGGCGATGTTGCATTTTTCCCGGCCTCGGCTGATGTCGCCGCTCCGGTTGAGTGCTCAGTGACGTCAAAAAATATGAGATTCCAGCAGGGGTTGAAAAATACCTGGACTGCCACTTACGTTGGCGTTGAGTGGGTTTCTTCAGAGATTTGTTTGGACACGTCGTGAAACTCAGTGGTTTGTGTTTCAGATTCGGAGCCAGAGGAAGGAAGCTTTGTCGACGAGCATCCCACAATCTCGGTGACGCGCTGGAAGTTTAAGAATTTTAAATAAAATTACGTGAGAACCATCACAGAGAAAACTGCGAAAATTCTTGTTTAAAAAATAGCAAACCTTTGGTATTGAAAATATTTGCAAATACTAAGAAGGACCTACGGCTGAAAAAAGTGCTGAAAAATTTCAGTCCATTTTTGGAAGATATTCAGATATTCGAAGTGGCCGAACTAGACCCGTGAATGAGCTACTCTCGTGGAAATAGCAAATGCAAGTTTGTGCAAGCATATTTTTATGTTGCTGTGTGATAAAACACAAAGTTTGCTTGAAGTTCATGGAGCTTTGAAAAATAGTTCAATTTGAACTTAACGCGACTGCGTACAATTTTCATATATGTGAAATTTTAGTTTGTTATTGCTACTTCCGTCTAGAATTTGGCGTCACTAAACTGTATCGAATCACCTACACCTTATAAGCAGCAGGAGCTGAGCTACCCCCACCATTTCTAATGCGTGTGCCATTGAAATATGCGCCTGTTTCATGTTATCCAAGCACAGCAGTGACTGCAAAGGACGCAAAAAGAAAATGTCGTTCGGTGAAATGAGAACAAAATTTTACCGTTTTTGCTGTTTCCAAGCACTGTTTTGTTGACGTATACTGATTGGATTTCTCTCTAACTGTGTCGTCTGATTTCGTGGAAATTTTTTTAGAATCGTCTGCAATAAAAATTAATAAATTGGCTAGCCAATGATCAACAGCCCAGCAGTGGTGCATACACAGGGGGAGCATTTAGAACAATTGGTCCATTCAAACGAGAACGGCGCTTCTTGTACTATAGCGCCCCGTTTTCTAAAATGCTGCACTCTGTATGCTGAAAGTTCCTGTTTTGGCTGCAGTGTTTCAAGTGGTTACGTTTAACCTACCCTACCTGAATAGGAGTGGTGCAGTTGATCACAGCAAGATGACTGTCAGGGCACGCAAGCAGTAAACATCATTGTATCTTGCGAAGTGCTACATTTTATTCGAAAATGCTACATTAGATCAACACGCGCGTTCTCAAGTTGGTAAGAGTTTTGGGATGCAAGATTCGAAGTAATTTTTTGCGTAATCACTGGAAATGTGTGCACTGCACTGTGTAGTGTGTTGTAAGCACTATGCAGGCTCAAAGTATGTAGACTGATCTGCGTCCCTGCGATAGAAATGCGACAGCAACGCTGAGGTATTGGACGGGCACAGCAGTGAATGGAAGATGGCTTTCGCATGGGTGCAGAAAGCTGCCGATGGATCAGTGTGCAAACTGTGGCACCATTGTACCCAAAGTGTGCAATGTCACAAACCATGAAAAGTAAGAGAAGCATCAGGAATTCTCTCCAGTACAAGCCAAGTAAGACTTAATCTCAGTTTCAAAGGCAATCACCATGCAAATTAGGTCCTTTTTGTGACAATGAAATAGCAATACCACAAAAGAAGTTACACTTTTTTTACCACTGCTTGGACTTTTACCGAAACGTTCACGTGGCAAACGGTTTGACCTAAGTTTATTGGCACGGACGCCACCATCTGAGCAGGCACACAATGACTGATGGACAGTAGTATGTGGCCGTCAACACCGCAATCTCGTAGAATACCCCCTTGTCGTATGCTTTTGTGAAGTCAAAAAAAAAAAATGCAGATATTTTGGCGTAGGAATAGTCACAGGTTCCTCGAAAATGTGTTGGAGGCTGAAAGTTTGTTCTGCGGATGTATGGCAAGGATGGAAGCCTCACAGGGCATCCTCCAATTTAGATTCGTTTGTTTTTCTACATCTTTTTCCACAGTACGTGGTACAAATTTTACAGAAAGGCTAAGGGGGAGATGTTCCTGCAGTTTGAGAACATAAGCTTGCCAATACTTCGATGTCACTCCATAACGCTTTGTGCAATTTTACAGAATCGGACAAGACGACAATGCATTTCGCCGACGATGCCATCATGACAACAAAAGTGCAAATCGTATCAAAACAAGAAAATAAAAATTCAAGGCAGTTGTTTTTCAATTGGATGCTACCGTGCTATCCCAATTTCCGGGTTATTTAAGTAAATGATAGAATTTTGAAACTTTGGCGTAATCACAAATTTATATGATATCCTTGTTCTCGAAATTAACTGCATAAAGATCCTTCTGAGATGTAGTTGGCTCAAAGAACACCCTGCATATGGTTGGACCTAAGTATTTCTCTCTAGCTGACAATTTTAGTTTACATAAACATGTGTAAATTTTCAATTATTTATGGCTCAGAATTTATTCACCACTCATCTAGCTTTACTTTCCTAACCATTTCGATGACTTCTTCCCATCATGTACTTACCGTGTAGTGGTGACCCTAGTGGAATTCCAGGCAGAGAAATAAATTGCATTGGTATGGAATAGACAACCAAGCACAATAAGAGAATGGTAGTTGCGATCACGTAGTTTCCAATGAATAGTGCGACTCCCAAAGCAAACAATGTCAGCAAAACTGTTGAAAAAAAGAGTATGCGTTTCATTTACGCAATGTCTTTTTTCTGACGGTAAAATAAAAAAACTGGATCTCAAATTCCTGAGAGGATTCATTTCTTGAACATGGTATCATTTGAAAGGATTTTAAATATTGAAAGTCAACCAAGCTTTTGACATTTGCGAATCTAAAACAACCAAGCTTTTGGCATTTGCGAATGACCTAGTTTGCAATGTTCGAATTTATTATTATAATCGCTAAAACCTTGAAGTATATGTGATGCAGCACTTTTAAAAAAGAAAACATTTAGTCAAAAATTCAATAATCCAAACAATCCAAAGACAAGGCTTTTTCTGTAGAGTCTACGCTTTTGTTTGAAAGTAATAACGGCCATTTGGCACGAAAAACAGGCTAATCACATTAATAAAGATAAAATTGCATTTCGAAATGACTTCATCAGAGTGTAGGACAGTAAACTTAGTAGACATGAATTTGGAATGTCCAGCTACTGCAAACTTTGAATAAAGAAACTCATAATTGCGAATGAAAACGTAGCAAGTAAAACTTTTTAACGAAAGCTTCGGTAAACAATAAAGGAAAACTCGACTAGCAAACTACAGGCTTACAACATTCGTAGAAACATCAAACGATTTACACAACACCCTACAGGTTCTGAGCGCATATTTGTTACTTCGTTTTTCTTGAACTGTTTTGATATATTAGTGCATCATACATGCATTTCATGTGATGCATTTTCCTTAATATTTCATATGGGCAAGGTTTGTAAAAATTTTCCACGGTGTGGGTTTTGTGAAAGTTTCTTTAAACTAAAAACTGTTCCATTTTGAACTGTTTAAAGTCGTTTTTGATCTATTATTGTGAATAACATAATTCATATGCTCATCTCATGAAAAAATTTATGATCAGGACGGATTGTCCACCATTACCACAATATCAACAGAAGCAAGAAATTGAGAAAATGCAAATACGAAAAGAAAACTTCCAGAGCTTTCTGTGATAATCTGAAGCCTACTGTATATTGGGCTTCGTCGCCGTGATTTACTTGCCATCGAAATAATATGAACCAAATTTGTCACAAAATTACATATTAGTTTTTGAAATATAATTGTCGGTTTCCAGTTCGATCACTTATTGTCTCTTAATCTTTACATTGGTTCTGGCTGAACGAGTTTTTTCAACAATTTTGCAAGGTCTGTGCTTTTTCACTCAGTTTTTCTACAATATCTTGAACAAAAGCACCAACCATTAGTGAACGAACTGAAATTGAAGATAGAAATGTTTTCCAAACTACATACAAAGGTTTTTCGTATTACCAAACTACTGTTAAAAATTTTGCACCGAACTGTTTCTATTTTGGTAACACAAGAAACAAAAATATTGCTTTCCAAAAACCGGTAATGATTGTACGCACTCTGCTTCATCTTTAAATTTCTTCCTTCGGTTAAGACGTTCCCGTTTTAGGATGACTTGATGCTTCAAACTGAGTTTGTTGTAGCTTCCCCTCCACTTAAACTTCCTTTTCGAACCAAACTATGAACAGGGTAAATCTGCAGAAGCAAAAGGCCCTGTTGATTTGACGGTGGCCAAATGGCGCACAACAACGAAACAGAAAATAAAAGTCGGCATTTGTTAAGGGCATTTGTTAGGGCGAAGGCACTTATCTTCGGCATGCGTTAAGGGCAGCTAAAACATTTTCATTAATTTTTTTGTTTATTTCAAATAAACTTTAGTCTTAGATTTAACTGTTCCTAGATATAAGTTTAAACGTAATTTCATTTTTCTGAGCAACTTGGCACTTGGAGCTGAATTTCGGTCTTTGGCTTGTGGTATCTATCACGGTGACTTCTTACTCTTGGGTACCATCTACCAGTGAGCACTTTATTCATACGTGGGGCCATCTCGAGGCCGCTATAAGAGCCCTTTGACCGTAGTGGTCCTGAGGACCGTGCCTCGCAGCTAATATAGCGCTGACGCTCTCTGAGGAAAAAAATGCTGATCGGACAGCGTTTGTAGAAGGCAACCCCGAAGCTGTAAAATGTGCGTATTCGTTATGCACCAAAATGCGAATTAATTTCACTATATATCTCTGCGCAGAGATAGCTAAATCTGCATGCATATATAGCGCTGAAGCATGTCAGAGGAAAACTTGGTAACCTGTCTGAAGAAAAACTTCGTGTTTTGTTTTTGTAATCCAGCCAAAAGCTAGGATACTGCTTGGCATGAATTCCCTGGTGTCATATAATGCAGTGTGGTTTCACGTCTAAATTATACTGTTTTGATAATAATGTGTATCTTGGTTTGTGTAGATGATGGACGAATGTAAATTTGTTGTTGTGGCCTCAGTGTTAGTGCCATTTTTTGCTCAAAGTTTCAAAGAGGATCTCGTCAAGTCCGACCATTCAAATTGTTCCTACCACGCACCTCACCACCTCGAAGTGCCTTCAGGTGCACAAAGAGAATGTTTGTTACAAATATTAAAGCGTCTATCTCCCTTTTTACATTGCTACAAATATTAAAGCGTCTATCTCCCTTTTTGCAGATGACACCACCTTGTTTTATTCAGACAAGTGTCCTGTCCACTTGCACAGTGTGCTTACTCAAGATCTCTGCACGTTACACCATTGGTCTGAGCTTTGGAATGTTGCTTTCAATCCCCAAAAAACTGCGGTTATGACCATATCTAAGTATAGGAATGATCATCCCCCTATAGTATTTAATAACATCCACCTCTTGGAAACAGATACACACAAACATTTAGGCTTACTATTCCACCACAATCTCTCTTGGCACAC
>JGI24159J19872_10013125_pt1 | contig 10785 bp, 5 predicted proteins | sample Ectturendosymbi4_FD_19872 | JGI IMG/M metagenome (IMG submission 19872)
ATCAGCAACTTCAATGTGTTCAATAATATAAAGATAACTTTACATTGCAGTGTTTACATGCGCACATCAGGTGAGAAAGTACGCATATCGGATGAAGTAGAGCGTGTTCAATCGGTTTCATATTCTCATATAAGATCATTGTCAGGGTTATATACACTGGCGTGTTTTAGGCGTGGCCCCGCGCTACGCCTATTACTAGCCTCGCAAACTTACACTTTCAATCGAACTAATGTGTGTAGTGCCGGCACGGGACCCGTTGCCAACGAAAATCAAAGTAAACTACGCGGTTTTTAACGCCCTTCATCCTCACAATTCGTTCTTTAATCGTAACAATGGTAGTTACTTTTCGGTAATGTGTAGCCAATTTTTTCAATAGAACATGCGTTTTGTGGCATATACTTTTTTCAACAGCGAAAGGCAGAGAGAGCTTAAGCTTTCGAAGCTGTTTTCTGTTGCGGTTATAAGCGTTTCGTATTTGGCAGGACAAGTTTCAGTAGTTGCTGCGAAATATGGTTCGATCGTTATTGCTATTTCAATAGTTACTGCTGTTTGTCTTCTGAATGTTAACTTCAGTTCGTCACTGCAAATGTGTGCTTCTTAGTCAGTCCTATTAAATTTCTCTGTCTTAGAGATATGATGAGGCAACTTGAGATTGGCGAAAACGTTTGAAATAAACCTAGTTTTATTTTGAACTGAATGACTATTACAGGTGTGCAAAAATAATGGTTCCTTGGAAAAGTAACAGAAAATTTCGTTACGAATATCAAGCAGTAAAGCCATTTGGAAAGAAACAGAAGTGACAGTTGCATTTAAGCGAGTAAGCCTCATGCTGTTCTTGTGGTGAAAGTTACATCATAAAGTAGGCCTACTACCAAAACAAGGATTGTGGCATCAATCTCAAACAAATGGGCGTCGTAATTCTGAGAAATAGCCTGATAAACTGAAAATTGGAAAAAGTGAAGGGGTAAGATGACTTTCCTGAAAGTTTTGGAGGCAACTAAACGTAGGCGGACGGGGAGCTTTGACTTTGAGGTGATAAATATTCGTTTTGATTGAATTTGTACGTCACTAACATACAATATTAAACAGGAAAGTTTTGCATATTAAACAGGAAAGTTTTGGCGATGGTTCTGCAGTTTTGCCCGAACTTTTTTGAATCCTTCCCGAATCTGGGGGTACATTTGTCCCCCCTCGACTTGTACGCCAATACTACCAAAGTACTTGTCTGTTTTGAAAAATTTTCTGAAAAGTTGGCTTATATTTATTGGGAAATCCGCAATACACTTTATACATTTCTTTCATGTTATGTTAGAAAAGAGAACTGTTTTTTAACTTTTCCGGGACATTGAAAACCTGCTCTAATCAGCGGTTTGTGTTCTTTACAGGTGCTTTACTGTAACTATGATTTAAAAATGTAAAGTATATACCGATAGACAGGTCTTATAGTGCGGTTGGATGTAACATTACAGTTTGGGTTATTTATTTAAGAATATGTTGTTTTGGTTCTAACTTAGCTAAATATCATAAGTTAAAGGACAAGAGACAATGGTCAAAAATATTATGTGGCAGTTAACGAGGTCTAAGGAGGCCAAAGCTAAAAAAGGTCGGAGCAGAAAAAGAGAATGCGTTGGACAAAAATTTAAGAGCAGACGTACCTTAGAAAATCCAGAATAAGCTTTAGAAGAGTCACACCACAGTGAAAATGTTTCTAGTGCACTTTAGCACACTTCAAATTGCATTTAGTAAGGCAAATGCTCCTGTTAAATGGCCAGGTGTAATGAGTCGGCGAGGAGGATCGCCTACAGTCGCAACAGAAATTTTCCCCGAAAACGAGAATGACGGTGCACAGCTTGATAGTTTCAAGAGTACTGCCAACTAGTGAAGCGGTAGGACGTCCCTTTCGGATCTCGCTGTTTCACATCACCAATTTCTTACATTATCACTTGATGCTCCTCAAAAATTTCTGCACACGCCCCTGAGTGGGGCCCACAAAATTGCTTCCGGTCGAGCCCCGCACTTGCTAAGGCCGGCCTGGCTATAACTTTATTGAATGCCAGCTTTCACGTTAGGGGCCCTTTGACTGTAGGGGCCCTGAGGCCCGTGCCGCACGGGCGTCATGCCTAATATGGCACTCACGTCCGGGTCCGGGTGCAAAGTAATGATCACGTATTTTCCTGTAGCCAGTGGTGTAGGAGGCGGGGACAGGGCCCCGGCATGGGGAAGTGCCGGTCAGACCAAAAAAAGGTCACACCAAAAAAAGGTCTTCATGATCTTTGTGGGAGAAAATCTGTGGGCAAAAGGCGTACAAAACTTTTCGGGCAAGTTTGGGGAAATTCGAGCAAAAATCTTCCACACCCCCAAAAATTTGCCTGCTCCTACATCTATGCCTGTAGCTGTAGCCTACACATTTGCGCCAATAAACAACTTCACACGAATAAGCAGACCTTAGGTGTCTGTTCAAAATTGCAAGAGTGCAGCACTGATGTACCAATCTTTCAGCTTCATGTCATATTTTGAATTTATCTTGGCGAATTAATGTATGAGTAGCGCGGGCATGGCTCATGCAATGCAAGAGTAACAGCCCATGTAGATCATGGTGGGATTGCACACAAAACAACCCAGTTGTAGTAACAAAGGAGAACAAACGAGCTTGACATCTATTTGCGGCAAAGCAAAAGGAAGAGACCCAAATTAATCAAATCCCCCTCGACAGTCACGATAAACAAACCAGTAGCAGAGGCTTAAAAAGCAAACACAAAACATCGCTTGTGACGTCACACACTCTTACCCGAGCTCGCCGCGAAGAAAAAAAGCACGCCGTGGTTGCGTGAGTGGGCTGGTCACGGAAACAAGGCCTAGCGAGAACAATTTTTTGCAGTTAAGTGACCTGCGCTTTCTTCTGTTGTGTTTGAAGCTATGAAATATGACAAACATTACCAAAACGCTCAAGGGCGACATGACAAACGTTAGCCAATATTATCTATGAGGGTTGTTCGCCAGTTTAAATATTTTAACACGTCCCCTATACTGGTATAGATATTAATAAGAAAGGAAATTTTTCAGTGCCATTGGTTTTGCAATTGCGGAAACCTTTTGAAAAGGTTATCCTGCCACCAAAACCGCAATCCTGAAATTCCCGACTGACTGGAACAATTGTGATCATTAAATGATCTCATTCATCGTTTCCAATAAGAAGCAAGGAGAGTATCGTTGCATGCCAGAGATGTCTGTTGAGCATGTCTCAAGGAGAATCGCATTTCGAATTATGCTCAACAGACATGCAATAAGAATGGGTAAACTAACTTGTTAACAAGCGTTGTTTCGTAGTTTCAACTAACATTTTGTAAACGTTTGTTTGTTAGAGTGTGGTACGAGAATTGAGATCACCGCAGGTACGGAGAGAAAATAAGATGTGATGTTTTCATGCGTTGACAGTTTGTACTGGCAATTGTATGCATTTTGTCATGTGTTTTTGTTTGATTTTGTTTCGCCGAGTTATGAAACTTAGGTAAGAAATGCTTTTAAGCAGAAAGGAAAACTGGATAATACACGTTTTGAAATGTTTTATTTAACGATTTATCGCACCATAGATATTACGCGCACGTCACTTGCTGAATTTCGAAACATGTTTAACTTGCAACATAGGGCTTCCATCGATTTGGACTCCAAAATAAGGACGACCAGAAAAAACACATTTATCGGCATATTTTTAACTTTTAACGTGGTGGTCATAAAGTTTTGGCCATGAAAGATGAAAGTAGGAACAAAATTCGAAATCGTTAGTTGCTTCAAGTTGCTCTCTGACATTATTGCTGAAAAGAAGACAAAATAAGGACGCAAGTCTAAAAGAAGTACATTTCTTAGAAGCAAGTAGAATGAAGTTTTATAAGACAGTCCTCTTCATAATAAGGACAAATCTTACAAATAAGGACGGTATGGTAGCCCTGTTACATAGCATAACAAGTCGCATTAACACATGTAGGATCGCAAGGTCCGGGTGCGAAGTTATGATCACGTATTTTCCCTGCACACAAACGCGCTGGTAAATAATCTTCACGCGAAAAAGCCCAGACGTTCTAGGCGCAGGGGCGGATCCAGGGGAACGTTCGTCCCCCTAAAACCTGAGAAAGTAACTTTATTTACCATTAAAGTAACATTATTTACCATTTTTTACAATTCGGTGAACAGCATGCACGATATAAGGCCATTCCGTCGTTAATTGTTTTGTCACAGCAGTGTGGTGAAGAAAACTTCATCCCTCTTACAGTAGCGAAGCCGTTATGAGACTTGACTTCCAAATATTATTAAAATCGCCCCCTCTAACGTTATTGGCTGGATCCCGCGTTGGTTAGGTGTCTGTTCAAAATTTCAGGAGTGCAAGCGCTGATGCACGATCTTTGAGCTTTATGTCATATTTTGAATTTATCTTGGCGAATTAATGTATCTCGTCAAAGTAGCAGAGTAGATTGGGCGAGGTTCGTTGCAATCCAAGGGGAAACAGCCCATATAGATCATGGTGCGATCGGACACAAAACAACAAACAAAGGAGAAGAAAGAAGTTTGAGATCTTTTTGCGGCAAATCAACAGGAAGAGACCCGAATGAATCAAATCATCCTCGACCAGGTGCGCAACCAGGGGGGGCATTTGGGGCATTTGCCCCCCCCGAAATTTTCAAAACATTGCATATCAATTTTGACATTTGAATAAATTTTCAAATACTTAAGTTGAAATTTTGTATTCTAATCATTTTTAAGAAAAGTTTTACTTAAATTTTTCTTTGTCTTACTGGTTAATCATCTACTTACAAGATATATCTTGAAACAGGCCATCTGATCGAAAATTTGGTAAATGATTGATGTTTTTAACCACAAATAAGTTGAAATTGGGAGATCGTTTAAAATGTTGGTAGCCTATTTCTAAGGCATCTTTTATCCTTTTTTTCATGTATCACTCTGAAAATTTTCAGAAATGCAGTGTGTGTGTACGCTTTGATTCTTAGGAAGAGATTGCATACACTCTTGAAACGTCAACGATAAATACTGCATTGCTGTCATACATGTGGAGCAAAGTTTGCACCCAATAGACTATGCCTGGTGACAGAAACAGCATAGCCTACTCATATGTTCATATTGTGTTAGCTTTAGGTTTGCCTGGGGTTACTGTAGGCTACTATTTATGTTCAGCGCTTACCCGTTGCTGGGGTTTCACAGCCAAGCTCTAACGTTGCAAGGGAAATTTTAAATTTACAAGAGGCTCAAAGTTATTAGGTGTTGTTTAGGTAATCCTAGCAAAAGTGGTTAGGTCCAACGACATCTGGTGGCGAGCCTGGCTCAACCATTCGTAATAAAGTTAAAGTTGCATTCCTGATAATGGCCAACGAGCGGGGGGTGCAGCCGATGCGCCGCTCCGGGACCCACAAGAGTCTAGGGGGGCCGTGAACCTCAATGTTCAAAATGGAAAAGGGCAATTATGCACAAAGTTTTTATTGTTATAACTTTATTCATTCAATCTTGTGCAAATTAATTGGCTAAAATTGTGGTTTTAGTCGATATACAATGTATCGCCATTTCTTTTGATGTGTGGTTGAGATTATCTCAATTGCTGCTGTTTCATTGTTAGCCCAACGCACTATATAATGCGTAACATGACGGAATGACCGAAAAATATTTTTATGATATTACTCAGGAGTGTTACAGAATGAAGTCAGTTCTTTCTTTTGTATGTAGTTGAGAGCAGGGGTGGATATCAGGGAAGGCAAACAAGGCTGTCGTGTCGGGCCCCCTTTTTTCAGAGATATCGCGGAGCCCCTCTTTGAGACTTTCGCACTTAGTTTTTGCATTGTTTTATTTAAACGCTGATGAACCACTGTGGAGCCGCAAGCTCTGGAGCAAGTCATATGTTTTTCAAAATAAAGCAAATATATGTGCCAAAGGTGGACCCTTCAGCAACTTTATTGTGTAGACAATGAACAATGTAAAATCAAATGACTTCAAACAATTTACGATGTGAAATGGGCTTTTACGCAGAAGCAAATTTCCAGACAAAATGAAAAATTTAAATTGCATTCAGCAAGTAAAATTTTTGTGCAGCATGTGTAAAATATAGGGGCCACTTTTTGATCTAACGTGAATAAACATAGGGGCAACGGGCCCTTTTTCAAGACCATATATTGTGCAAATGACAAATCACAAATTGTACAATGTTTTGGGCAGCTTTCTGCGATTTTGACTCTGGCCCTAAAGTCTAATGCTCACCCCTGGTTGAGAGTTGTGCATGTTGGAATTTCTATGATTTTTAATGGCAGATGTCACACCTAGGAAGCAGAGTTGCATTGTGCTTTCGTAATACTGAAATTATACCCAAACAGCCATTGCAAAAGGTATGCTAAGAAACGAATTTTGATTTACAGAAGGATTTGGTACATGCTGAGTTTACAGAAGTTCAAGTACAGTGTGACGCCGCCCACAGAAGGCTGGTAGAAAATCTAAGAATGTGCAACAAATAGCCTAAATATTGGACTGTAGAAAACCGGAAAAAATGCTGTTTTGAGATGAAAGTCATTTTTTGTTCCAGGGAAACAGCAGATTTATTAGGATCAGGAATTGTGAGCAATTAAGTCCTGCCCATTGCAATGAGCTAGTAAAGGAACCCAAAAAATGTTCTGGGGCAGTTTCAGTTTTTCAGCAGTAGCTTCACTCATGCCAATTGAGGGTATGATGAGTTTATACAAATACATTGATGTAATTGAAAGAAAAGCTGTTCCTGAAATGAGAAAAATATTTCTTGATGGTGGAGGAAAATTCCAATAGGATGTTGTCCCGTGTCTTTCATCTGAAAAAGTGAAGACAATTTTCAGGAAGCAAAATTAAATGTGGTAGATTGGCCGGGAAACTCGCCAGATGTTAACCCTATTGAGAATTTGTGATAAGTAAGTTGCTCCCGGTTACAAAAATTCGATTGCACCACCATGACCAAGCTGATAGAGGCCATCATTCAAGTATGGCATCCAGGGTTGAGCAGTCGGAGGTAAAATGTCTGACTCCAACTCCGACTTTTCCGAAATTTTCCACTCCGTCTCCTTAACATGAAATGAATGAAGTTTGGCGGCCAAGAATTTTGTACCAACTAACGCTCAGTGGAAATCGTGGTGCAGAGAAGAATTCTCTGTTTCAACAAAAGTTTCATAAGAAATTGTACCAATTGAACAGGAATTCCCAACTTAGGAGTGTGATGTAAAAGTGATCCATTTGGACTTCCGGAGTCGGTCAAAATATCCGACTCCGACCCTAGTGTCGTTAGGAATCCGACTCCACCAAAAAGCCTCCGATTCCTTGCCACTCCGCAACCCTGAATTGGCATCGCGACAGTAAATCAAGTAAAATTTACAAAAACTGTTAGAATCCATGACAAAGCGAGTACCGAGATTCTTCGTGACGTTCTATTACTGTATTTTGTTTAAAGAAGTATTAAATTTGCTTTGCTAGTGAGAATTACTACAGCCTGCTATTAATGTTAAATTTGATGTATAATTGTGAAATTCACAAAGCAACTGCGTGGTATGTGCATTATTTGAGATCAGCTTGAGACTTTTTGAAATTTAGTAATAACAGTGGTAAATGTTTATGATGTAAAATACCACATAAAGCATATAATTTTTTGGCATAGTATTGAAAAGCTAGTGAAGCTCTTAACTAGTTATATTTATAAGAGGTCCCAAAAAAGCTCTCGCACCAGCACATTTTATTCTTCTCAAAGGCACTGTTTCTTCTGCATTCCTTTCAAAAGCATTTGAGTTGGCATACGAAGTCTCGTATCTACAAGTAAAACAATAGCATCATTGGTTAAATATATCCTGACAATAGCCTCTTGTATCTGACAACTTCACCACTAGCAGTATCGTCTGCAGAAATTATCTCACAGCAAATACCTTCAACTGAAGTTTCAAAAATCTTGATAAACGATTTAATGAAATTTCTAAAACAAGACGAAAAGTTAGCCTATACATCTGACACAATAAAGCCATGACTGCACTAGTTGAATGCGGAACCAAGTGTTTGTATTAAGCTACTAATTTTTACTCTGTCCTGATCATTCGGTTTGCATCTTGATTAAAATCAGGCCCGTAACCAGCTTGGGACACCAGAAGTGAGGAAGAGTTTTCTGGGAGAGGCCCAAATTTCTAAGCTATGTCGAATAGTTTTAAACTATGTCCAACACATTTTTCCAATGGGGCGAACAAATTTTTAGTGTGGGCTTCGCCACCCTAGTTACGGGCCTGATTAAGACTAATAAGTTGTCATTTTCGGAAATGTTGCGAAAAGAACATGCCTGTGACCGTTTGCGAAAAAGTTGTGCCACAGTTGAATAAGCACGATAACGTCATCGAATGAAAGTTCATGAAAATTGCTTCCCCCCGAAATGAAGTTCTCATGCGCCCCTGTCCTCGACAATCACAATAAACAAAATTACAAACAACTGATCTTGTTGAAACATTTATAAATGTTGTAAGTTGAAATTGTAGCGCAGCAGAAAAAAAGACGTTTTCGTTTATCTTCAAACTTTGGAAGGGAAACACATTTAAAAATTGCTCATCATTAAAACCAGGGTTGCGGAGTCGGAGCCAGAGTCGGAGTCGTAAGGAGTCGGAGGTTTTTGGGTGGAGTCTGAGTCGGATTCCCAACCACGCTGGGAGTCGGAGTCAGATTTTTTTGTCCGACTCCGACTCCGGATGTCCAATCGGCTCATTTTTTACATCACACTCCTAAATTGCGAATTCCTGTTGAAATGGTACAATTTCTTTTAAAAGTTTTGTTGAAACAGAGATTCCTTGCTGTGTACCACGATTTCCATTGATTTTAACAGCCAAATTTCATTCCCTTTATGTTAAGAAGTCGAGTCGGGAGTAGGAGTCGGAAATTTTGGAAAGGTCGGAGTCGAATATTTTACCTCCGACTCCGCAACCCTGATAAAACTGGTCAACATTCATTCAACTCAGTGTGAAATATTACAGCCAGAGCCTCTGCTCGCTTATGTACGTGCCGAAACAGGAGAGCTCTCTTTTATCTATTCGATATCGGTGTTGATGTACAATTTTGCTTCATTTTTGTTTATAGCGAATGTGTTCTTGTGCCGTAAAACCAAAGTGATTGGATGCAGCTGTTTGTTGTGGTTTGGTAAACCTGGACCTAACAGAACGTCTGGAACCAGAGCTAAGGAAAACAGACATATGCAGCAAAAGACGAATCTTATCATGGCGAGTGACTTTCTTTGTGGCTACCCATATCATTGGTCTCCATCTGGTGCTTGCAATGGCGTACGCAGGAAATTTTCATGGGGGTGGGTTGGTTCAGAGTCATATGGAGGCCATTTGTATTTGGTGTGCGCTGTTTGTGACGTCACAATTTGACGTCATGTACATGTTTCCAAACCAACGTTTCGGCGAAGTTTGTTGACATTATATGCACATTTTTCTACATCCACACCTCTTATTTTATGTGTCATTGCACTGAATATAAACTATGAGCGCTCCAAGTTAGGCTATCGGAGAAAAACAACATTAACGCTACGACACAACAGTTCATAACTGCAAAAATATCAGGCTGCGCGTTAAAACAGGGGAGTGAAACACACTCATCCCTACGTCAGAGCAATTTACAACTGCAAAATCAGGCTGCACTAAGGTCTCGTCATATACGAGCAGTTGAGCATTGAAGGCGTGCGGCTGGACTGGCTGGCGCACACCCTGGTTTGCGAGATCGAATTTTACTTAACTACACAAGAACTGAGAATGCGCATAAAGTACGCAAGAAAATGTTTGTTTTTTGTGATGTATAGAAGTCCACAGGTCCGTACCCAGGGGGGGGACGATCCTCCCCAAGAAAAATTTTCGTCCCCACAGGTAAAATGTGTTTGACGTATTTTCAAACTATTAGACATAGTTTTAAAAAATTGTTGTCCCCCTCTTAGAAAACTGTTCGCCCCCCCTGGTGTCCAAACCTGGTTACGTGCCTGGAAGTCCAGCAAACGTTTAGTTTTCCTCTTTCTATACTGAGATATTTTCAAATGCCTGAATGCTTGTGTGTTAACAACTGCGGTTTTTGAGCTCGTGCAACAGTTTTTTCATGCTACAGAAATTTGTGATGTACCCAATGCGGTCAGCGTTTGCGCTGATCAGCCTTAGCAGACAAAATTAAGGCAATTGTTTCGGATAAAGTGAACTATCACGGAACACAATCTCAAACATGCGTAGTGGACAAAAGGCCTGCAGAAAGTGGTGAGATGGTTTCTGGACCCAGACGATAACGGAGATCTCCTCAAATCTAATTATTACTTTTTGGCCCATTTACAATGTTCCTTGAAATTTGCATGCAAACTCATTCCGTGGTATTTACATTACGTCGACAAATTAACAAGCAAAAAGTATGCGATAACAATTAATCTACTCTGCGCAGGTAATAAGGTTTTCGTAAAATCTCAAGCTCAATGGGTTTAACCCCAAAACCTTCCTTGCGCACGCCCTTGCTAAATATAAACTATCAGCCCTCCAAGCTAGCATATCGGAGGAAAATAAAATCAACGCTACGACACAGCAGTTCACAATTGCAAAAGTGTCAGGCTGCGCGTTAAAACAGGGTAGTAAAACACACTCATCACTGCGTCCGAACAATTTACAGCTGCAAAATGAAACTGCGCTTATGTCTTGTCGAATACGAGCAGTCGAGCATAGAAAGTGTGTGGCTGGACCGGCTGGCGCACACCTCGGTTTGCAAGATCGAATCTTGCTA
>JGI24159J19872_10013126_pt1 | contig 10784 bp, 10 predicted proteins | sample Ectturendosymbi4_FD_19872 | JGI IMG/M metagenome (IMG submission 19872)
CGACGGTCTTCGAAAGGAGACTGTCGTTTTCGGCCAACTTTTGTTTGACCGCTTCCAAGACGCCAAAACGGGGCCTGCTCGAAGGATTCGTCGATTCCGCATACGACTGATGCGCGGGAACCGGATCGGATTCGACAGACGTGGGAGGTGCGTTTTCTTCTATTCGCTTTTTAGACGAGTGGGGCACTGTGTAAAGGTCCTCGGTGTCTTTGAACTTCACCCTTTGTATTGAAGACGATGGTTGCTGTGATTCAGCCAGAGATACGCTGGGCTCGATATCTTCCTCCTCGGCCACTGCTCACAAGCGACAAAGCATTGTTACGTCACAGATTACATTGATGCGCCATTACAGCTGGGAAAGAAGATCAAGTCGGTTCCGATCTACCAATTGTTTTTAAACATATTTCGCTTTCCAACCAATCAGCTTAAACTTAAATGATAACACGAAGTCTTAAAGACCCATCGTTTTGATAGAAAGCAGATCTTTAACAGACATGAAAAGGCCAGTAGGGCTCAACAATAAACAGGACAGCGCGGGGAGCGATGTTACGTTACACAGCCGGGGCTAAAGGCCGAGATGGGCCCTGGGCAGAAGCTGGCCGCGTGATGTGATGATACATGCGTCATGTGACGCTACATATGGAATGCCCGCCAAGCGCTGGCTAGAGAACAAGCAACCAATCGAACAACAAACAAACAAATAAAGTAATTGCGCTACTTGATGGTGTTTGTTTTCAAATTAATTATGTTCTTAAAATGCTCAAAACGAACTCGTAAAAGCGTTTGTGACGTTGATGTCCAAACAAACACTTTATCACAAGAAATATAAAAAAGGCAATACATTTTCGGGTTGATTTTTTACTTACTGCCTACTTGGGGTCACCACAAGTACACCTGACGTGTAGAGTACCCTTAGACCAGTGGTTCCCAACATTTTTTTGCCCGTGCCCTCCCGGATTGCACCCACTGTGGTGATTTAAAAATTATACGTTCAAACTCTAACGTTAACCAACGTGAAGAACAACAAAAAAAAATTTACCTCGAAAATTTGGACCCAGATCCCGTCAGTCGGCCTCAATACTCCCCTTAAAAATGAAATTGCCCTCCCCGTGGTGTCCCACGTTGGGAACAACTGTCTCAAATACACCTGTCCTGATTTCCAGCTGAAAATTTCGTGCCGCCACTAAAGGCCTTAACGTTACGGTCAGCACCCCCCCCACACAAAAACAATGCCAGCGAGAGTGGCGCGCACGACTTATGCGATGATCGCGACTTCCCCGGAATCGTTGACGAGCAAAGTGCGAAGGACGTGGTATGTTTGTTCACGCAAAGGAAGGCAACTAAAATTCTCGACTGTTGTAAAGGATAAAAATGAGAGAACGTCTGGGCTCCACAGACAACCTGCTGGCGGTGAGCCTTTGAACGTAACCTCTTTCTGGCCTTTAAAAGCAACCGCTTTCGAACATAAATGCACGACATTCAGCGGTGGTGGGGGGACGTCTATAGGTGCAACGGACCACAGCGATGCTTGTTCCACTTCTAGTTGGTGGAAGGAAGAAAATGTTTTGGAGGTCTCAAGCACAGAACGCAACACCTTTAAAGCCTGCGCACATGTTACGATAACCTCAACAAGGTTTGGCTGTTTGCACTGGTCCCGGTGGTTCGCCTGGGGGGGACAAGCCGCTGTGCGACGGAAACATGGCGTCTGTTACGTAACTTATGACGTTACTGCAAACAAATCACGCGAGTTTGCTCAAAAAGACATGACACAAAGGGGAGGAGAGCAACAACGTAGCAGCAACGCATTGGTCACGTGCATCACACATCGATGCGTCACATCCTTACGGTCGACTATCTCCATCTTGGACGATCTCGGAGCCGATCTTGGCGCCGAGAGAGGCGGCAATTCTCGGGCCACGAGGGGTTTGCTGCTCCTCGGACTCTTCTTTCTCGGTTTTGTTTTCGGCGACGGAGTGACGTCATCAGTCGTGCTTGGCGTCGGTTCGGTTTCGACGGTGCTCGGTTCCGGAAGCGAGGTGCTCGGTTCTTGGTGGATTGATGCGCTGACGAAGGACTTCGTCGAACGCTGGTCTCGTCTGCGCTGCCGCGAGCTGTGTCGGAAAAATAGAGCGGATGCGACGTTTGCGAAATAAGTGCTTTGCTGCAACTAATTTATTGCAAAACGAATAAAACACAAATTGTCGAGTTTACAAACGTGTTTGTTTTTTACAACACTATGCCTTTCGCGAAACGTTTCGTTTTGGCGACAAGATTTCGTTTTTGAATATCTCCAGCTGATACGGACCGAAAGCACGCACCTTAGACTGGTGGAAGCGGACCGCCTGCCTTCCTCTTCGGATTCGCTCTGCGCGTAGAAATGGATCTTTCCGCTGGGCATCTTCAAAGCGTGAATCTGAAGCCAGAAACAGAACACGTCTGTGTGCACGTTTCAAATGCAGAAGCTTTTTAAGAAAACTGTCTTTCGCCACTGGGGCACGACTGGAGATTTGAAAGAATGCCGCTTGTCAAGCATTCTGAAATTTTTTCGTGGAGGGTGCGCAGTATAGAGAGGTGTGCTTTTTCGTCTGGATAGCAAATCGGCGAGCGAAAAGAATTTCTCGCTCATTTAACTGAAATCAAGCAGCAGGGCTGGACTTAAGGAAAAAACTTAGGTGTTGATGTCGTGTTGCCTTCTTTCTGTTGGATTCCGGCTCACAATGTATTCTGCAGGAAGAAATAACGGACCACGCTCCTCGGTGTGGGGAACTTCTATGATGGATGCGCTGCGGGGGTAAGACCCGATGTGGTGGGGGTGGAGGGCAAGACACGAGTCAGAGACATGGAGGTGAAAACTTTTAAATTTTCTTTTCAACAGCAACTTTTGAAATGCGAACATCACACGTGATGTGAGTGCTTCTTGATGTTACGTTCTATCAAATCAACAAATTTTTCGCAAATGCATTTTTTTTCATTATTGACAAAATGTATGTGCGGCCGGATGAAATAACTTCATGGGGCGGATTTTTCCCAACGGCAATAACTGCTGAAAACTAATCGCTTACTGTTCTGGCCGTTTCACTCTCGGCACTTTCAGGCCGTTCTTCCGGTACGCCGAACATCACTTCCGGTTGGCGCTCGCGCAGTTCGAGCTTTTCTTCAACTGTTTCGTCATCTGCGAAGAATGAAACTCACTTGACGTGGATGAGGCGCGACTCTACACTTGTCTGATGCCACGTTGTTTTGAGTGGTCTCCAATGCCGTCAGGTCGCTCAACCATCACTAGTGGCTTTTGGGGGACACAGCCATTCAGGGCCAGGGGTTTTGACGCTTTTGGGGGTTGGGCCACATTATCAAGAAGTGAGGGGTGGGGTCCCTCAAGAAATAAAAGGCTGCTGCATTTGTAAAAGAAAAAAACAGCAGTTAAATGCACTTTCTATTGAAAACGCAAATGTAAGCTGAAATACAATCGAAAAAAATCAAAATTTATGCAGAATATATCGTTCCTATAGCAACTGATGCCGTGACTGGATAGTCGCGTTGAAACCACATGTGTCTGACATGAAACAAATCATGACGTAACTTACAACACGCTTTGACAATTGTTGGCCCAGATAAATTGAGGGGGTTGTGGGCCGCATCGCAGGGCCAACTCGATATTAGCACTGCAGGCCGCATAAATCAGGTCAAAGGAGCTACGTGGGGCCCACGGGGGGCAAGTTGGGGACTCCTGGTTCGGACAAACGCAGCTCCTCTGACGTCGTCAAGACGGTCGATGTCTCGTGGAACTCGAGAAAAACTACGGAATGAGTGTCACGACCAAGGAACGTCATTTTGTGACGGACACACTGATTACGTCAGGAGCTTCACGCACTCGACACCAGTCACGGAAGACGAGTTTTCGGCGAAGTGGTTATTGTTGACAGGAATGATAAATTAATCTGAATTAGGAGTTTCCAATGATCTTGGAAGATGAAATTTACCCCGAGCGGAATCTTTACCCAGGTTAAGGGCCCCTGGTCTGATCCAAACCAAGAGTTTGCAATGATTTCGATTTTTAAAACATTTTCGAACACGAAGTTACTTTTTGTTTGTGAAAAACCAATAATTTTCTCATGTATTCGAAACTGAATTTGTCGGTTTATTTACCTAAGCCTGGCTTGTTTTTAATCACATTATAACTACGTCACAAACGAGCGAAACATCTCAATGAAGCAACCACTGCAAAACAACGACCCACCGTTGAGAGCGACGTAATTGCTGGGGAAGTACCCCTGCCTTCCGTCATCCATCATCTCGCCGAACCACCAGCTCTCGCCGTCCTTGTACAAAAGCTTTATGACGTCGTTGCGTCGGATTGTCAGCTCGTCGGAGCGATTCGCGCGGTAATCGTAGAGGGCGACGACCTGGGGAGGAAAGGTCGGATCATCTGACGTTGTGTTGCAGAAGTTCAACTTCATGGTGCTTGCAAATAAATTCTTTCAAAAATACCAACTTCGCTTAGAAAAAAAAGAACAGACATAAAAGATAACGATTTGCTTGACAACTACTTGGCAACCGTGAATATGCAATACAGGGTTCCTACGCGCTTTTGAATGTAGATTTGCGGACCTTTTTCAAGCCTTTTCCGGACTTTTTCCAGGCTTCACGTTTCCTAATGGCATACCCAGGTCGAATGCACAGGCACTATAATATTTACCACGTTGAAAGTAAAATTATCGATGTGATCAAAAGTATCAGAATTAAATATTAACAGAATGCACGTCGGAAGATCAAGTCTGGAATGTTATTTCCTTTTTCCAAATTAACAAACCGAAAAAAAAAAATTTTTTCCGGACTTTTCCTGTCTGGAATATCACCGAACTTTTTTCAATACTTTTTCATACTTTGCAAGACTCCGTAGGAACGCTGGCAAAAGGGCAAAGAGACGACAGCAAACATTTACAAAACGCAGTGTTTCAAATACCGTCTCTCCGTGCTGAATGGGTGTTGGCGACTTGACCCGCAGTGACTTGTTCCCCTGGTCGTCAATAGCAACCGTGACGTCAGGTCCAGCGCCGTATCTGTAGGGACTTCCCCCAACTGAAATGTGAAACCAGGTTTGTGAGAATTATAATAATTCGTGCACTATATTAATGAAAGCGATGGCGGCCAGACAGGGACACAGACGAGGTTTTATCAGCGCCTTTGTGAACAGGAGGTGGATGAGGATATGCGAAGTGTTGCAAGTGACCTCTCGTGACCCCACACATCATCACAACAACTAAAGCTAGGACAGAATTCATTCTGAAGATCGCTTTTGTTTCGGTCGGAGATGAATCCTAATTCGTATTTTGAGACAATCACATTTGAACTTACGATTAAACACACCACAAGATACATTGCAAAAAAGGCAAATGAAAATAAGTGTCAATTAGAGAACAAGTCAAATGCAATGGCGTCTCAACAGAAAGTGCCCAGCATGCATTGGTCAACGACGTAACGACGTCTACCTATCCGTTCTTCACAAGCTACCCCCTCTTCAATAGCACAGTTCAGCGCACACCCCCACCTGCAGCGAAGGTGGGTCGCCACCCTTGACCGCTGTCCGACTTCGGTAGAGTCGCCGCAAGATGCTGCCCAAGAGCCCGCGCTCCAGGACTGGCGTGGGGGGAAAGGAAGGAGGGTTCGACAGCTGATGTACCCTGCGAAGTGCGCGAGAAAATACTTTGCAAGCCACTGTGGTAAGCGTGGGTGTTGGAATTGTGTGTTCACTGCACAACACACACACTACAAAGCAGCTCTGTTTTTTTTTCGGCAACAGCCCGAAAAAAATTAAGTCGTTTCGGTCAGGATGTCTAAAAATATAGGCGAATGAACACTGTTATGACGAGTTTTAAAACAACTGTGAGACAAATGACCGAAATGTGTCAGCGAAAAAAAAACAGAAGCAGATTATGGTTTGACGAAAATAGAACAGAGTTTATTTTCAATGCCGATCTATGTCCTGAACCAATGGTTTCCAACGTGCAGGGGCGTACCCCCCATAGCGGGATAATTTGATTTTTAAGGGGGAAATTAAGGCCGATTGACGAGGTCTTGGTCCAAATCTTATTGAAACCAAGGTATTAGCGTTTCAAACCTCTTGCTGAAAATTGTTATATATCACTACAAGGGGTCAATCAGGATTGCAGGGGTGATTTGGTGGGGCATGGGGGGAAAAAAGTTGGGGACCAGTTTTCAAAACGAACATAGGATCTCGTGTCGCGCGTCGATTCCTCGCAGCACCCACCTGGCTACTGTCGAACGTGGAACCCCAGGTGAGGTCGCTGGCTCCGTACGGGTCGTACCTGCGCGGGCTCAATGAGGGCCCGGCCGAACGCGGGCGGAGCGGGGAGGGATCCCGGGGTGGAACCTGCGATTAAACGCGCATAAAGTCTGTTACGAATGAGGGAGTCGCTGACGAAGATTGCGAAACGCGGGAATCAATCAAGCGCATGACGCAAAACAAAGAAAACACGAACACCTTTGTTCTTTGACAGAAAGTGTGTCTGCGTAAATTTTTTAAACGCGAAAAGTAATTTGGTTTCGAACGAGACATTTGCCTGGAAGGTCGAAAGCGCCGGCTGCAGTGACTTCTTTGATTACAGCAAATACGTTAACTACACCAAATATTCTAATTTCAGAAAATACGGTCCTGGTTTGTTATGTGTCAGTGAAAACTCACGATTTTGTTAAAAACTCAGCAACAAAATGTCAAAAACAATTTGATGGAAAGCTAACTGCCTTCGCCAGCCGTCTTTCCACCGGATGTCGGAAGAGTCAAGACGCTACAAAGGAAGCTTTAGGTTCGGAAAGTTAGTGCGATGCTAATATTGCATGCAAAGGAAGCGACGAAGCGTGACTGAAGCACGAGAGCGCGACGCTTGTTGATTGGTTGCGCTCGAAGAGGGCGTAAGAGATTGGCAGAAGAAAAGGAATCAGAAGATCAACTTGCAATTAAGCGTTGGAATTGCTCGCAAATTGCCATTCTATTCTGCACATTACGATTCGACTGCGTAATGTTACATGACAATTGTCCATTGTTGCTTAGTAATTGAAGTTCGACAAACGCGTTGACCGATTATGGGTGGGGGAAGGTGTTGAGGAGGAGCAGGGAAGGATAGTGAGTTCAGCAGGATGCTTATGCAGCAAAGCAGAGCTCAGTTAAACGACAAGATGAGAAAACTAGGCTGTACTTGCAGTGATCACGTTCGGCATTATGCCTTTCATGCAGTGACTGAAGAAGCTTTCGGGCTTGGAAAGTCTCGCAGTGCTCGAAATAGCGACATGCGGCCCAGGCAAAATCCCACACATATTGAATTTCATGAAATTCGTAATTCTTCCCCTGGCCTACAATGACCAAATCGCTGGGCCTGCAGCCACGGAGCGCATTCGGGGCCAATGCCCCACAAATTTTGTTGGGCCCAGAAAACTTATAATTTACGTATAATAAAAACAAAATGTTTTCCCCCCCTATAATGTACTTTGCACCCCAAACTCTAAAACAAGGCTGAGGCCTTCAATTCGCTACAGCGAACCACCGGCGTTCTTTTCTTTCTCCTGATCTGCGAGACTTCCAAAGTGATACTTTGCCGCGCAATTTGGGGCAGCTTGTGGCAAGAGCATGCTGAAGTTTACTTCAAATTTTCGGTCGCCAGCAAACGCCCTCGCGACTTTCGAAAGAGGAATCGCTCTTCGCGCCACGTTCCACGGACTCTCCGCCGATGCCTCGTCCGTCGACTGTGACGTCACAAAGAATTCATTCACGACACGTCGTTACAAAACAATGCATTTCCTTTCGACCTGCGTTTAGGTAAAGGCTCGAGCGGTTCTCATCGCAAGACCAAGAGTCGCAACTTACCAGAACCGAATCCAACTGCTGTTTGATCCTGTCCACTTTGGCCGTGCCCCTCCCCGCATTTCCAAGGTCCATCCCTGAAAAGTGTTTTTTTCGTTCAATTCAGTTTAGTTCGGTTTATTCGGGAAACTCACAGATAAACCTCTCTGAGCACAACAAGGTAAAACAACAAAAAATTGCAAACCACAAGCACAATAACAGACTGTTTTTTAAGTTAAAACAAAGTTAAATCATTGTATTGTACTTTTACAGAAGAGCACCACAAACAGTGGCAAATAAACTTATCCCAGTCGTATTAATATCGTGTTTGCATCTCTCCTGGGGTACCTAGTATAACCAAGTGTCTTTCTAGTTAAGTTCCCCACTATCCTAATGGTGAGATAGGGTCATATTCATGAGGCAAGCACAAGGTACCGTGCTTTAGAGTAAGGTTAGTATTGGTTAAGGAGGTATAATTTACAGTATTTTTTAAAAAAATAGAAAGGTTGTATTTCAAAATTTGGATCCAAAGACTCCCAAATCTTCACCCCTACATAATCAAGAGGTTTTTGTCGAGATTCAATCTTTTCCTGATAGAGTATGTGTTCTCGAGACGTTTTTTGTATAGTATTTTATGAATGTATATTGCCCAACTTTGCAAATAGTTTCTTAAATGCTGATGGTAACTATGCTTGCATTGATGTTTCATTATAGCAAATTGCAACTTATAAATGTCATCGAAATATAAAAGCTGCTGTGCATACAGTTTTTTTATCATNTTCTCTATATGAACTAAATGCAATGAATCTTGTTTAAGTAGGTATGGTGAAGTTGACCCCCAACTAGTTACTGCATACTCAAAATGAAAGTAGACTAGGCTATAATACAGCTGTTCAGGAATTAGTTGGAAGGTAATGTCTAAGCCTAAGTGAATCTTAAGTGCTCCACAGGCTTTGAATGTGTTTCCCAGGTATGTGCAAGAAACAACAGTGGTCGTCGTTAAAGCAAACAAACCTTCGATGACACACGCTTCTTCTATTTTACAGAAACATCAGTGAAGAAAAAACGTACCCTCTCTTATCGAATCGCTTGGCCCGGGTTTCGAACTCTCAACCAGAGGAGCCAGACCCGTTCCGATGGCCGCCACTATCACGAAACAAAGACATCGCACACTTTCATTAGAACACGTTAAAGCAAATTTTCAACGCAACATCTAAAACAGCGGAAGATCCGCTGTTGTCAAAACAGCTCTGTTGCCTAGCAACGTCGACGAGAGGCACGCGTATGACATGAAGTGCAGCTTTGCACAGGTTAATTTATCCCGTCCGTTAAACGACGATTCCGCGACAGGGTTTTATATGAGCTGACAATTTCATGAAAGCAACGCCTCGAACACTGACCGCTCTTGTCGTACTTGTACACCAGCACCGGCATGTTGGGGGAGAAGCAGCAGAACGCCACCATGTGTTCGTGCGGGTGGAACGTGACGTCGCGCACGGCGTGCGCGAATCCGAGCTCGTTGTAAATCGCCACCTGGTCGCCTGCAATGTCGGAGAAGATCGTGACAGGCAAGCGGTCTGTTGAGGTTGGACGCGTGGCGTCATTGGGGGGTGAATGGGAGGAATGGTGCTTGGGATCAAAAGCTGTATTTCTCAACCTCCGAACCCTATGGCCCACTGGTGGACTATAACAGCGCAGTTTTCGAGTGGGTCACGAAGTTAGGACAACGATATGCTAGAATACATCGGTCTAGACATCTAATAACTGCAGCGTGGAAACACATCGGTTGCATTCAGTAGCACGATTTTCACTGCAATCAATACAGGAATACATTCGCTACTTCAGAATACTCTGTTTTGTGCATGCGCATAAAAGGATAGCCTATGGTAGCAAGGTAGTGGGCCACGGGTGATTTTTTACCAACAGTTATCTGGGCCACGCAAGTAGTGAAAAGGTTGAGAAACAGTGACCTACAGGAAGGGATAAACTCAGCAATAAACGCCGAGTTCTTTGGAACTCCGCTCTACTCAGTTCGTTCATGCAAGTGGAACAAACGCACAACAGAAGCGATCTGTGATCGGGGATGAATCGGCTCCCCGAAGTCCCTCACGGGCCCAGCCAGGGCCACTGACCTGTGTCCGCGTTCCAGACATACACGCATCCGTCCTCGCTCCCGGACAGGACAAATGATCCGCATGCTGTCAGTGTGGAGCGCAGGTGCTTGCGGTGATTGGTCGAACCGGAAAAGCGAAGGAAGGCGTGTCTGGATGAAGAGAGAAACGAAAGATAAAACAGAAAGTGAGAGAAGCGGGGAAAGAAGGGCGAACACCTTCGCAAACGTTCAAACCTGGAAACGAACTTCCTCCTAAGATAGCAATTTTTTTGCGCAAAAGCCAAAGTTCGCAAATTTTAGCCATCATCTTAGCGTCCGGGCACTGGAAAGCTGAAGTAATTTAAGCACGCAGTCGAAGTCATTTCAATTTGCACAGGCAATCTTCGGCGAATCGGTTCTGAATTTATTTTTAAGTTCGTTTCGACGCTGGCAGCAATCACCAGATGCAGCAGACAATTTTGAATGACGCGGGATTGCGAGGCCCTTGTTGTTGGGCCAAAACATTGAGCAGAAAGGAAAAGTAACGCGAAGATTTCAATACGCGTGGCATTGCTCGATGCCCAGGTGAAATATCGTTAATCCTGCTACCGGGTCTGCAGTGACATGCAAAGAGCACAGACATGGGTGTCGGAAAGGAGGCCAAGCCCCCCCACCCCCCGGGTTTAAAATGCGATATGTTCCTATTAAACTTGTAGTAGAATTTTTTTTTATGTTCAGTTCGAGTCAGGAAAATAAAATCTCGCCACTGTTGGGCGCCTATGGAAGAATATCCTTTTGATCCCCCTCGAAAAAATTCACTATTGTCCCCCCCCCCCC
>JGI24159J19872_10013127_pt1 | contig 10783 bp, 8 predicted proteins | sample Ectturendosymbi4_FD_19872 | JGI IMG/M metagenome (IMG submission 19872)
TGTTTGGAGTTGTCCAGCGTCCATATTAAAGATTCACGTAGACCACACACCAAATGTTAATGCACTTGGTAGATCTCGTAATCTCTGTAGAATAGGACTGACGTGATGACCCGATTATTATTGTTCGAGAAGGAAACATACCGCAATAAGATTAACCGCGTAGTCTCTCTTTATTACAGATTGGTGAAAAATAAGGTAATGAAAAATATAAGTTGAAGCACTTGCTACCTGTGTCTGTCGAAGGAATGTGATAAATTTCTGGCAACAAAGTATGCGAATCCAGCTGATTTTTTACAACATCAAACTTTTAAAAAGTATGATGTATGAGCAGGAAACCGAACAGTCCAGCTGACTTGACGTCACCATCGGAGGCTGACGTCACCATCGGATTTGTCTAACTAAAACCTAGCGTGGAATGGCCAGGACGGTATACCTTGATCTAGCGATCAAAGACATTTTGTATCAATTTCCAGATAGGCGTACAACTGATCAGAATACAGCTGCTACAGGCTACTCTGTAGAAGCAAAACATATGTGCCAGTGATCATGTAAGAAAGGTTTCAACTCCTACAAGATGAGCAGTTCGCAAATTTCGCACACCTGCCCATTCCAAGCTAGCATGATGTCCATTCAAGCTACAGCTCTGCAGACCAGGAAGCCAGAATATTATCCTGTCAACCTCACTATTCTCTATCAAGTTGCAACATTCTTATGTTAGCACAACTCTCAAAAACGGCTTAAACATCGCTCAGCTAGCATAACCCGGCACTACGCGCTAACACCGACAATAGCTTTATTCGGCGCTGTGGTGTATGCTTGTACGGGCGTCGGAAATGCCAGGAAAAGTTGTCGCAGATCGAACTCTGTTGTATTTTTGTTCATTAAACTTTCAGACCACGTCCATTTTGAATTGGATGGTGAGGACGGCGAGTGAGATCGAGACCAACATCGTCGCTGTGGAGAGAGTCAAAGAATATTCGAGCATTGAACAAGAGGTGACGCACGTTTGTGTTTTGACGTTGCTTCGCGTGGCGAACCCAGTGACGTGTAAACAGATCATGCTTCAATGTGTTGAGCTTTTTCTAGGTATGTGTTGTGGATTTGTGGAATCTTAACAAAGCGCACGAAATTCTTGGTAATGATGTTGGAACAACACAGTGCACTTGACGGTGCAGTGTTGCTCCTTGATATTTTATGACTGCGCAGTGGCCCTCCTCCAAATGTTATGACTGCACAGTGGTCCTTAATGTATTAACTGCGCAAGGTTGCTTGCGCTGACATTGCTTACGATGGAAAACTTCATCGGAATATTTTCGAAAAAAATATCGCGTTTTTAACAAAAACAAACGAAATGTCAATGTCGCGCATTTTTTTCAGGCACCACTGCATGTTTCGGATCACCAACCCAGCCGTGATTGGCCGCATTCCGGGGGGATTCGGTTCGATGATTACAGCACAAGATACAGGCCGGAACTTGACCTGGTTGTTAAAAACGTCAGCGTCAACATCAGAGGAGGAGAGAAGGTGATTGTTGCGTCACTGCGCTCTGCGCCACTGAAGAGTACTCTGTTTAGAAACAAATACATGTTGATTTATATACTGTTGTTGCGATAAACCTGGGCCGCGATTTAAATCGGAAGCGCTCACAATTGATGTCCGTCAGTTTGATGATTGTTTGTTTGTAGCACGCCTTTATATTGTTCGTTAATGTTCTTAAATTCTTCATCAGGTTGGTGTAGTTGGACGCACAGGGGCCGGAAAGACATCTATGACCTTGGCCTTGTTCCGGATCATCGAGTCCGCCGAAGGCCGAATCGTCATCGACGGGCATACCATTGGAGAGATGGGATTGGCTGATCTCAGATCGAAGCTGTCAATCATTCCACAGGTGGGCGTGGCCACCGACTAGATTAGAATTTCGCTTCACTATGTTCTTGATTTCCTCGCATTCATGATTTTCTTTTTTAGTCGTGGACTAATGTTTTTGAGATACTTTTAATTAATCCTGCAACGTGAAAAACGTCTTCGAGTAACATTGTGAAATCGCTGTCTTTGTCTTAACTGTGTCAATGAAGTTGCAGATTTAATGGCTGCCTTGCTGCTTCAATTCCAGCTTCAGGAGAAATTCACTCCCTTTCCACAACAACCAACCAAGCCGTCACCCCCCATTCGTATCAATGATTGTGCGATAACCAAAATCTACAATTGAAACATCGAATACTCCTGAATTATTTACTACTCAGCCTTAATTTCCGATTTTTCCTGCTTAAAATATTTTGTTTTTTCAATTCAAACACAATGCACACTTTTGTTAAAATCATCGATTTTTTCACAGGATCCAGTTTTGTTTTCCGGTCCACTGCGTATGAACCTTGACCCTTTCGATGCATATTCCGACGACCAACTGTGGGACGCTCTGGAACACTCCCATCTGGAGACCTTTGTTTCGTCACTTAAAGACAAGTTAGAACACGAGGTGGCGGAAGGTGGCGAGAACTTGAGGTTGGGGTTTTTGTTCTGCGATAATTCATCTCTTTTCGTATCAAGTTTTTTTTGGAATTTGTTTTTTTTTTATAATAAGATTAGTTCAATTTTCGTCATGTAATTGGCCATTCGTATTTACGAATGTGAAGTAAATCTAAGTTGCTGTTTTCATGCCACAGTGGCTTTCCGTCTTTATCTTAAATTACTGTTACGTCAAATTGTAAGAAAGGTAGCAGTCAGTAAAAATGTAAGATTAGCTTTCCTGATATTTTTACGCCAGTGATCAGCAAACTTAATTTAGGTCAACGAGTCAAGAAAAAATCCTTCCACAACATCAGTTAGACCAGTTTTAATCGGTTTTGTCCCCGCTAAACAGAGGTGGCTGCATTTACCCCCTTAACGTTCTCCGTATTGCACGAATTATGAGCGTCTTCTTTCCGCAACCCAATCTTTTTAATCTTTCCCACTTGCGTCCTCCATGTCTTCCGTCTTTTTCTCTGATCCTCCAGCTTGAAACTCCTTTCTGAGAGCATCATCCTCATCTTTCGTCAAAACATGTCCGTACCATCCTACCCTGTTTGCTTCGGCCAACATAGTTTTGGGACAACCTAAGTTTTCAAACCCCTTTTTTATTTTGGCTCTTTTAATTATTATTGTTTATTATTGCTTCCTTTGTCTAATCCAGCTATGTCCAACCCGCATGCGACCCGGTCGAGGGTTTTGTGCAGCCCAGTTTGCGCTGCAGTAGAAGTATCCTATATTCTGACAACCTGTCCTTATTTTGATGATCTTGAATTTGACATTTTTGATGCAGGTGGTCCTCAGTGACACTTTATCACGTCTGTTACCATTGCAGTTAGGATTCGAACACTTTCAGTGTATTAGTTGAAGGCAAATTTAGTTTCCTAAGATCAAAGTAAGCCATTCAATGTGCAGCCCTGGTCACGATAGTGACATAATTATTGGCTCGGTAAGCCATTTGGGTTGGACATAATTGGTCTAATCAATGCTATATATTTGTGTCTTGCAATGTGTGACATTACAGCTGCAGCTATGAATCTTCAATATATGACTTAAGCTTTGCATGTATGATGCGAAATCTACCTAATGAAAAAAAGGAAACCGGCGTATTGACAATTTGCGCTAACGTTAATTTCAAGCAGCGGCCGAGTTGGTGCTAAGGAAATGATTCGCTTATTGTCAACATCCGCACCAGTCGATCTGCCTTTCTCACACTTCCGGAACAGAACACGTGCTTGCTTGCAACTGTTGCATGAAACAATCGAAATGAACCGTTGTTAAACGAACGTTTGTCGTTACGCAGCAATTAAGACAAATCAAACATAACAGTTAACTGGCATCAGCCCGCAAAACATTCGCATCAAAATAATGCTTCGCCAAATGTGATAATGGAAGAAAATCCATGAAAGGACATCAGACTTCAAACCCGAACCCGGCGAACCAATCATAACTGAAATGCCAGAAGTTCGTACTGGAATGCTAGTCAGGCCCAGGGTTGATTTAAAAAATAATTTGAATCAAGTCAAAACATCATGTGCAATTTTGAAGCATTGTGTGATTTCTTTGACGCATTCAATTAGCATTCTAATAGGCTTTGGCAGAGAGCTCTTATGATGACACAAGTTATATGGCAACTAACCGGAAAAAATACATGTGGACTCAAATCACTAACTCTTGCAGACTCAAGAAATCAGAACTGTTAGAATGCCTCAAGTTTGAAAGTGTGGCATAAAGTAAAAGTTGTATCCAAGGCATAAAGTAAAAGTTGTATCCAAATTCCATCAAACATGTAGGCCTGGATTGTTGACCGTAGACATAGTAGTATTAAAACATTTTTGATTCATAATAACAGATAAATTACAGGTTTTTACCGTTTTATGCGTGTATGTTATACTTTTTCAGAAGCTGAACTCGTGAAAGCTTCGTCACAGAAATTAATTTTAACAATAGATTGCACACAAAAAACCTAGCAAGCTTGCATCGATGTACAAGCTTCTTTTCATACCAAAAGTGTCATATGAATTTGATAAATTGATGGTGTGAGCATTGTCATTTGCATAAATATTTCGTTTTGTATACCTGTACTGGCATTATGAGTTGATTTGCCCCAGCCCCAAGGGCTATTGCATAAGCGCATAGAAAGTTTTATTGAAAATTCAGTTGCTTCTACTTGCTGTACTTGAAGAGACAAAGCACATAAAAGTTTTATCAAAAATTAGAAATTGCAATTGTTAAGTGGCCACCCCCCTAAACATTACATCAAAAAAATTACAGAATCACAAAAAATCCTGGTTTTCATCAACCCTGGTCAGGTCTGATCCGGCACAATGCAGGACATTGTCGATCCCAAATTATCAAGTTCCAGTAAACAAGATTCGGATAATTTTGAGGTCACTCAGAGCAGTTCGCCCACCAACACATTGGCAAAAGCGCTTGAATAAATGCCTTTTGAAAACTTGCAGTTGATCAACAGGCAGCTGCAATACTCTCACTGTCTCATGACATCCTGGGGCTAAACTCGATAACCCACCAGTAGATTGTTGCAGCTGTACTTTAACATCAGCTACATGACCGAAGTCACAATGACATTTAAGTAATAATTCGATTTCTTTGCGACTCACGTGTTTCAAAGAGCTTTAACATATTGTCAAAATAGAACTGTAATTGCTTGACGCGTGTGTTCGACATGATTTTAAATGTGCAACACTGTGCGTGTGTTGACATGATTTTAAATGTGCAACACTGTGCGTGTGTTAGACATGATTTTAATTGTGCAACACTGCGTGTGTTAGACATCGTTTTAAATGTGCAACACTGCTTGCGTACGACATGATTTCAAATGTGCAACACTGTGCTTGCGTTCGACATGATTTTAAATGTGCAACACTGCATATTTCAGTGTTGGACAACGTCAGCTTGTCTGCTTAGCGCGGGCATTGTTACGTCGCTCGAGGATTCTCGTCCTCGACGAAGCAACAGCTGCAGTTGATCTTGAAACGGATGATTTGATTCAAGTGAGTCCGAAACACTTTTTGAATATGTTTCTATTCAGTGTAATTGAACTGGAGTTTTCTAACAAGGTCGGATTGTTTGTGAAATCTGTGAGATTCTCCACGGTTGAATTGTGTGTGTACTTTTTAACGTTCCGGGTAACATTCAAAGCAAGTGTTCATGTTCCAACAATAAACAGCGCATCACATTCTCCAAACCATTAGCAAAGCATTGACGGACTCATTCACGTTTTACATATCTTCTAAACACGGAAATAATTAATGTGTCTTTGTTCAGAAAACCATTCGTGAGCAATTTGCCGACTGCACCACCTTCACCATCGCCCACAGGTTAAATACCATCATGGACAGTTCAAGGTTCGTGCTTTGCCCATGTGTGTGTTTGTGTTTATGAGTGTGTGGGGTCAGCGCACTTTGGTATTGTCTGCTCTGTTCAACGTCCTCATTGCACGACTAAAGCTTACGCTCAAACATGTTCTGTGAAACCACGTATGTTCTGTGAAACCAGCTGCAGGCGACAGCCTCTCAAATGCCAGATACTTATTGTTCCATAATTTGTGAAGTTATCAGTGGTTTTCGGTTTTGCGGCTGGTTATGCGACAAATATTCATTAACCTGAAATTCTTCGAAACCTGCGAGTGGAATAATCGTGCAAGAGCTGGTTGGCGTGCTTGATGATTTTGCTGCATCATGTTTACGTTTTGCAGAGTCATGGTCCTGGATGCAGGCAAAGTGATCGAGTTTGACTCTCCAGCCAAGTTGCTTCAAAAGAAAGGACACTTCTACTCGATGGCCAAGGCCGCCGGGCTTGCGTCATAATTCACTTCACAGTCCCGTGATTTAAACGTCATGACCCATGATGTCATTGCTTTGTGTTGTATAGTTGCGGTCATTCTCTTCTAAAGTATTGTCTTCAAACGCAATGGTGGCTGTTGTTTTGTCATAATCGTGTCAAGGAATGTTTTAGTGAAAAACTCCAGCTTCATTTTTGCTAAAGCTTGTCTTTTGCCAGACTTGTTGCGTTCACATAAATATTTTTTGCATGGAAATGCTCCGATTTCTGTTGCTTCTTTTGTGCTAGTTGCCAACATGACATCACAATGCCTCGACCAGCAAAGAATCGCGTCTTTAATTTGTTTTTTTCATTTTCGCAGCCAACTGAGGATGAAACAATATTTACATAAATAATCTACTTTGGCTCCGAATCACCCATTTTTTGTTCAAAACGTACATTTGGTGGTAGTGTTGTCTTCATAACTTGAAGCCGGTAATTGCCTTCTGCATTTTGCTGCATTGATTCAAAAAGTGTGAATGTCGCATCTGTGCGGATTTCTCACACCTAATGATCGCACAAATCATTGCTGGCAGCGAAAAATCGGTGCTGTTGTCATCGCGAATGAGTTATGCGTTACGTCACATTTTTTCAAGCCTTGCGCCGTTTACTTTCGGTACGTATGCACCGTATATATCATCAGTACCTCGTTTTAGGTTCATTCACGCTACCTAGAATCCATCTTTGGTGCAGTTTATCGATCACTGCTTTTGTCTTACGAAGCCTACGTTGTTATGATTTCAACCAATCCCTTCCCTTTGTCGCCAAAGCATGTCGTTGTAAAGTCCTTGACGTGACGGGGATGAATGTCCTTGATGACGTCACTGGAGCTTGTTGTGTATTTTCTCAAAATTAACTTTTCATCAAGTGTAAAGTACAAGCGAGTGAAGTTTAAACAGGGAAGTAAATGCATTCATTTCTGCAGTACCGTCGTTATGGAAACAACAATGGAGCATCGCACAGACAGTGGCATGTGTTGTCTTTGTTTTTTCTAAACTGTTTCTGAAGTCTTTCGCTTGGTCTAAGCATAAAAACCACTGGCGTGTACACTATTTTGTAAATACCTGAAATTTTTGTTGATTATTATGCAACCGTTTTTGTTGTTTTTTGGCTTATACCCCGGCTGTAAATGTTGCTGATTTTCTAGAAAAAACATGGTGCAAACGTGTACCGCACCCAGCGTGGTACCGTAGTGTGAGGCAGTTATGAACCATTTTTGATGCAACTATGCCATGTGAAACAAAACAGTCTGTTCGCATTTTCATCGTCGTGCCCATGTAAAAAATAAATTGCTGTCACACATATGTACATATTAACTTCTTGCGTTTTTCGGAAACTTTTGTTTGTAAGAGCTGTAGACAAGTAAAAGTGAGAAAACACATGCTGTCTGTTGAAAGCAACATTTTGAGTGGTTGGTGCTGAACCAACCTATCCTGATCACGAACTTCTAGATTAAGTTGGTTTAATGTTGCGTTAGAATGTTTTAACTGCTTAATGCATGGGTGCAGACGAGTTAATAACTTCGCGGCAAGGATGGAAAGAGTATGTTGCTGAAGAGGAACACCGTTATGAGACGCGAAAGGCAAAAACCAAGCTGCAGCAGCCATATCAAACAACCTTTAATCATAACATTTCACCTTTGACCTTCTTAACCTAAGATTATCATGGTTTGTAATGAAAGCAGTGACTGTTTACTACACGTGGCTTAGATCAGTTGAACACTGCAGTAGCTTTTTAAAAGGAACACCACATCTCGTGTACAACAACTTCACGGGACCGGAGAAAACAGTCATCACAGGGAACTGTCGTTATAGTTGAACTACGAAGTCAAATCATTTTATTTTTGTGAATTGTAGTCAAAGGCTTTCTTGGCATATCGAAATCTTTTACAAATATTGCCGTTTCCGTAATTGAACGAAACAATGATGTTATACGTTATCCATAGTAGGATGTAATGCTTTTGTTCGACAGTTTACTTCCTGCTATCGACCAAGACTATCGATCAAACTGACTACAGATGCAACAATCTCTAATACCGTGCCTTACCGTATGGTAAAACTCATTTGACAATTTGCCTCGATTGCTGCTGATGATGTCATTGCTGCTGATGATGTCATTCGTAAGCCGACTCAACGATTGGCCCCTTAATTCAGGAGCAGATCCAGTCACTAAAGTTAAGGGATCGATTCCAGTAAACCTCGGTTAATCCGGATTCGATTTGACCGACGATTTTTTCCGGTTTAGGCGAAGATCCGGATTAACCGAAGATGGTTGTTTCTAACATGACGTCAAGTACTGAGATCGGTGAAAATCACTTAAATTGAACACATTTACGACCCAACAGCAGACTTACGCAGAAACAAAACGAATTTATTGTGTTTACAATTGTCCATCAGACTAGTAACCGTCATATCCAGTTAGTCATGAGCAATCTTAAGTTCATAATTTCACATTACTTGGCTGCGAAGAAATCTGGGTTTTGGATTGACGCACAGATTTCTGGACTGGTCCATAAGCAGTCACTCTTTTTGGGAGGGAATATCCTCCAGACATCCTGCCGGGTACAACACACCCAGGGATAATGTTCTACACAAACACACTCAATATTGATCAGCGAACTGAAACCGTGGTGCGGCTGCGTGCCTTGAGCGTTATGTTCAACATGATAAGCCCGCACGTGTGTGACGTAACAATCGTCTCCACGATAAGTGAAATGTTTCGCGCAGTCGCAGCGGTTGTTATCATAATTCTATACGTTCGTTGGTGATCGCGAGCACGCTTGTGTTGCGGCTGAAAGCTGCCGAATCTTTTCTAGAGGCAACAATCCGGATTACGAGATGTGAAAAGAGTAGATTTTATCCGGTATTGGCGAAGATCCGGATTTAAAAATCCGGTTAAACCGAAGATTTTTATAAAGAAAAACGTTAGAAATCATTCGCACCACCAGTTTTATCCGGTTTTGGCAAAGATCCGGATTAACCGAGGTTTACTGTAATGTTTTAATATTTGGTAGGTTGTCAAGTTTCATTATGGGTTCACTACTGTAAGAGGGATGAAGTATACTTCACAACACTACGGTGACAAAACAGTGGACGGCAAAACGGCCTATCGCGAATGCTGTTTTCCGAATTCTACAAAATCATGTTGGATAAAGTTACTTTCGTAGGTTTTAGGTGGGCGATGGCCGCCCCTGCCTTAATTGCACTCTATTTGGCCATAAAAGATTTGTGTGGTGACTCCATATTGCCGGGCTCATAGCTCAAACTAAAAAATCTAGCAACTGTCGTTATATAAACGAACAAAATATCTACGGCAGGGGTCACCAACACGATGCCCGCGGGCACCTGGTCGCCCGAAAGCATTACGTTGGTTGCCCGCGGGCCTCTTTCAAAAATAGCATTAAGATGATGTGTGTCATCACATATATTAACATCAATAATGATAACATAATAGGCAAATTGAACAAAATTTTTATTTCAGAAGTGTGTATCAAACTGGTAGCCCTTCGCGTTACTCGGTACCCAAGAAGTAGCTCTCAGTTACATAAAGGTTGGTGACCCCTGATCTACGGGAATCGACGAAAAAACGTCGGTACAGGCGAAGTGACGATATAACACAACCACGGCCCACAAGATACAGCCGGATATGTCACCATTTTCCCACACGGGGACGTGTCCCCCACCAAATTGCGCCCATGGTGATGCTCAACCATTGTTCTGATCCTAGGGCCGCATGCGGCTTCCAAGCACCCTTTGTGCGGCCCTCAACAGTCTTTCAATAAAGCCTCTAATATTTTGTGCAACAGGCTTCGTTCTGCAATGAAACAAAACATGTCATTTGACTTGTGTTAAAATGTCTTTAGTGCGGGATCTCTAACAAAGCTGTAAGTCTGGATTTGGCTCCGTTCAGCGCAAAGGTTGAGAACAACTGGTCTTGATAGTTGAGGTTTCACCTTTTTTACATGAGGTTTCCAACGTAGCTTATTGTCAAGAAGAACACCTCGGTATTTTAGGTCATCTTTGGGGGAAATTCTATGGTTATTTATAATAACTTTAAATGAAATTGGGTTGTACGAGAAAATCTTGCAAGTACGAGCAAATCTTGAAAAGTTTTACCAGGAATGTTGTCCGTTTCTTCAACAACAGCACAGAATTGAACTTAAGAGACTTGTGATTAATCAGTACAACAAACTCAAATCCATTTTTTTCTACAAAAAGAAGGAAGACGAAATGGTACTCACTAGGAAAGAAAAAGAAACTCCGTACTCTCAGCCAAGATACTTCTATTAATATTTGTAAACCTGATAAAGGAAATGGTGTCGTGGTTTTAGACAGAAAAATTATATCAAAAAGATGGGTACCATTTTAAAGGATAAAACAAAGTTTCAACCCCGGAAAGGTAACGCTAACCTGGAGAATTTAAAGAAATTTCAAGG
>JGI24159J19872_10013131_pt1 | contig 10780 bp, 5 predicted proteins | sample Ectturendosymbi4_FD_19872 | JGI IMG/M metagenome (IMG submission 19872)
TTGCATTAAGTCGACAAATTAACAAGCAAAAAGTATGCGAAAACAATTAATCTCCTTGCGAAGGTAATACAATTTTTGTAAAATATCAAGCTCAAGGGGGGGGGTTAACCCCAAACCCCCCCTTGCGTACGCCCTTGGTTGTGTACGGTAAATAACTTTAGATATAAACGTAGAAAATCCGTTGTGTTGTTTCTTCTTGTTGTTTTGAATCATCCATGTGGGGTAACCATTCAACGTGAGAATCTGTTGGGCAGCGCCGGATTTAGGGGTGGCCCAGGGCCCCCCACCAAAATGGGGCCCCCCATGTTCATGTGTTTAGCCATATGTATGACATGTGCGTGCCACTTAGTCATTTTTAGCGAGGAAAGTTTGTTTGCAAATGCTATTAAATTACCGGTCGTCCAGACGGCAGTATTTCACTTGTATATTATTTGATATTGTGAAGAAACAACTATTACACTTAGTGTTTTCCTGAAAGTCGGTCAGACATCTGAATCTAGTGAATGCAAAGCCAAGCCACGTAGAACGCATTAGCATACGTCTCTACTGGCGAGAATGCTTTCACAATAGTCGTTGCACAACAGTGTTAAATCTTTTTTCAATATCTCAATGACTTTGGCATTAGAGCGCGGACTTCTGACTCCATTGGGTACGCGACTTTTCGGTCTGGCCGTTTCGGTCTGGCCGGCTCGGATTGAGCCGTTTCGGTCTGAGCCGTTTTGGTCTGGGGACATTTCGGTCTGGGCCGTTTCGGTCTGGGGACATTTCGGTCAGACTATGAAATGTTACAGAAATCTTACATGTTCCCATTTTAATGCAAACATAATTAAATCAACGAGAAGTTTTATTTAATAAAACTACAAACATGATCCAAGATCCAACAGTTAATTAGCATCAACATATGACTTTCATCATCATCAGNAAGCAAATTAAATCATTATCCACATTTTGCAATTAAATACAAATTCTTCAGAGTCATAAANTACAATTCAGATTTAATCGCAATCATGACTCCTCAAAGGGAGTTGGTATAACACCAGCTAGAGTGACATTTCTCTTGCCTATAATCATTTAAATTAACGAATGTAATAAGTTGTTTATGTACAGAAATGTCGCGACCGAAATCTCCCCAGACCGAAATGTCCCGTGACCGAAACGGCTCAGACCGAAACGGCCAGACCGAAAAGTCCTGTTCCGGACTCCATTATAGGTACTGTATTACCTTTGCTGAATGCTGATGAACCGTGATACGATGATCGGTGTATTGTACGTAGTTTTTCTACTAATTATGGCTAATAAGTAGGCTAATGCTAAAAAATGAAGAAATTCGTCAGAAGTATCCCTTTTTCAGAAAAGGACTAAATGATTTTTCGCAAAAGAGAGTGAAAAGACTATTGTGACTTTGTGGATATTGAGTATACCAAAAACTTCTTTCTCACAGCGTAACCCAGGTGGCTATCACCTTATCCTAGCTTACCAAGGAAAGCATGCTTCAAATGTACCCAGCCTCACATTTATACTGTACTTCATGTCTTATGACAAGCCAACTGTTGTTCTGAAACACTTTTTGGAAATTCTCTGAGCGAGCTCTGTTTTAAGACATAAAGATATTCCAATTATTTCTGGTTGCGTTTAATGAGCAGGTTCAGAATATTGAGAAATCCAAAGCATCATCTGTTGAGGTTATATCGCGTTTCACCAGCGTGAAGGCAAGGATTCAAGAGAGATAATCAGATGTATATATCAAGCCCAGCTAAATCAGCACTAAGAAAACTTAGACTGAGAGAAGGAAAGGATCATGAGTGTGATTTATTCATGTCAGATGTATCTGTATTGTACAAGTATTGTGTTGCACAGCTGGCTAAATGGACCACTTTATTTGCTGAATTTAAATGCTTTGACTAGATTCCCCCGTTTTCAAAGAAGTGAATAGGAAAATGTTGAAACATGTGAGTAGTATTTGCTTGGGAGAAACGTTTCTATTGATGAAGCTAAACTGTTTGACCAATACCAAAACTTGTTTGAGTTCGTGCAAAAAGACCATAAACTAAATGCAATATACTGTAAAATGATGGAACATTAAAAATGGGAAAAATATTTTACAACTTGCAATGCCATTGAATGCTTCAGCGAACAGATAAAGATTGCACTCAGCGTTATGGCTCATTACGCTAATATGGAACGATTTTTTCATTGATGCAGCCACAAACGTAAAGAGAAATTCTTCTAATTGAACCAGTTTCAACTCTATTAAAGCCGGTGTGCAATTTAAAAAATCTTTCATGCAATTAGTTTCATTATACTGTTGAAGGCCATTTTACATTTTAAAGGAATTTAAGGAAACTGCAAAATTTTCGTGAGCTAAATAGGACAAGTGAATAAAGATTTTGTGTTTTAACTATAACCTCGTCCACACTGGACGTCTTACTTCAATGCTTAAAACTTGTCAATAGGCCTAATTGTTATTTGACTTGGTAAGTGCAGATAATACACTCAAGTAAGTGACAGTCGTAAGTTGTCTCCCTTTTTGCGATGAAAATGTGGCAGCCTTACTGAGCTTATTAATAAATAAACATGGACAGCAGGGGCATCGTCATCTTAACAAGTGTAAGATGAAGAAGTTGCAGCCAAGAAACATTCAAGTGGCTATTTTACAGTGACAGTGAAGTCCAGTGGAAACATTTCTGCGGAATTTGTAAGAAGACAGAAAATCGAAGAACATGTTGTGACAGACCTATCTACGTAACGATGAAAATAGACCTAGTTTAACCAGCAGAGCAGTAGCAAAAGAACGCCAAGATGTATCATCGAAAAACACGGTAGATGAGATGGCTAACGGTATCACTGGAGCAAACGTTATCGGTGTCTGAGCCCTCTCGCCAGCCAATACACCGGAAAAAATGCAATGCGTGACAGAAACTTGTCACGGAAATGAACCACAGGTCTTATTCGTCGCCAGAACCACAATGGCGATGTAGTTGACAGAAGCTAGCTTTGTTTTTCTCCTTCACAAACTTGTGTTTTAAATGTTTCACTTGTAGACTGATGCGTGCGGATACGACTAAATGTACGCATTTCCTTATTAGAAAAGGAATCTTCGATTAGAAGCACGCTNTTGAGCGCCTGAGGAGCCACGAGCATTCAGTGAAACATATAGATGCCACGATTACATTTAGTCGCAGATTAATCACTATGAAGAATTGATACAGAGCTAGCCAATCACGTCAATCAATGCGAACAGTATCGGAAATCGCCTCTTCCTGCAACGTTTGGTTTCTGTCGTAAAATTTATGGCTGAGCGAGGATTGGCGTTTAGAGATGATAAATACGTTGGATCGCCCAGAAAGTTTTTCCAAAAAATTTTCAAACTTTTTTCAAGCAAATATTTAAAAAAAAGATGCNATGCTTCCAGCGACTGGTTTTGCAACAGTTTCACAAATCGCTAATCATTGTCAAATACCATCATAGAGTTTTGTTACAGTTGAGTTAACAAATGTAACGTTACAAGATTACGCCATAAATATTAGTGATATGTGGAAATGCTAGTGACTCCATCGATTATCCCCTACCTAAACTTTTGGTATCCGCATATGTCGCCTCCCTCCTCGCCTGGGACCCAGGCCCCCCACCATCTACATCCGGAGCTGCCGTTTGGCATAGCCTACTTTATTTTGTCTGAATGGGTATCTGCCTGAATGGGTTGGCGTGCGATAGACTGCGGACAGCAAGTGGCGATTTGATGAGCGTTTGGTCAATAAGTCAAAAAACGGAAGATATTCGTGTTTTTCTCGTTCCATTGTGAATAAGATGAAGCTGTCTGTTGTGTTGAGATGGGTGAAAAACTCGGACAACTTTGATTTCTTCGTGATCACAAGAATGTCGTCCAATTATCTTTCCACAAACGTGGAAGGTCTGCAAAGGTTTCTAAAGCACATTTTTGCAACGTCTTCCATGACTAGGTTTGCAACTACTAATGAAACAGAAGAACCCATCGCTGTTCCAAATACTTGTTTGTAGTGTTTTGCACAAAAAGCAAAATTTGTTGAATTTGAGCAAATTTCAAATCTTTTAAGTAGGTCGGTAGTTGACAAATTTGTACGTTAACTCACTTCAGGATGGGACTGTTGACGTTGCTTAGCTATGTTTAACGCCAAATGAATCGGAACTTTTGTAAATAAAGATACAACATCGAATGAGACCATTATTTCATCAGGTTTGAGTAATTCATGAGCAAGAGATGATGCAAAGTCTGAAGAATTTCTTACGTGATGTTTTGATCTTCCAATACGTGGTTTCGTATAATTCTTTATCTAAGATTTTAAGCCGTAGGTAGGTTAGTCGGTGAAAGAGACTATTGGTCGCAGAGGAATTTTTTCTTTGTGTAATTTCGGTAGTCCGTGCAGTCGGGGTGTTGTGGTATCTGAGGCGTTTAGTCTAAAGCTTGCTTCTCTTGTATCTGTTTTGGTTTCGAGCAAGTTGTTAACAATTTTATTGACATCTTTGGTTATGGATGCGTGTGGGTTGGTATGTTTGTGAGTTTCTTGATCATCCAGCATTTTGTTAATGTTTGGTCATAACGCTTTGTCTAAGACTGGGGTGATGCTACATTTGTCAGCCTTGGTGATTATTGTACTTGGATATTTCGTTAACTGTTGCAACATTATGTGTTTTTTCGTCAAAACTGATCTACTTTGCTTTTTGTTTCGTACGGTTGAAACCACTTTGTCACGAATAAAGTCACCATTGCTGGGAGAAATGTCTCGTAATCCGTTTTCAACTGAGGCAAGGATATCTTTAACTGGTGCACTTTTAGGGGCAATAGCAAAATTTTTGACCGATGCTGATGCTTTTCATTTTTCATTGACGATAACTGATGCTGTTGCAATCGGAAAGCCTGAGCGGCAAGTGCGCAACGCTTCAGACTGTGGCAGCAAGCAAGAGGTCATCCGCCGCAAGCACTCTATTATTGCTTGTTCGTGCCACGTATATATGGGTGTTATTCTTCACGCACATATTCTTCCCGTTCGCGGTGAATCGCACGTTTAACGCAACTCCAGCGGAGAGGTTGCAACAATGCCAATATTTTTGCAGTACTCAAACCACGGTTGAAAGTCATTGCAGTGCATTTTTTCCTCAGTATATAAGCCGCATGAGCAAATGGAATAGTTGCACAAGTTACAAATAAAAGAGTAGATTGTAATAACTTAGGAACATATTACAAATTTAAGCAATATGAAATGCAAAAAATGAAAAGCAACAACATTTTGTTGGGGAAACCGCCTCTCAAAGCACAAAATGATAAACTATGCCAAACATTTTGGGGGGGCATGGCCCCTTTGGCCCCCCCTGGCTCCGCCTATGCCTAATGGTGATGTAAACTTTATTTCAAGACCATCGCAGAAATTCCTCTCAAACAACTCTGGCATGCTACAAATACTGTATATTGTGCCCTTGACTGCAGCATCAGCCTTAGCTTTAAGTGAATTTCGTAGATTTTGTTTTTGTACAGATTTACAACTAAATGCGTGAATATGGCTGTGATATATATTTCGTGTACCTTGAAGCTCAAGCATTGGCTAAGAAGCAATTCAGTTTCAAAGTATTTTCTCTTTCGCAATTAAGCCACAGACACTGTTTAGCAACAACAGCATTTATTCTAGATATTTAGTTGTGATGGCATGTAGACCTACTGTGAAGGTTCAATCATAAATATGTGGAGCCTTAACGGTTTCATCAATGACCTCCCACTACCTTGCCGGCGTGTAAAAAAACAGTTTTGTCAAGTAATCAGAATCCGACCCGTATGTAGTCTGAAAGTGTTTCAAGTTTCATCTGATGCTAATTGCCACGCGCTCCTACAGTAATTTTGACTTTATTCAGCTGCAACGCGATGAGTAAGCAGCAAAATCTAGCAGAAGTAGGAACATGCTTTATATTTTGTAAGTACTGAGGGCATTCACACTGCCATTTACTTACACATATCTTGCAATTTGTTTTCTCGATAAAGAGCATGTGACCAAAATGAAACCAAATTTAATTTTTTCCTAGTCGATTTCATTTTGTTATTTAAACACTAATGGATTTAAAGACTTCAACTGCTTAGTTCCTAAACTTTTTTGAGCGCGACCCAAATTTGAGTTTCGTGAACACCTCGCGACCCAAGCCTCAAACAACGTATGAAAAAATACTGTTGTGTGGATGATTTTCGGAAGAAAGTTGCAATGTTTGTTTTTAATGTCAGCAATCTACTCTTTTCTCAAGTATCTACGCTACAGACAGACACAGAGAAGCAGACAAGTAGTGGTAACGTTCAAAATCCACAACGCCGGTTTGGATCGCCTCTGCGCGACCCATTTTTTCCATTCTCCACCCTTCTTTGGATTTTGATCCATACATTGGGAAACACAGGGTTAGATCAACTTACCTACCGCATTTGATAGTTGCGGCGAAAAGTATTCCTTAAATTTAGTGCAGAGCCGTGGTAATAATCGATTGTGGCTTCATTTTCGCAAATACACAACCGTTTTCACACTTTGCGTAGACTGAGTGGGCCGAACATATGCAGGTTTGTTTAGGGGCTGTGTATAACTTTCTCCAATTGAAAAAATGTCTTCAAAATATTTTTGAATTTTATTGTTAACTCTGAAAAGTTAGATATAGATAAATACCTATTAGTTTATGGGAAGCAGGCTTAATGCAAGTAGCGTACAAAAATGCTATCGCAGTCGCATTTCATACCATTTACTGACATAAAACACAAAAACATTTTTCAAACGTGTTGAGTAATTCTAGCGTTTATATTATCAGTTGCATACGTCAACCAGTCGCTCAAGAATTGGACAAGATCCACGTCTTAGTCTACATGCACGCTAGTTTTGTAGACCTACTTCAGGAGTCGGTGTCTCAGAGCAAAGTCGCTGCTCGGCTTCGATTGAACGTGTGTTGGTGTATATCAGAAGCGTGTAAATACAAAAAGCGCAATCACAATAACGGCCACGATGACTCCTTGCTCAACTGCAGTTGCAGTTGGCTTGAAAAATCATACTGCAGTTCTTGCACTTATAGCATCGAGATTTTCACAAACGCTTTCGCAAGAACATTTTACGAGCAAATGGTGGCTTTCATTCAAAGTAGAAACTTAGATATTTACTAAAAACAAACTTTTAAACTTTGTCGATTCAATGAAAGCAGACTTTCTCTTTGCCGGCTTAAATCTGAACAGAATTATTCAGAAAACGAAGTGCCAGATAAAAGCACTTTTTATGTAGCTTTAAACACAAGGAGCATTATATATTTAAGTGTTGATACTTGGTTGTTGTTTGCCCCCCCCATCAAAATTTTTGGCTACGCGCCTGATTGCAGATTTAAACGTGAAATGCACAGCACGCCATTGTAAAGTAGGAATTTTTATTAGAAACCATTAAGCTTACTAGCAAGGTTTAATAGATTACTGGTAAGTTTCACTAGGAATCTAAGTTTACTAGCAGCAGCATAACATGAAAGTTATAACTAAGTGGTCGCGAACTAGCATTGCTTTGCATAACAGTACATTATCAGGAGGGCATAAAAAAGCAATGTAAACAAGCGTGGACTTTTCTTGAAGTTTTCATCTGAAAACAAATTTTATTTTAAGCACCGGAACCAGTCTTTTTTTCTCCTAAGCTTTGCAGGTTAAATTTAAGTCATAGCTTACTATTTCTTTGAACAAAGGAATTTTAAACACGTCTTTGCATTCTTGTTAATGCAAATGTGTGTATGTTAGAAAGAAAACATGAGAGGTAATCGACTTGTGTGTTTAACGCTCTGTGCATGGTTTGCCCGGGCAGCGCTGTTAGCTGGAATCGCCAAGACTTCAACAGGCAAAGCATGCAACGAGTGCAAAACACTTAGTCAATTGGGTTTGGTCTGTGTTTAAATGCTCGGACACAAATGTAGTTTTGTACTTGATATAATAATTTTCCATTCAACTCGAGGCACACCAAGACAATTGACATTATTAATGTGTGAAAACGAACAGGAGCTGGAGCCGGAGCCATGCTTTGAAAAAAGAGAGCTCCAGAGCTGGAGCTCTTCTTTTCATGAACATTTTAGATTTTTAGTTTTCAGCTCGGTTTCATTTTTTTGTTGCCCACTGTTAATACCTTTACTTGAGCGGCTAGGACGGATCCAGCAAGTAACGTTACGGTGGGTAGACGATTTCAACAAAATTTAGTAAGTTTTTGTTTTAGACTGGCGAAACACGCAAGTCTGCATATCAAACTATAGAATAGCAGTTAAAAATAGGGAAGCAGCGACAGGACGATATTAGAGTTTATATTATTGTTAGTTCTCAGATTTGCTTGTTGCTGCACCCGACAGAGAAAAACGAGCACCAACAGTAATATGAACTCTAAAGAAACAAAGATTTCTGTTGTCTTAACAGATAACACAAAAATAAAAAACGCAACTTTACAGGTAACACAAGCAGGCGTCGTATCGTTGACTACAATACGCAACCAAGCTGACGGTTTCCACGTCGTTTAATCAAATAGAGGAAGTCTTATCCATATCATTGACATCAGCAGCGGAAATATAATATTCTCAGTGTTGAGAAAACTGGCATCACAACTGTGCTTTCTTGAAACACAACTTATTACTGTTTTACGAAAAAATCCAAGATTCCCTGCGATCTGCTTTGTTTGATTTTGCTTTTGCTGATACGTGTCAATGGACACGTAATAACCTACTGCAGGGATGCGCCATTAGCGACCCGCGGGCCACATGTGTCCCGCCACAGCGTTTTCAGTGGCCCGCAAAAGCATTCAGAAAAAATCTTCGAAGTACCGGCCTGGTTAGAATTTTACGACCTGAGCAATTAAGGAACGGAATCAATTCAAGACAATTACTATGCCTGTTTCCTTTAGTGTTTGCTACATCATTCCTACATTTTACACGTGATCATCTGAAGGATTTTTGCAGGGGGTGACCTGACCAAAGGGATTTTTCATGAGGCCAACGCTGATAAAACTATAGAGAAAAAGCGTTTTACTACTAAAAATTTAACAGCAAAATATCAAATCCAGGAGAGGAAAGAGCCCCTTTCCGAAACCAATCATTTTACATACGAGTACCATGAAAGTGAATTTGGATAATTTAGCTGCATTTACAGTACAATTACACTGTTCAAACAGTCTTTATTTTCTCGAGCTCCTCGGGTAATATTCGCTTTTATTTAAAATAGGCTAATGGTTACGAACGATTAAAGTAAAATACGTTTCTGCGAAGATTCTTACGTTCAATATGGGTTTCACAACAGTTATTGGTTGTGAAAAACTTGCCAATGTTCACATTGCTTGGGCAATGATTCCTTGAAATCTTCGAAGTTGAAAAGGCACAAGGAACTGAAGCATAAAGAGAACACGGACTCAGTTGCAAAGTTAAAAGCGAAAAGAGATCGTTATGATAATAGGGGAAGGCTCCCTGCGTTTGGCTTCTGCCTAACTTCTCAACCACTCCCGCGCGCTTCCTATGAAGTTTCTTTGATAATAGCACAAGCAACTCACACTGCTGGCGAGGAACTCAGAAAGCCAAGCGTGGTAAAAATGATGCAGATATTACTTGGCCGAAACTAGACCAAGTGAATGGACTCGGTTTTCTTGTCAGATGACACTGTAAACAACAGAATTGTAGATATAGCAAACGACATTTTGAGTAAGCTTATTGCTCAAATCCAAGAAGGCCAATGTAGAATAAGTCTTCAATTTCATGAAACAACGGATACCAAGTCAACGAGCCAATTAACCTACTTTCCAGCATCTGAACCTTAGAAGACTGCTATTACTGAGATGAACGACAATGAGCAGCTCAACATTCAAGAGCAACATCTGGAACTGCAGAGATCTCAAGCCGCAAAGACCAAGTTCAGTTCCTCCTCACTAGTGGAATTTTGGTGCAATATGTTGCAAGAATATCCTGAACTGACAAAGAGAGCTCTTGACGTATTAATTCCATTTCCAACAACATACCTCTGTGAAGCTGCCATGTCTCCTCTGCTCTAGTTAATATCAAAGCTATGTACCGTCGTCGCCTCAGAGGTGCAAATGGCATGAGAATTGCTCTCAGCAAGATTAACCCTCATACTGATTAGCTGGTTTCGAAGAGTCAAGAACAGAGGTCACACTGACTAATTATTTGTGTTGTGCTTTTCCGGGTAAATTGTTGTATTCCACTAACCACTTGCGTTGTGCTTTCACAAATAAAGGTTTCTTTTCATTAATTGGAGTTCCAGTGGTAAACTACTCATCCGCTTATCACAATGGTGTTCGCTCTTTCATCATGCACTTTCTTTGTGGTTGCGCAGACGAGGGGTCCCCAAGCCAATACCTTTAAGAATAAGAGTAGGCCTACGAGGGGTTGGAAAGGTTAAGAACCACTGTTTTTGTTTTTTACATGCCTTAACCTTTGCCATGTTTCTGTGCAGGCCTACATTATTTTAACCTTTATGGATTAATACAATGTTTCAAACTTTCCTTATGAGTCCAAACGGCCTTCAGTTCTAGTACAGGTGTAAATTTCTGGAAACGCAGCTGATTGTCGAAGTGTGCTTTTTGCAGAAGCATGTGAGATAACATGGGCTGTGCTTCACAAATGCAATAAGGACAATCTGGAAAGCTTGAATTATCCTTGCCACTTCAGTGATGATGTAATGTAATGTAATGTAATGGTTTATTGTTTCATATGACTCAGCCAATAAGCAGAAGCACCATAAAAGCCATCGCATGCAGTAAACCAACCATTAGCG
>JGI24159J19872_10013132_pt1 | contig 10780 bp, 4 predicted proteins | sample Ectturendosymbi4_FD_19872 | JGI IMG/M metagenome (IMG submission 19872)
TTAAATTTGCTAATAATCATTTTCAGATAAGCTTGAACTTTTGCACTGAAGTTATGAAAACAGTTGGAAGTTGTCATCACTTATAACCAGGGTGTTGTACAGTGATTACATTGGTCCGGCCCGCTTGAGATTAAATTTGCCTGAAGTGGCCCCTGAACTGAAACGAGTTTGACACCCCTGCGCTAAAGTAAAGTCAGACGCATCCGTTTCGACTTAGAAGGGGAATCCGTATGGACTAGAGCGCAAACTGGCATTACCCAAAACGAGTTTTCAACGTTTTGAACGCAATCACAGCTTGTCACTGAGGTGAAATACATTGCAACGTAATAGGGGCTCTGTTTTCTTGCAGGAATTAGGGATCCATTTGGCGTAATATGAAAACAGACCAGACACTCGTTGTTTCAGCTCGTTTTTACAAGTCGGTTCAGGCAATTTTAATAGAGCTTGCACACGTTTTGAATCTGACTTTATTTGTTTGCAGACCATCAGGTAGCCAAGCATCCATAATTCAGTTACACGAACTTGATTTTCCTTAGATTAAATTGCATTCAACAGCACCAAGCAGGTGTTATTTTGTCATGCTCTACGAGAGTAACGGTCAAGTCGTCAAGATAATTTTCTTAAAAATACCGTGTTTTTTCATAAAATTGTCTATCGAGAATTGACAGGTAGAGACGCCGTTAGTAACACCAAACAGCAAACGTTTGTTCTGAATAAACTGACCACCAGCTTCAAAGGCGGTGAAAGGCCGTTTCGCAGGTAACAGAGACACGTGGTGAAAGGCCAGTCGAAGGTTTATCGAAATGAAGTGCTGGTCTAGCGCTACCTTTCCAACCAAGTCCTCAGTGGTAAGAAACGGGTATGCATCCAGCAAGGTAAAGCCGTTAATGATAACAGAATACTAATCAACGACCAATCTTTTCATTGAGCTTTTTGGTGTAACAAGAGGTTGCGCTCTCCAAGGACACCCTGGCCGGCTCGACGATGTTTGCGTCCAGCCGTCTTTGACCGTCACATCTGATGAACTTCATATCCACAGCTACAGGGCTATAATGTCCTGGGTGTGGAGCAATTGGTTTGCAGTCTGAAATTCAAATAATCAAATAATCGCGGAGGGTCCAAATCAAGTCAACACCAGTTAACAGCGATCTGACTAGCAGTAGAAGACTTGGATGGTTGGATGAGGTAGCTACTGTATAATTAAAGCTTGTTTGTATCCATTCAACACGAAACCAACGGAATAATGCAGTTTAAGAAATGTTGGATCAACTGTGTCATCAGCACAGAGGTTATTCAGGATGCTGAAATCAGATAACGGGTAGGTTTCGTCGAGGAGTTTTCTTTTGCCGCATTCTTTCCGAAGGTTTCGACAGATGTCCGACAAAGCCATACCGATAGAAGATGTACCTTCATTCACAGGCAGGCTCAATCGGGGGCAACCGTCGAGGTGGACGACATTTTCAGACGCGCCGGAGTCAACAAGAAACCGTATAGGGGCGTCGTTTAAAGTCCCAGGTGCAAAACAGCAAGATTCTAAACTGGAGGGAGCGGAAGCAAGAAATGGTTGTTTCACTGTCAGAACAGAAATGGTGATAGCAGCCGTAGCACTATCATTTGATGAACTTCTGTATTGACAAACACGAGCGAAATAACCCCGTTTTCCACATGAATGACAGCTAGCTTTGCGAGCAATACACAATGATCGGTTTCGGTGAGTGCGTAAACCGCAGAAGCACGATACAATTTTAGTAACGTGAGCAAATGATCACCTTGAGGCAGCAGTTCCAGAATATTTGGCATTAGTGTCGCCTGCCGTTGCAAATAACGATTGATTCAGTGTTTGCGATCCCAAGCAGCCAGAATGATAATGAACTCGGGCAAGGTTATCAGCTAATTCATAAGCTTGTTTCAAAGTGAGCTCTTCATTTTCTGGTAGATAGACGTTGGCGAATAGCAGGACAACCGAGTTGATTTATGAAGACATCGCAAGGGTGTTCTTCACAATACAAGTCAGCAGTTACGTCGAAAAAAGCGCATTCTTTGGCAAGGACTTTAATCATATGTAAGAACTCTAAAATTGACTCGTGCTTGCCGATGGATGCCTAGTAGACGTCGAGCATAGATATTCATCTTTTTAACATATACATAGAAAAATGTTGGGCAAACTGCGGCTCTTGAGCCACATGTTTGTGTGGTTCTGCTAGATGGATATCAATATTTCAAATCAATACTGAGTTGTCGCCTCATATCTAATGTTTGTTTCAGTTATTAATGTGTTTACACGACTTTGTAAGGTTAGCTACCAGAGTCATTAAAATTTTTCAAGGAGACACATTATCAAAAACATTCCGTCATTTTCCCAATGCCAGAATGTGAACCAATGCATTTCGCTAAGAGGCAAATGCAGACCACAAAGTGGAAGAATACAGAAATACATTGCAAGTCTACTGGAGGAGTTCCAAGGCAGTATCGATATTTTGCGAGAATAAAAACCATGCTTGCTTTGCCTGTAAATCCATTCAACGCTAGTGTAGACGCTGATGGTTCTACAGTTCGCCAATCGTTAGTCTCAAACTTGGCAGCTGTAGAAATGAAACTGACCAAGATGCAAGATGATCTGGTTCTAAACATTTTCAGTTAGTGCCACTCCGCAGTTGAGTTCTAGTGACATGTTTCAGAAAGTAAATACCCAGAACTTAAAAAACCATTGTACGACTCATTCCTGTATTTAACACGACATACTTCTATGAAATTTTATTCTCTGTAATGAAGCTCGTAAAATCAAAACACCGTGCAACCCTGACTAATGAACACTTTGGAAAAATAAATTCGCACAACTTTAACAATGTACCGTTCAGATTTTTGGAGACAATCAAATCAAACAAAAATCTAATGTTGATAAAAAAATGCGTCTTTTGCGTTTCAATCAGTGGTCATTTTATTTAAAAGTTGTATTCCTTGCCGTATTTGTTGTAACACTACAAACTCTTTTTGCGGATCGCTGGTGTTTTTGGTTATCTGCAAATGACTCTTCTATTGAACAAGTTTGCCCATCCCCGATATAGAGCTTCAGATGTTGAACGATTCTATCATAGGTCCCTGCTTCTTCGACGTGAGGGTAAACAGTAGGAGATAGGCAGCTATAATTTTGTTGATTTCAGGATCGTCGTCTCTTCGGTGTTCTTGGAGATTAGAAATGAAACCTTAGACTGTTCGCAACCGAAAGTTAAACACACTAGTAGCATCAGGTTGTTCAGATTCAATGCGTAACTCTCGAGGACGGAGTAATTGCCTTTACATTTTTGCTGAATAAATTGTAACGGACGAAACTTTCTGAGGTGGCTCAAGCACGCTAGGCTTTATTCAGCAAAATCGCTGAAACAAAATACATTACGTTGACAACAATAAACAACGGTCTTTTCATCGCAATCAAACTACAGGACCTTTGTGATTTTATTTGGTGTTTTGATGGCGATTTACAAATGCAGTGGTCTTGTAGCACCACAACTGAGTTTGTACAAGGTCTGGTATCATTTGACTCGGTCTGTTTCTGCGCTCTGAATACTCCCTGCAGCTCTTGCGCACACCGTGCGCCCAGTAAAAAACTGCAGTAGCAGTTTACACGGTCTTGGAAAGAACCGGCCGAGAGTCGAACTCCTGACCAACCAGCAGCGACGCGAGTGCGCTTACGACCAGCCACGGGCTGCTAAGTACACGACTGAGGGTGGCACCAGAGACGTAACGAGCTTAGATGGCGTCCGGGTCTAAAAGCAAGTTTGGCGCCCCCACGTTCGAACCTGAGGCCTTTCCAAAGCAAATGTACTGAATTGAAGAATAGACTTGTGACATTGTTGGGACTTTTCGGCACCCCCGCAGTGATTCCGCGCCCCCATACTGATTCGGTGCCCGGAGAATTGTGCCCCCCCTCGATACGTCTCTGGGCGGCACGTTCGAACCTAGTGACAATATGCGCGCGCCAACCATTTGAAATTAATTTTTTTGAAATTTAAAGTCAAACTTAAAAGAGAATAGAACTTAAAATCAATCCTTTTCCATTCAGCTTTTCCCATTTATTTGACTTTTTTACCACCCATGTAGGTTAGTTACCGACGTTGGTATCCACCTTAACAACGTTTCAATTTCAAATGCGTTTTGATTTGTTCATTTTAGTCTTGAGTTCGCTTGCTTTCTCTGCTCTTGCTTTAGCATTTCAACTTTTCATTCGTAAACATTGCATACGGCTTTCAGGAATGAAGATGCGTAGTGTTACGTAAAATTCATTGCTTATTAAAAAAATTTGCTAATTTCCACTGCATCGCCTCTGTCGAGAGTAGTTACTTAACAGCAATTAATTGGCTTGCCGACAAGCCTTGTCTCCACCCACTACTGTCACACTCACACTGCAACAGCATTTCAATGAAAAACCATTTGTGCAACTTCGCACACACACTGGTAAGTTTTCGTCGCTAAGCTATGGGAGAAAGTAATTTTTACGCAAAATATTTAGCTTGTTGTTCAGAGTTCATTATAAACGTTTTCAGATGTAGTTTTTCATCGGAAATGCATGGTACCGTGTGAACCGCCGTAATAAAACAATTGTGCCAGTAAACGTATTGTAGAACTAACAAGCAGGATAACAATAATAAAATCTCGTGCTGAACTGGTGTAAACTTAAAAACGAAGCTAAGATTTCAGCCAGCTAACTGCCTTTTTTCATCACGGAAAGTGACACGAATTGGCAAGGTACTAGAAGCCACCTTTAACACGCGCAAAAGGCATATCAGTTATATGAGGAGCTTTCATCCCCATAAACGTTTCCTTGCAAAACATGCATTAAAGCTGAGACACCGAATGGCTGGTCAAAAACTCAGATTGGTGCATTTGGAAATGATTTTAGCAAACTAAGGCTTACCATTTTTTCATTACATCGATACTCAACGTTAAAATCGGCAGATTTCCTTTCACAAGTGTACAAATCACCGCTTGGCCATACAAAACTTGCATGCGGTCTGAGTACTTTTACCTCGTTTCCTTAGTTCGGCGCAATCAAAAGCTCTGTCGCCCTTGTACACTTCAGTTGCACTTTGCCGTTATCTCAACTTCATAGCAATCACGTGCCGTCGGATCCTTCGGGATTTCGCCAATGTCCTTCTGATTGCATTCACCAAACGTTGCGCAGCATAGAGCGATTTGGTGATCAGAAGGCTGAATGGGATCTTTCCCCTTTAGCAACGTACTACTGACTGTTCTCGTTTGTTGCAAAAACGATTTTGTGATCGTTAAGCCATTTTGGACGTTTTTCAGTTGAGCCACGATAACATGTTGCTACCAATACATTTCGGCTCTAGCAGTTCTCAGAACCGTTGTTCCCGACGACTTGATGAATGCGTTCCTTCTATTTTTCATGGTTACTCTCATCCGAATTCACAAGTTCCGCTAATAACGTCTTCGCAACTGCTTGTTTATGTTGCAAATGATGTTCAAATTTAAAGTTCAAATATCTATGTGCGTTAGTTTTCTATAGACGAAGTAGTCCAACCCATCGGTGAAAACATGGGTTAGTCTCACATCAAGAAAATCCAGTGCTCCATCAATTTCAACTTTTGCGTAAATTAAACAGTAAGTTCAATAGCATCCAAGAAATTGAAAAAGTGCAGCAAATCCTTTCGATTGACAACTACAAATGTGTCTCTACGTAGCATTTCCAAACATCAGGCGGGCGGCGGAACTCTGTCTTTTCTTCGTTTTCAAAACCTTCCATAACTAAGTTGGATAGAATAGGAGACACCTCTGAACCCAGAGGGATCCCAAATGTCAGTTCGCAAAATTTTTTTCGGGATGAAAAATATCATGCTTGCATGCAAATTTCCAGTCCCTGGCAAACATCTAGTATGAACCGACTGGTGCGACCTTGAAAGTTGGAACGTACTGTCAATCTTTGCGTGGCTATTTTTGCTGCTGGATTTGTTGAAATCCCAGAAAACAGAGACGCAACGTGAAATGCTAACAAAATTTTGTTGTTTCTTTGTCGTATGTCGCTAATCGAGCTGGCAAAACCAATTGAATTGCGTACATAAATTTATGTTTTTCCAACCAGAAGATTGGGAATCTTTTTTCAGACAAGGCGTTAGTGCATGGCAGAATCGATAAACGAAACATAGGGCGTAACGGAATAGGAATATCAGGTTTGTGAACATTAGGTTAGCCGTATGACCTCGACCCGAGGGCGCTAGAGAACCGCAAGTCAGTTTTTTGTTGAAAAATCCAGCTCGTCGGCACAAGTAGTACGCTTGACTAGAACGTATTTACTTTTGCAAATTAAATGAAGTGAATCAAATATGGAACTTCTTCCACTCATCACTTCATGAACTAATTTGCAAAAAAACTGATTACTGCACTAGCTTTGTGCAGGCTTACCAAAAACTGCTTTATTTCTTTAAACACTTTATGAGCATTAATTTTTTATATTTTTTCGGAGGAACGGCTCCATCAAAAATGAAACAATTTTTTCATCCCAATTTGAAAAAATCTCTAGCGCTGTAAATTTGATTCCTTCTACGTTAAAGAGCTTTTGGGTTGCTTAAATCGAGAACATCCCACCTATTGAATAAATGTATGAAAACCTTAATTATTTTCGGAGTAAAGGACTGCCATGTAAGTGGAAAACACAAGTAGCAGGAAGAGGTCAAGCAGGTTCAGCGACGATAGCTGGCCGAGTGGTAGAGGAAAGATGGAACCAGTTTGTCGGCATCGTCTCTGCTATGATTTGAAACGACCTTATCAAGTGACAGCATAAGTGTAGAATGTTCAGTTCAAAAATATTTTACGTAAAACAGCCGTTAATAAAGTGGGGTCAAAGAAATTTAGTTTAAGCCTGCCTTACTGCTTGCTGTTGCTCTGAACCTAATTTTTTATAGCACATAAATTGATAGCAAAGATTGAATTAAAAATTTAAAGCAAGAGGGTTAAATGCTACATGAAGTATCTAGTCAGTAGATGCACGCAAAGTTGCTCGTATTTNNAGGCGGCTCCACACTTTGAATTTCTTCTGAACCTCTCAGTTAGAAACGCGGATTACTCTGGTTGGCCGCACTTTTCTCTCATGAAAACTTTGGGTATTTGCCAAGAATCGAATTTTCTTGATGCAATTCCTAAGAAAATGTTTCACAGGTGTTGCTTCTTGAAGCCACTTTTTGAACAAATGAAAGCGACCCTATACTTAGCAATGCATTGTCTTTGAACTGTTATATTTAATTGTTAAAGGCCACCCTAGCTTCAACAAACCAGTGGGGTAACATATGCAGTCTGCATGCTTGCAGTACGGCAGAGACTGTGCCAAAACTTCTACGTTTAGCGAATGGAACGACAATAACTTAAGAATGAATGCTTTTGGCAAAGTGACACAGGCGGTATTGATGATATTTAATTTTTAAATGCCGCGCAGCCCCAAACTAATTTGTCTTATGGGAACAAATCAGCCTTATAATTGAGAGCTAACTCAGTTTTGAACAGTATGAATTTTGCAGTTAACATTTTTGAAGCGTCTTCTTATTGTTTCATGCCCGTCTTACAACAAAATCATTCTATGTAATATCCCTGCAAACTTTGCCGTTGCTTGTGTATTGCGGGAGTTTCATGTCGGTCCGAGGCCGTATTCGGCTGCCCGGGAAGTAATGCGCGAATGCGACGCCGGTGCGGTTTACAGGCCTCTCCAAAGAGCTCAAGTAGGCGTGCAAGGTTTCTTGGTCGCTCGATGCTACTCGGCAACTGTAAGTATTTTTTCTGTCTTTGAAGTAGTCTTAGGGATGTAGTTTATTACAAGACAATCTATAGCAGAACGGAAAAGTTGAACGCTGACTCGCCGAGCAGGGCAGCGTTATATTTAATGATTGAGGCTCCGTTGCATTTTCCTGAGCCAGTGATAGATCGCAAACAAATGATTTTTATTGTGAGCAGCAAACTCGTTTCAAGCTGAAGTTAAAAAACTGAACCGCTGTTGCTTCTTAATGAAATGTTATTAGAAATATTTGCAAAGATACCTGTACCGAACCCGTAAGGAAAATGTTCATAGATTCTCATTGTAAGTCACCGGTGCAGTGAAAATGTTCATACAGGAGAGTTCTTTGTTCATGAGGTTTTGCGAAACTCCGCGCTGGCCGGAACATTGTTAACTACAGGTTTCACAGGGAATCTGTTTTCACTCCTTTTCAGCGCGCTGGACTGACGATGTCTGTTATAAAAGCCGGCCTCCGCCACTTATCACTCTTCAGACATTTTGAAAAGCAACTGTTCAGATTTGTTTTCGTATTGAGATCATTTGGTTTCAGTCGAGCTGGTTTCATAAACATTACATGGTGCTACCAACACCTTTCGCGGCAATGTACTCCGTGTTTGCCATTTTTCCAGGACGAAAAAAGTGAAAAGCTGAACGTGACAAGTTTTTTGCACAAAAAACAGTTGCGACGTTTTGTGGCAGTACTTTATGCTGCAGACCAGCTACAGAAAAAAACATCCACGGATTTTCACTTCAGCTATCACTACTTCAAAAGCAACTCGTTTAAAATAACCTCACGCCAGGCCAGGAAATTTTTGCTCATGCTCTCTGTTTTCATTTGTTGCGTGAAAATATTGATCATGATTAAAAAGCAGCTTGTGCGATAGAACTTCCTGGTTTATTTTCAATAATCTTTACTGCGCACTAGTGGTTACCCTAAAATGAGCTAAGAAAAGACCCTTTGCAATCGCTGATGCAGTTTTAAATTGGCTTGCTCACTGCTCGGATCACAACCACGCATATAACCAAATGTAAATTACAACGTAAAACGAATTCTTGCAAAATAATTTTCCATTCTACTAAATTTTCAAATGTCTGACCCTTCCAGCACGCTTCCTGCTTTATCAGCAGAATGCCTCTTGTCGTAACTTTCAAGAGCCAATCAAACCGATTTATTACAAAACAACGTCTGTTTCGTCATTGTAATCAACGATTGGCCAATGGCCACTGAAGGAAATCATAGCAGCACGGTATTGACCGGCGAGAGAAATCCGGTTTGCTGAGAAAGTTCTTTCGAGAAGCAGTTATGCAGAGACTGCTGTTCAGCTCATGTATTGCAATGTACAGCAAGGATTTTGAAAAGACGTTCACAACGCACTGTTGCCAGAATGCACGAACTGTCTCACCTTGGCTTAGAAATATATTGCAGTACACTATAGATACAAAATTTGGAAATTTAGGAAATGCATCAACAACAAATTGAATGTGACTTTCACGAAACAAGGCGCCAGAAATTAGTCATCACTTAAGGATTTCGGATAAAAGAAAATTGCCAACCGACTTGTTCGATTGCACTTGCATTTTGTCAATTGGCGATAAAGTTTATAAAGCAAACTTGATATTGGAAGTTAAAACAGCATTGATGGGAAAATCGTGTGCCGCTTCGCCGCTTGCCATTTTTGACTTTCGTAGCCAAAAACGATGGCCCTATCGAAGGTTTGCTGAAAATTGCTCACGTCCGCTAAAAATGGCCCTCCAAGCCAATAGCGGCGGCCCTCCAAAGCCGATAGCACTTCATGTGGTTAAAAAATAAATGCACTAAGAGTAACAATGGCTTTTCGAAGTTCCTGTGGACCATTAAAATGCACCGTGAGGACAGTAAGCTTGCCTGTCATTACAATACAGTTTTGAAAACGTCTAGGTTACTTGTGCCTTTGCTACGTACTTTCAAAGATAGTAGTAGGAGTAGAAAAAAATTTGTTTGATCCACAAATAAGAAAAACATCGGGGAAAAGATTTTGTAGAATTTTTTGACTTCAACTTGTAAATCTGAACCTGCAGTGACTCATCCCAATCCCACAAATATTGGAGCAGTAAACAAAGAATGAAATGATGTGCGATGAGGCTAGAAATTTTACAGTTAAAAAACATACTTTCAAATATAATATTTTCTCATTTGGTTTATTTGAAGACACGTTTGTGATAGAGAACTGCATAAAGACAGGTCACAGTTAGATGTACGTTTATATCCTTAAGTAAGCAGTTGCGTTTGAAAATAATAGAAAGGCTTTAACGAAAACGTACATTTTTTGCAGATGTGTAACCACAAGACTTAGCTTTCATTCTATTGTAGATCCATAAAAATAACTTTCGTATTTGATTGCTAAAAGCGTGCAACAACTCGCCCAAGTTGATCGGCCTTGGCCAGAGCTTGATGTTGTTTCTACTTTTTTCGCGGAATCATTAAGCTGTCCAAAGTGAGCGATGTTAACAGTGTGTAGAAAAGGTGGACATCTTTCAACTTGCCATGTTTGTTTTCTATACTTAGTGTTTGTTATTCTTGAGGAACAACGACCCAGCAAGCTTTATTGCCTCGAGCGACACCAGCAAGCCCTATATTGCGTGCGGGGCAATCCAAATATTGTCCTCGTTTGCTTTGGCACGCCTAGCTTTTCGAGACCAGCACGGTTTGTAACGGCTAGTCTTACGAGGCCTTTACACTCATTGTTTGACTATTTCTTTCACTTTTGCCGGGCAGTAAAACTTTAGCAAACTTCGTGAAGCTGTCTCCATGGGTTGTATTGACAGATTTTATCGCGTAACCGGGGGCATGGCATGCAGCGTGATGTCACTTGATATCTTTGTCAGAACAAGCAGCTATCCGTTCAGTCAGAAAAGCATTTGGAGTTAGCAGTTAGTCTGAGATGTGGCACGAGCTTTGGTTTCCATGTAAACAGACATATAGTAATAATAGGGCTCAATGTTTTGTTGTTTAAGGGTTTTTTT